>FZPS01000013.1_pt334 | contig 37611 bp, 33 predicted proteins | sample 1817821 | NCBI WGS metagenome assembly FZPS01 (sample SAMEA104158645, study PRJEB21678) | metagenome | place: Germany | collected 2015-04-21 | reverse complement strand
AAAATACGAGTGCAAGAAGAACTAAGAGACTTTTTTTTGGCATCTTTTTAAATTAAACATAAATTTAAATATTATTATGTAAAAAACATAAAAACATAGAATATGTTACTGATTAGTGGTATTATAGCAATACATCTTGCAGTACTGACGGGATACCTTTTGTGGAAAAACTCTGCTCCCGCCATTACTCTTTTAGGTATGGGTATAATCATGTTTACACTTGCCTACCTATTTAATGTTAACGAATACCAACTAAGTTGTGGTGGTAATTTTTTAAAAGCGTTCTATGATTATATATATGAGGCTTTCACAAACAGGTTCTTAGAAGCCGGTTTGCTGATTATGCTCTTTGGAGGTTATATCGAATATATGAAGAAGATCAAAGCGAGTGACGCAATTATTTACCTAATGATGCGTCCAGTCTCTGTCTTTAAAAAAAATGCATATCTCTTTTCAATTATTGTCATTCCAATAGGAACGATCATATACATGGCGCTTCCTTCTGCAACGGCAATGGGGCTTTTTTTTATGGCAACCATCTATCCCGTTTTATTGGGATTGGGTGTGAGCAGAGGATTTGCTCTTTCAGTAATCTCTGCCTGTACAATTTTTGACGTGGGCATTGCTTCCTGGAACAGCAATATAGCAGCAGAAGCTTTACAAATAAACATATCGCAATACTTCTCTGTTCAGCTTCCCGTAATGATTCCTCTTGTTTTTATCTCTATGCTGTTTATCTATCTGTCCAACAAGCATTTTGACAAAAAAGAATCTCAAAATCAATCCATTAAGCCCTATATGATAAAAATTGAAGACTGGGAAAAGGTTCCCCATCTTTTTTATGCATTGTTTCCACTCTTACCCATCTTAATATTACTTATATCTCCCTATCAGATGCGTATTACATCCAGCCTTTCTATATCCATAATTATATCCTTCTTTATTGTTGGGATAGTGGATTCTATAGTAAAGAAATCAGTTGTGCAAGCATTGAAGTCCATGGACTGTTTTTGGGAAGGATTTGGTAAGATTTGTATGTCTGTTGTAGTTCTTATGATATGTGCCGATGTGTTTTCGCAAGGCCTTATAAGGATGGGATTTATTGATTTCATTATTTATATATTAACCATTTTACCTGTTGGCGATTTTATACTTATGTTCACACTGGGTGTAGTGGTTTTTTTCTCCGTTCTCTTAGTTGGAAGCGGAGTTTCCTTGTTCTCTTCTATACTACCCTTAATGCCCGAGCTGGCAGAAACCATTGGAGTCTCAACTCTTGCATTGACAGTCTCTATGCAACTTATTACAGGTATTGCCCGCATAGCTTCTCCTATTGCCATTATTGTACTTACCGTAACAAAATTAGCCGGAGTTTCCCCTATGCTTCTTATAAAAAGGAACCTCGTTCCTATGTTGGTTGTATCGCTTTCGGTAATAATTATAGGCTACTTCTTCATTAATTAAGAGTTCTTACCACAGCCTAAAACATCAACCGCAACCGAACAAAGAAATTGCGACCGGGCTCCACGCTTATGTCACCGCGGTTGGTGGACAAGTGGTTTGTGTAGCGCGTGTTGGTGATGTTGTCAACACCTGCAAAGCCTTGCAGGCGCATAAAACCCAGGTCAAAAGCCTTGGTGTGCAAGGCCAAATCCAACCTGAAGTAACCGGGTGTTTCTTTTTCCCCCTCGGCAATCTTATTTTGCTTGGCGGCGCCCATGACAGATACTTCTGCGGCACCTACTCCCGGCCACGTATAGCGCAATCCGGCACGTCCGTTCAACGGAGGAATCAACGGCAAGTCGGCTTCTGTTTCCAAAGCATGGCCACGCACATACGCTCCGGAACCAAAGAACACAAAATCCCGACTGAAGTTGTAGGCAAATTTGATGTCAAAACCGTACAACAACGCTTTACGAACGTTGTCATTCACCAGGGCGGGCAACGTATCTGGGGCCGATTCGTTTGTCAAGCGGAATATGAATTCGCCCGGTCTTTCTATAATCATATCGGTCAGGCGGTTCACAAAAGCACCGGCTTGCAGATTGAATTTTGATTTCCAAATACGCAGCCCCAGGTCTATGGAGTGGGATTTTTCCGGTTTCAGTGCCGGATCTCCCAGACGTACGAAGTTCCCCAAGTCTATGTATTTAAAACGTTCTTCCAATGACGGAGCACGAAAAGCACGCCCTGCGTTCAATGTCAAATCTACATCGGGCATTACCTTATAAAGCAAACCAAAGTTAGCACTCCAAGACAAATTGTATTCTTCTCCTTTTTCAAACGTCACGCGCTGTCCCGGAGGGTTGTCGTTCCTATCGCCGTTCATGATGATGTAATCTACATCAACACCTTGTTCGTTTTTAATCAAGATGCCGTCAAAACGTCCGCCTACAATCATGGTCAACTTGTCATCCAGAAAACGCGTTTCGTTTTGAAAAAATATTCCGGCGCTATTAAAACGAGAATCGGGAATGGGGGTTTCACCACGTTCCACAATGTTCGTTTTCACAATGTCTCCCAACGGGTTTAAGATATCCACGCGGATGTGTTTGATGCGTCCCGTATGGAGCTTCCGTCCCCATACATCGGCTCCGGCAATCAACACATTCCTGTGGGACAAATCCCACGTACCTTGCAGTTGTACGCCGTTTGTCAAATGCAATCCAAGCGGAAAAAACACTTGCGGAGACGTACGTTGAATGTTGCCGTTGGGCATGGTTGCCTCTGTCACCTGATTGGGTTCCATGGCCACGTCACGCACAATGTATTGGGTGAAATATTTCAATTCCACCGATGTCCATTTGCTCGTAATATTGGAAATTTTGTAGTTGGCGGAAAACAGGTGACGTCCTATATCCGTATACGTTGCTTTAGCCGGACCGGGAAACGCATCGCCACCCGGGACACCTACATCTTTAGACCAATTGCGTTGGTACTGCATTCTCAATTCGTGGTTGGCAAAAGGCTTTACCCCCAGTTTTGCCGAGATGTTGCTCGTGGAAAAGCGGCTGTTTTCCAAAATACCGTCCGGTGTGCGCAAATCGTCTGCCTTGGCATACGTTCCTCCCAGATGGAGAAACCATTTTTTGGAACCGGCGCTCACGTTCGCAGAATTGGAAAACATTCGGTTTACAGAGGCAAAACCGGAAGTAACGTTACCGGATACGTACGGTTTTTCACCAAATCGGCCTTGTTTTGTAATGATGTTCACAATGCCTCCCATGGCTCCCGTGCCGTACAAAGACGATTGGGCGCCCTTGATTACCTCTACGCGCTCCACATCGTTCACATCTACCATACTCAAAGAAGCCGTCAGGTCTGTGGCCGTCTCTACCCTGTTCCCGTCAATGAGGATAACCAAGCGGTCCTCATTAAAACCACGTACGTTGATGTTGGTGGCCCAAACGCCGTCTCCGCCACGCGTCACTCCCGGTTCCTGTTCCAACACGTTGGACAAGGTAAAGGCGGATTGCCTTTGGTACAAAGCCGAATCTACCACTACCAGAGAAGCCGGCACGTTCCGGACCTGGCGGTCCATTTTCAGGCTTGTTACCACAATCTCTCCCAGAGTAACGGGGATGGTATCTTTCTTTTCTACTTCTTGAGCGTGAAGCGTTAACGCAGCCAAAATGCAGGCTGCTGCAAAAACAATGGATTTTTTCTTCATTTTATTTATTCTTCAATAGTACTGACTTTACGAGTATTCCTTGCAGACGACCCAATTGGCCTGTCAAGGAACCTATCCGATCTGTAGTACCTTCAAGAATAAGGGAAATAAGATTTTTGCCATTGCTGCGCGGAAGACCTTGTCTTCCCAGGATGATTTCCGAATGATTGGAAAGGATGTCGTTCAGCTGACCGACATCTTCATTGCTGTTGATTTGAATGATTACTGTTCCTACTCTCTTTTCCATCAGAATACCTCCGGATTAGATTTTGTTAATAAATAGATTTCTTAATAGAGCCGCAAATATACGACATTTTTTCCATCTGCCTAAAAATGTTCTATTTTTGTGGAAAATTCTACATCTATGTTTGCCATTCGTAACATGCGAATCTTTTTCCTAATGATCCCGGCCCTGCTTTTCACTCTTTTTGGAGCAACAAGATGTACCTCGTGCGGCACCGGTACAGGGAAAACGGACAACGGGGTACTCACCCTCGTTACCCTTCGCGGCCCCTCTGCCATGGGTATGGTACGCGTTACCGACAGCCTGTCTCGCATACAACATGCCGACGTTCGGGTGGTGATGGTGAACGAACCGCTTCAAGCAAGAAAATTGATGTTGGAGGGCCGAGCCGATATGGTGCTGCTGCCTATGACCTTGGCAGCCAACGTATACAACAGAGGCCTGGATTATAAACTGGCAGCTGTTCCCGTTTGGGGCGCGTTGTACGTTTACGGACAAGACACGTCCATTACCGGCCTGGAAGACCTAAAAGGAAAAACCGTATACGTAATGGCCCGAGGGATGACGCCCGATGTCTTGTTCCGTTATCTGCTCTTAAAGCACGATATAGATCCGGAAAAAGACCTTACTCTGGACTACCGCTTCCCTACCCACATGGACCTGGCGGGAGCCATGGCCGTGGGAAAAGCCCCGCTGGGCGTATTGTCAGAGCCGCAAGCCAGTCAGGTAGTTCAAAAAAACCCCAATGTATCGCTCTTGCTGGATCTAAACAGAGAGTGGACTCTTGCTCTGCAAGCCCCCATGCCTCAAACCGCCTTTTTAGTCCATGCCACATCTTATAAAAAACACCGCGACAAAATAGAAGCCGTTTTAGCAGCCTGTGAGGCCTCTACCCGGTGGGTGAACGACAACCAAGACAGCGCAGCTGTGCTTATGGTAAAACACCACATCTTAGAGAACCGGGAAGTAGCCGTCCGCGCCATATCCGGTTCGGGACTGCATTTTGTAAGAGCCGCTGATATCAAAACGGCAATACACGATTATTTACAAGTATTTTATACCTTGGACCCGGAAATCATAGGAGGGCAACTGCCGGATGAAGCGTTTTATCAATAAAAAAGAAACCCTGACCGTATTATCCATAGTCCTACTCTTGGGCATCTGGCAGCTGTTGGCAGTCATCTTTGATTCTCCTTACCTTATTCCCGATCCAAAGGCAACTCTTGCAGCCGTCATCAAATTATGTATGGAAGGGGATTTTTTAATGGTGGTCGGCAGTACGCTATTAAGAGGACTGATAGGCTTTGTTCTATCCGGAATCCTTGGTATTGCAATAGGTGTTTTGGCCGGCATCAGCCCCACCTTCAACACCTTGATTACTCCGCTGCTCGTTACCATACGTTCCATGCCGGTTATTTCGCTTATACTATTGGCTCTGATTTGGTTTCAGACGGGGGCAGTTCCTGTTTTCATCGGGTTTTTAACCATGTTCCCCTTTATGTGCACCAATGTGTCGGACGGCATCCGAAGCATAGATCCGGGCCTGATAGAAATGGCCCATTTTTATAAAGTAGATAAAAAACGAATTCTTACCGGTGTGTACATCCCGGCTGTAATGCCTTTTATAACAAGCGGAGCATCGAGCGCCATGGGCATCGGCTGGCGCGCCATTATCATAGGAGAGGTACTCAGCCAACCGGTATACGGTATGGGTACGCGCATGCAAATGGCACAAACATACCTGAATGTGGAAGCCCTCATTGCTTGGACACTCATAGCCATTGTGCTTAGTTTTCTATTTGAAAGACTCATCCGTTGGGGAGAATCATATATTATTCGTTGGAAGAACGCCTCATGAAAATCCACATCCATAACTTATACAAGAGCTACCGGAATCCCGTATTTGAGGATTTTTCCATCTCTTTCAAGGAAAACGAAATTACCTGCATATTAGGCCCTTCCGGCTGCGGGAAAACAACGTTGTTGCATATCATAGGCGGCTTAATCCGTCCCGACGGCGGTGTGTTGGAAGGATTCCAAGACAAACAACTTTCTTACGTTTTTCAGGACCCCCGTCTGTTGCCGTGGAAAACAGTATGTGAAAACATCGAATTTGTCTTACCCAAACATTTGCATGCATCCGAAAGAAAAAAACAAGCCGAACAGTTGATCAAACAAGTGGAATTGGAAGGGTTTTCCTGCTACTATCCGGCACAACTGAGCGGAGGCATGCGCCAGCGCGTATCGATAGCCCGGGCTTTTGCTGTTTCTTCAGATATCATCTTAATGGACGAACCCTTGAAAGGGCTGGACCCCATCCTCAAACAAAACCTGATCCAATGGTTTCTTCCCATCTGGAAAGCAGACAGGCGTACGGTCATATTTGTCACACACGATGTAGAAGAAGCCTTGCAATTGGGAGATACCGTTGTGGTGCTGAGTAAAGCACCGGCACGTATTCTGTTGCAAACAGAAAACAACAAGCTTGAAAAAACCGACCGATTGAAAGAAATGCTGATGACTGCTTTGGAAAACAAAGAGTCGGGGTGAAAGGACTCGAACCTTCGGCCTCCACGTCCCGAACGTGGCGCGCTACCAACTGCGCTACACCCCGTAGATTTGGCACGCAAAGGTAATCAAAAATTTTAATTCCTTATATTTGACGTATGAAACGTTTATTTATACTTGTTCTTACTACTTCTATCCTGATTGCTTGTCAAGAAAAAGACACTCGCAATCCGCACAATTTACCTATTGCCAACACTATGGAGGCTTACTTGGCTCAAGTGGCTGAAAATCCCGACACAGAGCTGGTGGATCTGGAGGAAGTCATCCCCGACTTAGCCCTATACATTGCTTACGCTACAGAAGACAACTTTACGGGCGTCCCCATTTACACATCACCTAAAGCCTTTCTGTGCCGTCCGGTAGCCATGGCGCTGGCTGATGTACAAGATTCTTTACAAAAAATGGGGCTGGCCATCAAGGTGTTTGACGCGTACAGACCGTATGCAGCCACGCTCTATTTTTACGAAGTATACCCCAACACCACTTTTGTGGCCGATCCTCGCAGAGGTTCAATCCACAACCGCGGAGGAGCTGTAGACTTAACTCTCATCAACGCAGAAACGGGAGAAGAATTGGAAATGCCTACCCGGTTTGATTCGTTCTCAGACACGGCCTCACATACCTTTATGGACCTGCCGGAACACGTTTTGGAAAACCGGGCTCTGCTGCGAGGCGTTATGGAAACGTTTGGATTCTATATTTATGAAGCGGAATGGTGGCATTACAATTTTACGGAAGCACGTACATTCCCGCTTAGAGATATATCTTTTGAAGACTTAGCCAAAGAACAATCAGAATAAGAAACCTAAAGGCTTTTCCCAGAAATATATAAAAAGCAGTGCGCCAAAAAGGTGCGCGATAAAATCCCAGTCCTACCGACAATACATCTCCTATAAAAGGGAGCCAGCAAAAGAAAGCTACCAATCGGCTCCACTTTACGATAATCTTTTGCTGCTTCTCTAAGGATTCTCTTTTTACCCGCAATCCTTTTTCTATCCATTTCCATTTTCCCAAATAACCCAGTCCGTATCCCGTTAAACTGCCCATACTATTGCCCACGGTCGCCAGCCCAAAACTAATCCACGGATCACCTCCGGCCAACAGCATACCGGTCAAGAGAATTTCCGAACTCAGGGGAATGAGCGTAGAGGCCAAGAAGGATCCAATAAACAATCCTGTATACCCAAGATTTAATAAAAAATCCATCTTTAAAAAAATCTTTGGCACGGGGTTTGCAAACTATTAAAGCAGATAGTTTTTTTCATCTATTAGGTTTTAGGTTAAATGGGTCAGGACAGACAACACTTCTAAGTTGCCTGTCCTTTCTTTTTTATCTTTGCGGTTGTAAAGATACTACAATATTAAACTTTCAACTGTGAAAATCCAACTACATTATGAAACCAGCAAAAACCTTTCTTTTTCTGGCTTTGTTAGCTTTCAGTCTTCAACCTGTAAACGCCCAGTTTAGAAGAGGACCACAAGACGCAAACAGATCAGAAAAAACGACCGATGAGAAAAAAGAAGATAAAACACCGGCCAATCTGGACGATTTTATCAAACCGGAAACAACCATTATGGAGGGGATGACCCCCGTCTACACACAAGATAAGCGCACCTTTCTGGGAATCCCGGATACGTTATTGGGACGCGATATCCTGATGGTAAGTCGTATAGCGGAAGCTCCGCAAGGCTTCCGAGCCAATTTCTTTGGATACGCCGGCGACCAAATAAACAGCGGCATGCTTCGTTTTGAAAAAGGTCCGGACAACAACCTCTTTCTTACCAAAGTACTGGCCAGGGAACAATCTGCAGACAGCACTCAAAGCATGTATTACAACGTCATGCGCTCCAACAGACCGGCCATTATTGCCTCATTCGACATCAAGGCCCTCAACAGCGACCGGTCGCTGTATCTGATTGATGTTACAGATTTGGTCAAAGGAGACAACGAAAGCCTGTATTTGAGCAAAAGGCAGAAAAAATCTTCCAAACTCATGGGACTTCAAGCAGACAAATCCTATGTGGAGAGTGTGAAAACATTCCCCATCAACACAGAATTACGTAGTGTGAAAACGTACGGTCACCAAGACAATGACGATCCTTTGACTTTTGTCATCAATTGCTCTTGGGTTTTGCTACCCAAAGAGCCCATGCAACCCAGATATTTTGACGAAAGAATCGGTTACTTTACTACCAATTACACAGATTTTGACAAAAATCCGCAAGGCATCAAACCCATCCGCATGATTTCCCGATGGCGTCTGGAACCCAAACAGGAAGACTTGGAAAAATACAAACGGGGAGAAGCCGTGGAACCGGCCAAACCCATTGTTTTCTATATAGACCCCACTACACCTAAAGAGTGGGTACCCTATTTGATTCAAGGAGTGAACGACTGGCAACCCGTCTTTGAAAAAGCCGGCTTTAAAAACGCCATTTACGCACTGGAAGCTCCCTCTCCGGAAGAAGACCCCACATGGAGTCTGGAAGATGCACGCAATTCAGCCATTGTCTACAAACCTTCCACCATTGCCAACGCCAGCGGTCCGCACGTAAGCGACCCGCGCTCGGGAGAAATCATTGAAAGCCATATCAATTGGTACCACAATGTGATGAGCCTGGTACACAACTGGTATTTTGTGCAGTGTGCGGCCGTAGATCCACAGGCCCGCAGCCTTGTTTTTCCGGAAGAACTTATGGGTCAGCTCATTCGTTTTGTGTCCTCGCATGAAGTAGGCCACACATTGGGTTTACGTCACAATTTTGGCGCAACGGCTTATTATACCACAAAACAATTGCGTGATCCGGAATTTTTAAGAGCCAACGGCCATACCACATCCATCATGGATTACTCGCGTTTCAATTTTGTGGTACAACCCGGTGACAACGTGCCGCAAGAATTGTTGTTTCCCAGAATAAGCCATTACGATTACTGGGCCATAGAATGGGGATACAAACGTTTCTACCAATTTGCAGACGGCTGGGAAGAAATTCCGTATCTGAACAAATGGGTGATTGAGAAAACAGCCAACCCGTACCTGAAATTCAATGGCGGTTCTGAATCCGGTTTAGACGATCCCCGCGCACAATCGGAAGATTTGGGTGACAATCAAATGGAAACATGCGAATTGGGCATCAACAACTTGAAAATCATCATCCAAAACTTGCCGGAATGGACAAAAACACCTAACGAAGATTACACAGGCTTGGCTACTTTGTACCCGCAAGTAACGACTCAGTTTAACAGATACATTGGTCACGTTTCCAAATGGATTGGAGGTGTATTTGCAGATCCCAAAAAAGTAGAACAAGACGGTCCTGTCTATGTACCTGTTTCCAAAGAAAAACAGAAAGAAGCCATGGCTTTTCTGGAGCGTCATATCTTTACCACACCCTACTGGATTCTTCCCGGTTACTTGTCGGAATTACTGCCTTTAAGTCGTTTAAGTACTATGGAAGACATACAAAGCAGCGCCGTCAGAGGACTGGTCAACAACAATGTTTTAGTACGCTTGCTTCGTGCAGAAGAACAATTGGGACACACCGCTTATAGTGCCCAAGGATTCCTGGATGATCTGACTTCAGCCATTTTTAAGGAATACGGCAACACAGATATGTACCAACGCAGCTTGCAAAACATATACATAAGCACTCTTTGCAAAATGGTGAAGCCGGAACCTCCGACACAACCGGCAAACCCTCAAATGCAATTCATGCGCATGAGGACAGCTTCTATTGAAAACAACGATGTCAAATCACTAGTTCTGTTCCAGTTGGAGTCCATCGACAAAAAACTCAAACGAGGCAAAGGAGACGAACGCACACGTGCTCATTACCATTTTCTGCAAAATACCATAGAGCAAATAAGGTAAATAAGTATCTATTGATTTATTAAAAAAAACACCTATCTTTGCATCCCCTTTTGGGGATGCTTATTTTTTTATTATTCATTAAAAATCAATTGCTAAGACATGGCCAATTACTTAAATGCCCAAAAAAAGCAAGAGATTTTCGGACAGTACGGAACGTCTAATAAGGACACAGGATCTGCAGAAAGTCAGATTGCCTTGTTTTCATACCGTATCGCCCATCTTACCGAACACATGAAGTCTAATAGAAAAGACTACGGCACACAACGTGCATTGCTCCGTTTGGTAGGTAAACGTCGTCGCCAGCTGGATTACCTGAAGGCCACAGACATTGAGCGATACCGTGCCATCCTTAAGACGCTCAATCTCCGGAGATAGCTGACACATGCAAAGATGCATCAGGCTCTTTGCATACACCAAACAAAGGCTGCACTCTCTATATAGAGATCAGCCTTTTTTTAGAAATTTTTGCAAAAGAAAAATACATGAAAATTATTAAGAAAACCATCACAATGGATGATGGTCGTACCATTGAAATTGAAACCGGGAAGTTGGCTAAACAGGCCGATGGTTCCGTAGTAGTGAGAATGGGCGGCACCATGTTGCTGGCAGCCGTCACGTGCGCAAAGGAAGCCAAGCCCGACACGGACTTTATGCCGCTTTCCGTAGACTATAAAGAAAAATTCGCGGCTGCCGGTAGGTATCCCGGTGGGTTTATGAAACGCGAAGGACGCCCCTCGGATTATGAAATCCTTATCTCTCGTCTGATTGACCGCGCACTCAGGCCGCTCTTTCCCGACGATTTTCACGCAGAAGTATTTGTCAACGTATTTCTAATCTCGGCAGAAAAAGACATCATGCCCGATGCCTTGGCCGGATTGGCTGCATCGGCAGCCCTTGCCGTAAGCGATATTCCCTTTAACGGACCCATTTCCGAAGTCCGCGTAGGACGCATCAACGGAGAGTTCGTACTCAACCCCACCTTCTGTCAAATGAAAGAGACAGATTTAGATATTATTGTAGGAGCTACCTATGAAAACATCATGATGGTGGAAGGCGAGATGAAAGAAATAAGCGAGGCAGAAATGCTGGAAGCCATCAAATTTGCACACACAGAAATTAAAAAGCATTGCAAGGTGCAAATGGAACTGATGGAAGAAACGGGGAAAACCGTAAAACGCGAATATTCCCATGAAGAAAACGACGAAGACCTGCGCAAAGCAGTCGAAGAATACTGCTACGAGCGTTGCTATGCCATAGCCAAAGCCGGTCATGACAAGCACACACGTTCAGAAGCCTTCGATGCATTGAAAGAAGAATTCCTGCAAACCATCCCGGAAGAAGAACGTGAAGAAAAAGAAACGATGGTAACCAGGTATTACCACGACGTAGAGAAAAAGGCCATGCGCCATATGATCCTAAACGATGGCATTCGTCTGGACGGTCGCAAACCGGCCGATATCCGTCCCATCTGGTCAGAGATTGATTACCTGCCCATGGCTCACGGCTCTGCCGTATTTACCCGAGGCGAAACCCAATCCCTCACAACGGTCACCCTGGGAACAAAACTGGACATGAAAGAAATGGACGAAGTACTTATCCAAGGTACAGAACAATTTGTCCTGCATTACAACTTCCCTCCTTTCTCTACCGGAGACGCACGTCCCACACGCGGCGTAGGCCGTCGTGAAGTAGGACACGGCAACCTGGCATACCGTGCTCTGAAAGGCATGGTCCCTGTTGGTGAAAACAATCCTTATGCCGTACGCGTTGTCTCGGATATTTTAGAATCTAACGGATCTTCTTCTATGGCCTCTGTCTGTGCAGGAGCACTGGCTTTGATGGATGCCGGTATCAAGTTGAAAAAATCAGTATCCGGTATTGCCATGGGACTTATTTCGGAACCGGGTGGTAAAAAATACGCTATACTCTCTGACATTTTAGGTGATGAAGACCACTTGGGAGATATGGACTTTAAAGTAACCGGTACACGAGACGGCATCACGGCTACTCAAATGGATATCAAAGTGGACGGTCTTCCTTATGAAGTATTGGAACAAGCCTTGGAGCAAGCCCGAGTAGGCAGATTGCATATTATGGACCAGATGGATAAAACCATCTCGGAACCCAGAGCCGATTACAAACCACACGTTCCCAGGATTATTCAAATTACCATACCGCAAGACTTTATTGGAGCCGTTATTGGAACGGGAGGAAAAGTCATCCAAGAAATTCAAAAAGAAACCGGAACTACCATCACCATTACAGAAGACGGCGATTTTGGCATTGTAGATATTTTTGGTGAAGACAAAGAAGGCATGGATGCCGCACTAGAAATGATTAAACTCATTACCACCGTTCCTGAAGTAGGAGAAGTCTATACAGGCAAAGTCATCTCTGTCTTGGAATTTGGAGCCTTTGTGGAAATCCTTCCCGGCAAAGAAGGCCTTCTCCATATCTCTGAATTGGACTGGAAAAAAACAGACAAAGTAGAAGACGTAGTAAAAACGGGAGATGAAGTCACCGTCAAATTGATGGAAGTGGACGAAAGATCCGGAAAAATGCGCCTGTCCCGCAAAGCCTTGCTGGAAAAACCGGAAGGCTACAGAGAACCCGAACGCAGACCCCGCCCCACAGGCGGAAGTTCCCGCGGAGGCCATCCCCGCTCCGGCGACAGGGACAGGAGCGACAGGGACAGGAACAAACCCTACGGAAGAGGAGGCGGAGGAAGCAACCGCCGCTAAACGCGACCGCGATCGTTAGCAAAAGCAACAGCAGTCGTTAGCAAAAACAACTGCTGCCGCCGATACACACAATCGTAGCCCTCAGCACACACAATCGCAGCCCTCGGCCCTTAAACTAACAGCTCCCTTTTGGGTGCTGTTTTTTTTGGTGTTAACTCGCACCTTTTTTCCTTCCTTCAATGCAGCTCCAATTTTTTCAAGAAAGTAGGTGGGAGGGTAGTAAGTCGTTGTTTTCAGGACGAGGCATCAACCTGCAGGCACACAGCAACTTGCAGTACTACGCCGTCGTGAGTCACTTACTACCCTCGGGCAAAAGCGTTGTTTTTCGTGTTTTCCGGGGAGGGTAGTAAGTAGCAGCTTTTTGAAAAAGCCTGTAATATGCTGGATTGTGTGTGTTATGGAAGTCAGCCGCCTTTGAGTACTTACTACCCTTCTATGTTGTAATCCAAATTTTTTTACATTATTATGCTCTTTTATAGCAATTTAATGTTTTGCCCCTTAAACTTTCAGGCGAAGCTGAGCCGTTAGCAATATCAGTCTATAAAAACACCCTTCTATCAACGGACATGATGGTTAATCAGCCGCATTTCTGCTTTTAATTTATTATAGAGTAAAAGCTGTGGCCTTCGTGAAACGGACATCCTTTAGGAGCCGCAAGGGTAGTGTAACAGTCTCTTACATTTTGAGTAGTTTTTATTACTGATATTGATTTCAAATAACTGATAACACATATTCTGTTTCATTTTTCATTACATATCTTATCCTGTTAAGTAGTTTTTTAGCGATCCGTACAATAGCTTCATTTGGCTTCATCCTTTGACATAGTAGTCCATAACTGTACATAAGGGAAGGGTCCTTTCTTACTGCTGCCCATGAGGATTCTATAAGAATTTCACGTAGAAAACGATTGCTGCGACCGGTGATACGCCCAACCTTTTCGTTTTCTCCGGACGAGTTAGTCGTTGGTACCAATCCGACATATGAACAAAGCTTATCAAGATTTTTAAACCTAAGAACATCTTCCGTTTCCGTTAGAATGGTAAGTGCAGAAACCAAACCAATTCCGGGAATACTTTTTAACAATTTTAGTTTGAATGCGTACTCTCCCTCCTTTGTAAGTGCTATAAAATACCTGGTGATTTCTAATAGTTTTTGACGTAGAAATGTTACTGTTTCAAGAGTGCCATCCAGAACAAGTTGGTTATGCATGGTTAAAAACCGGATCTCTTTTAACCAATTGGTAAATTTCCCTGACCAATAACTTGAAGCACCATCTAACTCTGGCGGTATCTCTATTCCATTAACAAAGAGAAAAGATTTGATCCTGGTCTTGTTGCGTGTGATGTCTTTTACTAACGCTTTACGATATCTTACTAAAGCTCGAAGTTCTTCCATTTCTTTAGTAGGTACATAAATAGCTGTTAACTCGCCATTCTTGAGCGATTTAGCAATCTTGCGACTGTCACGTTTGTCCTCTTTCTGGCGTTTTTCCTTGTCGGTAGTTGGAATATCGGAAGGGTTAACTACAATATTATGTATGCCATATCTTTCAAGGTCCCGATGGACACTGAACCCACAAAAGCCTGCCTCATGGGCAGAGAAATACTTGGCTTCAGGAAAATTCTTTCGTAAATAGTTTGAAAGAATCTTAGCATTGGAATCTTGTGAAAAAGTTTTATGTTCCATATCATTTACTATGATGGTAACCTTCCAACTTTTTAAATGGACATCAATTCCTACATAAATGTTTTGTCCTTTAAAACTGATTGTTGTACTTTTACTTTTGGTCTGCATAAGTCCCAGGTTTTAGTGAATAAATTGTTTGTTAAAAAAATCCAATTTACAAAAACTTTGGGGCTTATGTTTGTTTAGATTACAAACATACAGCCTTCAGAAGACTGGCGCTTGGGTAGGCGATCATTTTGGCATGTGCTTTGTCACAACGGAAGAACTGATGGCTTATTTAAAAGAACATCCCTTAACGGAATAGGGTTGCACCGTCTTATTCCATCCGGAGCTTGCTGAACACAATCTTTTTGAAAGACAAGAAAAACCGTAAAATAATGCTCCCGCGATACATTACGCCCCTAAGATTGGGAGCCGGAACGTCTTTGTGCCTTTTCATGAAGCGAAGTTTTTTCCAAAAATGTATATGGGCTTTGTATACAGATCCCATAAAACTCCATTTTCCCTGGAAAAAATAGGTGATGGCAGATACATGATCTAGAAACCAACGAGCCGGCAAGATGAAAACAACGCCCCTTCTGCTTAAATTTTTATACAACATGAGCAAGTTGTTTCTGTAATTGAGATATAGTTTGTGAGGGGAATCGTTGGGAAGGGTGCCGCCACCCACGTGGAAAATGGTTGAAGCCGGTACTACGGCTGCCCGGTAACCGGCCCAATGCGCCCGCCAGCAAAAATCTATTTCTTCCATATGGGCAAAAAAATCATCGTCTAAGCCACCCAACCTGTGAAACAAGTCAGCTTGTACGACCATACATACGCCACTGGCCCAGAATACGGGAACGGGGTGGTCGTATTGGCCTTCGTCTTTTTCTATATGGGTAAGGATGCGGCCTCGGCAAAAGGGAAACCCAAGCCGGTCTATGTAGCCGCCACAAGCACCGGCGTATTCAAAGGTGTCTTGTTTTGTCCAGGACAACACCTTGGGCATACAAATGCCGTACTCTTTGTTTTGCTCCAAGTACTCTACAAGCGGAGGCAGCCAGTCAGGTGACACTTCCACGTCTGAGTTGAGCAATACGTAATAATCAGCGTCTATCTGTCGCAAAGCCTTGTTGTATCCGCCCGTATATCCGTAATTTTTGTCAAAAAGGATAAGAGGCAGATTGGGGTGCGTTTCTTTGAGCCAGGAAACGGACTCGTCTGTGGACCCGTTGTCTGCTATATATACTTGTGCCCACGGTTGTGGTGTACGTTCCAGCAATACGTCCAAGAAACGTTCTAGAAAATGCTTTCCATTCCAATTGAGGATAACGACAGCCGTTTTGTGGTTCATGAGTGTTGATTGACGTGTTTATTACCGGGTAAAGGTACGGGATTTTGTGGAGTCTGAAAACCGTGACAAGAGTACACCAGCCACAATGAGTACAAGACCTATAAGAGTAGAAGGGAAAACAGGTTCTCCCAGTACATAATGGATAAGCAGTAGGGACAGGAACGGGAAGATGTAAATAAGGGAACTGACAGCCGCTGTGTTTTTGGCCAGGGTAAGGGCTTTGAGCCATATGACAAAAGGTACGGCCATTTCAAATATGCCTATATAGATGGCAGACAGAAAGCTGCGTAGCGTATAGGCAGAGGCCGGAAAAAGTGTGGCAGTGCCTTCCGCAACGAGTACTCCTTTTTTGGTCAGTAGGAATTGTACCAACAGATACACGGTTATATATATCCAGGCAAAGAGGAAGTTCATGAGCAGACCTGCCGGGCCGGATACCTTGTTTTTCATGTTCAACAGAAAATACACGGCCCAAAGAAGAGAACTGCCCAAGGCAAGAGCAATACCCCATGGGTTTTTGATGTGAAGCGTACCATCAAATAGGGAGCCGGGATTTCCTTGCATGGCTACAAACAGAGCTCCTATAAAACTGACCAATAGGGCTACGATGTTCAGCCATTTGACTTTTTGTCCCAAAATGGGAATGGACAAAAGAACCAACAACAGGGGCCATACCATGTTGAGTGCCTGGGCTACCTGTGCCGGTAGCAGGCTGTAGGCTTTAAAGAGAATCAGGTAATACAAAAAGGGATTGATCAATCCCAGAAAAGCAGCTCTGTACCAAGCATTGCGAGGAACAGAAAGCAAAACGCCACGTTGTCCCGTAGCTAAAAGCAATAGGGATAACGTGGCGATTGCGCTTGTTGTGGCAACAAACAGGAGGGAGGCAGGTGTAAAACAGGCGAGAGCCCATTTAAAAGCCGTAGCTACGGTTGACCAGCAGATAATAGCTCCTGCTGCGTAGAAACCGGCAGACCTGCTCAGCCTTTTTGTTATTCTGCCACTTTTTCCAGCCATTTAACCATAGATGCCATGACAATCATAGATATAAGACATACTACCACAAATACCGACCAAGTGAGCCAGATGGGGATGTTCTTATACATGATGGCTCCTATGAAAAGCAGTTGGTTTCCAACAGCTGTAGCCGTTAACCATCCTCCTTGCATCAATCCCTGCATGTGCGGTGGAGCTACTTTAGATACAAAGGAGAGCCCCAGCGGACTGATGAACAGTTCGGCTATAGTCAATATAAGGTAGGTGACAATGAGCAATGCCGGTGTTACTTTCAAGGCTTGCGGCAAACCTCCCATTTCTTTTACCTCGCTCAATAGCGGCAGATTGTATGAGAAAATGGCCATAATCAAGTATGCGAAAGCAGCAATACCCATACCTATGGCAATTTTCTTGGGGGTGGAAGGCTCTTTTCCTTTTTTGTTGAGCCAGGAGAACAATCCTACAACTACAAATGTCAGTAGAACAACAAATAAGGGGTTGGCTGATTGGAAAATCTCTGCACCTATTATTTTGGTGAATCCCAGGTCTATGTTTATTTTGCTTACATCTGTATAGTCTTTTGCAAAGTAGGTGAGGGTAAGTCCGTTTTGGTGGAAGGAGAACCAGAAGAAAATGACAATACCGAATACGGCAAACAAAGCCATCACACGCTTTCTGATTTCAGCCACTTCCATTTTCGTCACTTTAGGTGCATCTGTTCCTGCAGCTTCTTCCACTTGCTTTTTGACATCGGGGAATTTGTTTTTGTTCACAATGAAAACAACCAATGAAATAAGCATAGCCACGATAGCCACAAAGAAGGCGTAATGGAACCCGGTGTTAAATACGTTCAAGTATTCGTTGGCAAAAGCACCTAAGTCTTCAACGGGGGCTTGGCTCACTTCTGTTGCCAAGAGGTTAAAACTCTCAAGGGCTTCCGTTCCCAGGGTGCCTTTGATAAATCCGTGACACAGTTCCGGCAATTTTTCGTTATAGGCGAAATTATGCAATTGCAGCCACCAGTTACGTACGGCAATGGCGAAGAATGGGGCAAAGAATCCTCCGATGTTGATGAACATGTAGAAAATTTGGAATCCTCTGTCACGTACCGATTCGTACTTGGGGTTGTCGAACATTTGTCCCACAACGGCTTGCAAGTTTCCTTTAAACAGTCCGTTGCCAAAAGCAATCACAAACAATCCCACGCAAGTCAAAGCCAAATACAGGCCTAAGTGCGGCACGGGTGTGGGTGTGGGGTAACCTATAATGACATAGCCTACGGCCATCATAATGATTCCCGTTAAAATAGTACCCTTATAATTTTTTGTTTTGTCTGCTATAATACCGCCTACTAAGGCCAATACATAGATAAGGGCATAGAAAATGGAATAGATGATTCCCGTCGTTGTTTCATCCAGGCCAAATTTTGCCGAAATAAACAATGTCAGGATGGCCATCATTGTGTAAAAGCCGAACCGTTCGCCCATGTTGGCGAGCGCGGCGGAAATCAATCCTTTTGGTTGTCCTTTGAACATAGTATTTTTAGGTTAGTTAAAGTGTTTATCCGGCAAAAATAAGATAATTTTGATAACTTTGTTTGGTTATGAAGACCATTTTTGTGCAGATTGTTCGCTTTGTGTTGTTTCCTTTGATTTGCCTGGTCAGTTTATTGCCTTTGCCCATACTGTATGGAATTTCTTATGCTTTTGTTGTGCTGCCTATGAAATGGGGTGGGTATAGAAGAGCTGTGATTCTAGACAATTTGGCGGGAGCGTTCCCGGAAACAACAAAAAAGGAAAGATTTGATATAGCCAAACAATTTTACCGCTATTTGGGAAGAGTGGTTGCAGAGAGTGTGTGGCTTTTCACAGCCCCATGCAAACAAATGCTCAAACGATTTTCAGTGGAAGGTGCCCACGTGTTGGAAGATTTGAACAAGGAAGGAAGAAGTGTGGTGGTCATGATTCCACATATAGGCAATTGGGAGTTTTTGAAGACGTGTAGTTGTCCGCAGTACGAAATGTTTTGCGGGTATCCCCAAAACAGGCTGCACATGGTATACCAGAGAGTGAATTCTCCGGTGTTTGAAGCCGTCATGCACCGTATGCGCAGTCGTCACAAAACAGGGTGGCGTATATTGGAAAGCAAACAATTGGCCAGGTACATGGATGCACATAAAAACATACCGAGTGTTTATGCCATGGTGGCCGACCAATGTCCCGGACCGGCAGGAAAAAGTATAGCTGCAACCTTTTTGGGAAGGCCTACGTTGATGATCGCCGGCCCTGAGTATTTGGCCGTAAAACATGGATTTGCCGTAGTGTATGGTGCAGTGAAAGAGGAAAGCAGAGGGAAATATACTTTGTGTTTCCGTCTTATAACAAAAGATGCAAAGGCAGAAAATTCAGGGGTAGTTACGGAAACATTTGCTCGGCTGCTTGAGGCAGATATCCGGCAAAATGTGCATCTTTGGCTTTGGAGTCACAGGCGCTGGAAAAGAATCCCGTCTGATGAGGCTCGGAATTTGTAGGTAAAACAAAAAACACAGTCATGAAAAAGTTGATCATTTTATTGCTGACCGTTAGTTTATGGGCAACCGCAACAGCACAGCCCGTAACGCAAGGTCAATTGATTCCGCAAGGGGCGGTAGTGTATAGCCTACCCAGGACTTGTGTACGTATTGTGGCTGAAGCTCAATATACCATTTTCAACCCGGGACCTTATGCAAAATATGCCAGAAAATATTTGGGTATGGATGCAGGGCAAGCCCAAACCACAACGTATGAATTGAGTAGGATAGAGATGACTCCCTTATTGGAAGCAGATCCGCATGCTTTGTTTGTGGCAAACCTTACGCAAGGAAAAACGGAACCTTGGTTTTTGCAATTATCATCACAAGGCTTGATTTTCTTATCCGACGCTCATGTGCCCAAAGAGCACAATTGGAGGTTTCCATCGGTTGACGTCATGCAAGACGTGTCCGATGCCGGTATCATTCAGAATATAAAAGAGGAGCAGACCACGCTGTATCGCTCCGTGGTGAAAGGTCAAGAAGTATCTGCTATTCCGGTACAGCAAACGCAACGCGTAGAAAAAACGCAAGAACAACGGGCAGAAGAAGCAGCCCGCAATATCTTCAGGCTGCGTGAAACTCGGCTTGCCATTATTACAGGAGATACAGATGCGGTGTACAGCGGAGAGGCTATGGGGGCAGCCGTTGAAGAGATGCGGCGCATGGAAGAAGAGTATCTGAGGCTTTTTCTGGGGGAAACCGTTACGGGCAGAACGCACCTGAGCTCAGACGTAGTGCCTGATAAGGAACAGATGCGTTACGTGGCGTTTCGTTTTTCGGAATCGGAAGGTTTGTTGCCCTCGGGAAGTATTGGCGGACGACCTATAACTTTGGAACTGAGTACGGAAAAAGAAGATTTGGCGTTTGATATTCAAATGGATGAAACCCGTGCACGTTCCGGTATTCGTTTGTACTATAGGCAGCCTGCTGTGGTTACTGTGCGTTTGGCAGACGGACAGAAAGAATTGCTTCAAGCACGTATTCCTGTGTATCAAAAAGGAAAAACAATGAATTTTATCATCAATTAAAAATTAGTATATGGACATTACACATCTGAAACCTGAACAGGTCTGGAAACATTTTTACGCTTTGACACAAATTCCCAGACCTTCTGAAAAAGAAGAAAAAATCCGTGCTTTTCTGGCTGACTTTGGAAAAAAATTGGGATTGGAAACAATCGTTGATCCTGTAGGAAACGTCATTATAAGCAAGCCGGCCACACCGGGTATGGAAAACAGGAAAGGAATCATCTTGCAAGCGCATATGGATATGGTTCCGCAAAAGAATAAAGATACGGTACACGATTTTGAGAAAGATCCGATTGTTCCCAGGATTGAGGGCGATTGGCTCTATGCCACAGGAACGACTCTGGGAGCAGATAACGGTCTGGGAGTAGCTGCCGCTATGGCTGTCTTGGAAGCCAACGACTTAGTACACGGCCCCATAGAAGCCTTGTTTACGACGGAAGAAGAAACAGGAATGACCGGAGCTCGCGAATTGCAGCCGGGTGTACTCAAAGGAGATATTTTGTTGAATATGGACTCCGAAGACGAAGGGGAGTTGTATGTTGGTTGTGCAGGAGGAGAAGACGGTTCTTTTACATTGGCCTTTGATATGGAGCAAACGCCGGCAGGCTGGGAGGGGGCTCGTTTGAACATAACGGGATTGAAAGGCGGCCATTCCGGAATGGATATCATTTTGGGAAGAGGAAACGCCAACAAAGTCCTTGTTCGCTTGCTTCACCACTTGATGGAAACGCATCAAATACGTCTGGCTTCAGCAGAGGGGGGCGATTTAAGAAACGCTATACCCAGAGAAGCAGATGCCATCATTGCTTATGAATCGGCAAAAAAAGCACAAATAGAGGAAGCTGTGGCTGCTATGGCGAAAGTCATACAAGATGAATTGAAATTTGTAGACCCCGACTTAAAAGTCAACTTGTTGCCGACAGAGGTTCCTGCACAAATCATCCCCGACCAGACGGCCCGTAAAATAGTAAGGGCTGTTTATGCAGCACCCAATGGTGTATGGGCCATGAGTGATTCCATGCCCGGATTGGTGGAAACGTCTTCCAACTTGGCTATTTTCAAAGCCAAAGAAGGAAAAGCAGAAGTGCATTGCTTGTTACGGAGTATGGTAGATACGGCCAAAACCGATATGGGTACGGCCTTGGCTTGCTGTTTTGCCAATATAGGAGCAAAGAGCTCTTTTTCCGGGGCATATCCCGGCTGGCAGCCCAACATGGAATCACCCATTTTGCAGGCCATGTTGAAAACGTACAAAGAAATGTACGGGAAAGATGCAGAAGTGAAAGCCATCCATGCAGGCTTGGAGTGCGGTATTTTAGGAGGCCACTATCCGCATTGGGACATGATCTCTTTTGGACCTACTATTCGGTCACCTCACTCACCCGATGAGCGTTGTTTGATACCCACTGTCCAGAAATTCTGGGACTTGTTGGTAGAAACATTAAAGAATGCACCGGTAAAACAATAAGGAATTTTCCTTACATATAATTTGTAGGGCTGCAAGAATTCCTTATCTTTGCAGCCCTTTAATATTTAAATCATTAATTAATCAGTAACTATGCTTAGACAGTACGAAACCGTTTTCATTTTAACTCCCGTTTTGTCTGATGTTCAGATGAAGGAAGCGGTTGCAAAGTATCGTGATCTAATCCTGGCCGGTGAAGGCGAGATTGTTTACGAGGAGGACTGGGGGCTGAAAAAATTAGCTTACCCCATCCAGAAAAAATCAACCGGTTTTTACCATTTAATCGGTTTTAAGGCAACACCGGACTTTGTTGCCAGATTGGAATTGCAATACCGCAGGGACGAACGCGTAATTCGTTTCTTGACATTTGCTATGGACAAACATGCCATAGCGTATGCAGAAAAGAGAAACACAAAATCAAAAGACCCGGTGCCTGTAAAGGAAGAAAAACCAGCTCCTAAAGTGAAGAAACCGGATTTGGATGATGACATTGACATTGACGAGGAGGATTAATCATGGCAAATAAAGAAATTCGTTTTTTAAACCCACCTACATTTGAGGTGAAGAAGAAAAAATACTGTCGTTTTAAAAAGGCAGGGATTAAGTATATAGATTATAAAGATCCTGAGTTTTTGAAACGTTTCTTAAACGAACAAGGTAAAATTCTGCCGCGCAGAATTACCGGTACGTCTTTAAAATTCCAAAGGAAAGTGGCTCAGGCGGTGAAACGTGCCAGGCACTTGGCCTTGTTGCCTTATGTAACAGACTTACTTAAATAAGGAGGAACCGGTATGGAAATTATTTTGAAACAAGACGTTCCCAATCTGGGAGACAAAGACGACATAGTACAAGTTCGTAACGGATATGCCACAAATTATTTAATCCCCAGAGGGATGGCCATCATGGCGACTCCGTCAGCTAAGAAAGTACACGAAGAGAACTTGAGGCAGCGTGCTCATAAAGAAGCCGAAGTTCGTAAAGAAGCCCAAGCTCTGGCAGACAAACTGGAAGGTATGCGCTTAACTATTACCACAAAAGTAAGCGGTACAGGGAAAGTATTCGGTTCTGTGAACAACATTCAAGTGGCAGAGGCTATTGCTGCACAGGGAATGGAAGTTGACAGACGGAACATCACGTTTCCCGGGAAAGATGCCCTTAAGGAAATAGGTGTTCATCCGGCAGTTGTTAAAATTTACCGCGATATTTCAGCTACTGTAGAAGTTGAAGTAGCCGGTGAAGAGTAATAGATTACATTTTAAAAATATGAAACAGGATATTGCACTTTTTGATTTGATCAGAAAGGAAGAGAGTCGTCAGATTAATGGTATTGAACTGATTGCATCTGAGAACTTTGTCAGTTCTCAAGTACTTGATGCCATGGGGTCTGTATTAACAAACAAATATGCAGAAGGATACCCCGGAGCACGTTATTACGGAGGATGCGAAATAGTTGACAAGTCTGAACAATTGTGTATTGACAGAATTTGTGAATTGTTTGAAGCAGAGTATGCCAATGTGCAGCCGCATTCGGGTGCACAAGCCAACATGGCCGTTTTCCTGGCATGCATGAAGGCCGGTGATACGTTTATGGGATTGGACTTGGCACACGGAGGCCACTTGACGCACGGTTCGCCCGTTAACTTTTCGGGGATTCTCTACAATCCTGTTGCTTATACATTAGATGAAAAGACGGGAGCGCTTGATTACGATGAAATGGAGCGTTTGGCTTTGGAACACAAACCCAAAATGATTATTGGAGGAGGTTCCGCTTTCCCCAGAGAATGGGATTATGCCAGAATGCGTCAGATTGCTGATAAAGTTGGAGCCATTTTCATGGTAGACATGGCGCATCCGGCCGGGCTGATAGCCGCCGGTCTGTTGGACAACCCCGTCAAGCATGCTCACATAGTGACATCTACCACACACAAAACGTTACGTGGCCCCAGAGGAGGTATTATCCTTATAGGAAAAGACTTTGACAACCCGTGGGGAATTACAACACCAAAAGGGGTAGTAAGAAAGATGTCCTCTTTGATCAATTCCAGTGTTTTCCCAGGTGTTCAAGGAGGACCCCTGGAGCACGTGATAGCTGCTAAAGCAGTAGCTTTCTTTGAAGCCCTGCAGCCGGAATTTAAAGATTATCAAATTCAAGTGCAGAAAAATGCACAGGCTATGGCCAAGGCTTTCTCTGAAAGGAATTACACATTGGTTTCCGGAGGAACGGATAACCATTTGCTGCTGATTGATTTGCGTTCTAAGTTCCCGGAACTTACCGGAAAAGTAGCAGAAAACGTATTGGTAAAAGCAGACATCACCGTGAACAAAAACATGGTACCTTTTGATTCGCGTTCACCTTTCCAAACGTCAGGTATTCGCGTAGGAACGCCGGCTGTAACCACACGCGGTCTGAAAGAACACGATATGGAAACGATTGTGGCTTTGGTAGACGAAGTGCTGAGCAATCCGGAAGACCAAGTGGTTATTGAGCGTGTTAAGAAAAGAGTAAAAGAATTGATGGGCGGGTTGCCTCTTTACGCCTGGTAAAACCATTAGCTATGAAAAGAAATGTTTTGTCTATTATTTCCATAATAGCGATGCTTCTTTTATGCCCTATTGTCACTCAAGCTCAAACAATCAAACGCGGCATGGTAGAGGCGGCTATTGGAACAGATTTGAATGAAATTCTTCCCGACGACATGATATACATGTATAAAGAATTTCAAAAAGGCACCGTACTTTTTCATGATAGAAGTACTGCAGACGGAATTATGAATATTTATTTGCCGGGGTCGGAATTGCACTTTATAGATGCCAATAAAGACACCTTGCAAATGAAGAATCAAAATGCAGCCCGTTTGCTTTCGATAGGTCCCGATACCTACTTGAGGCATGATAAAATATGGACGCGCATCATTGCTACTTCAGGAGCTACTGCTTTGTGCCTTAGATCTGTAGTGAACGTACATACAGATCAGAAGATTGGGGCTTATGGAACGACAGATGCTACTTCTGCCATTTCCAGTGTAGATATGATTTACGACATGGATGGCAACAGGTCTGAACGTTTAAAGAGTTTACGAAGGATTCCATATTCTATTGCCCACTATGCTTTGCTTTATGATGGAGAGAAGCTGTATAATACGTCAAAAAGGAACTTTAGAAAATTCTTCCCGGACAGGAAAACAGAAATAGATACCTACATAAAGGAGCACAAGCTGAACTTGAGTACAGCAAGAGATGCTTTACAATTGTATCAGTTCCTTACTCTTTAATTGAAGTTGTTTCAGTTCCCTTGTAGGTGTGCTTTTTCTCGTGTCTTTTGGAATGCGTTCTGTCTTTTGCGTTGGTACCGATGTGGGCTCCGCAGACGGCATTCTTTCTCTCGCGCCAAGTTCTTTCTGAGCCGCACCGGGTAATGCGCTTTTTGTGACATCGGAGCGGGAATGTTCTATAGGAAAGAATCTTAGCGTATAAGGGTATAGAGGTTCTTTATAGATTTGTTCCGGTTCGTACACAATGCTTACGATCGTACGGTCTGTTATGGCATGTCTGTCCGGCGGTCTTTCTCCTTCTCGCCACTGGAACCCGGCCAACTTTTCTTGGTCTTTGCGTAAATCAAAAAGAGGTATGACATCGCTTTTGACAGATTGCTTGTAGACAATGCGTCGGGCCCTTCTTTCTTCAAGAAACACATGCATTTCATCACACTCTTTGATGTTCAATGACGTGATCAGGCTGTCTTCCGGAATATAAAAAAGGGCTTTTGTATTTTCCAAGATATCAAACTTGTATACGTCGTTGTCTTTTATGTGCGCCTGCATCAGATCTCCTTTTATCTGATGGAAAAAGTCTTCTTCTTGAGATATGAGGAATGCGTTCGTATAAAAGTCTACTTTGTATAAAGAGTCACGACTAAAACGAAACCAAATGCTGTCTGCACTCAACTGGCTCTCTTCATTCCACAATACGGGTTTTCCGTATTGGCGTAAAATAGAATCTATGCTGTTGAATACCATAGAGTCGCAGACAGATTGCAAGTCGCTTTTATACGCCTTGACTTTGTTGTATGCATACAACAAATGCACTTCTGTGGTTTGCAACAAACTATCACCCAGGTGGTGTACGGTAGCTAGCAACAGACTGTCTGCATAGAGTAAAAACGTATGGATATCTGTGGTGTCTATGGCAAAGTTTGCAGATTCTGTTGCCGTACTGTCTGATAGCGCTATTTCCTGTAACGTTTCTTCCGGCACAGAGGTATGTGTGGAGTCTGCAGGAGTGAGGGCGTCCAAGGTGTCTGCTGTTCCGGGCTGTCCTCTTACGGGAACGGATTGCCGAGCCAAAGCCCTTTCTCTTTCCAAAGAGTCCATGGTCCCGTAGGTAACAGTGAAAAGGCGTAAGGTGTCTGCTCTTAAAAAAAGAGAATCGGTAGCCAATGTTTCTTTGTCCTTTTCGTACGCAATCCAAACGGGGTCTTCTGTAGCTTGTACCCAATCCGGTTGCCTTGTAAAATCCAGACGATCTGCCAGTAAGAGTGTTTGTTGTGTGGTATCGCGCACTTGTATGTCCTTTTTTAATACGCCTGAAAGGTTGTTTCTGTCGTAGAAGACATCTTGTGCTCGTATTTCTTGTTCTTGGGTAATAATGAGTACGTTGTCTTTGAAATGCAGCCATTCCTTGTCTTTATCATACGTACCTTCAGCTGAAGTCAAAAATCCGTCTGCATGCCATGCTTGAATGTTCCCCCAAAATTCTGCAAAGTTGATGTCTGAATGAAAATACAAAGAGTCTGCTTTTATTTTTAACGTATCTGTTCCTATTTCCACATTTTCATAGAAACAGAACAGTTTTTCTTTGGAATAGTAGTAGCCTCTGCGGCTTTCCAAGATGGTGCTGTCTTTGTCGAGCATGGAAGCTCCGTTGAAAAAATACCCAATGCTGTCTTTTGTGTTGAAGTTCAAGTGTCTTGTGCGAAGCCTGTTGTTGTCTTTGTCTATAAGCTCTACGACCCTTCCACGGACTTCTGCAATATTGGCGTCTCCCATATAATGAATGGTTTCTCCCGTAAGTTTTGTACCGTCTTGGATGATTTCAATATTGCCTACTGCGTCCAAACAGTTTTCTTGGGTGTTCCACAGGGCTGTATCGCAAAGGATATACGTGTTGTTGTGTAGGAATTGGGCAGGGCCGGTTACTTTCCGGTAATTTACGCCAAAGAGTTCGTACATTTCTGCCTCTTTAGCACTTAGCAAATGGATTTTCTCTTCTTCTTTATACTCCTTTGTACTCTGTGCCATGAGAGCATAAGGCTTGAAAAACAAGCCGACTCCTAGAAGCGTAAGTAGAAAAAACCGGAGTGTTTTCATTATTTTATCCAGCCGTCCCTTTGGAAAGCACAATCTCTGAAGAGGGGGTCTATACGTATGTAGGTGGTTTCTTGTTTTTCTTTGATGAAGTCTTCTATAGCCTGCATCATTTGTGTATTGGCGGCCATGTTTTGTATGAGGCTGTAATCTTCTTTTAAGTCAGCCGTATGTGCCGGGATGATTTTATCCAACCGAATGATTTTATAAATCACGTTTCCTTCTCTTCCCTCTGTATCACGGCTTTCAAATGCAGAAGAGATGTCCCCTTCTTTCATGTTTCTCAATACGTTGTAATCGTTTGTGTTGAGTTGGTCTTTTTCAAAAAACATAGAGCCCGTATCTTCATCAGACATGCGTCCTCCGTTAAGTCTGGAGGAAGGGTCTTCCGAATGTTTCATGGCGGCTATTTCAAACGAAAGGCTGTCTGCTTTGATGAGCGTTGTCAAACTGTCAAGTTCGTTCAGGCATTTTACTCTGTCTGTGCTGAGAACTTCCGGTTTCAGGAGAATGTGGCGGGCATTGAACATATCGCCTTCTTTTTCTATCATTTGTATCAGATGGAATCCATCCGGTGTTTCTACTATTTGTGATATTTGTCCTTCTTTCAGCACAATGGCTGCGTCTCCAAAAGCCGGCCAATACATTTGTTTGGATGCCATGCCCAGTTCTCCGCCTCGTCTTGCAGAGTAGGGGTCTTGCGAATACATGCTGGCTAAGGTACTGAATCGAGAACCGCTCATGATTCGTTCCCGGAACTCCAGCAGGCGTTCTTTAACCAACAAAATGGCCTCTTCTTTAGGAGGGTACAATACTATTTGGCTGAGTTTGTATTGTATGGGGATAATGGGAAGACTGTCTTTTGGCGTTTTTTTGTAGAAACGCTCCACATCTTTTGGTGTAAGCGGAGGTACTTCTTGTGTAATGGTGGATTGCATATCCCGTGTAAGGCTTTGCTCACGGAACAGTTCTCTCCATTCTTGTTTTAATTTGAAAATGGGTTTGTGAAAATATTCTTCTGTAGCTTTTTCTCCGCCTAAGCGCGTTTTGATATCTTGAAGCCTTCCTTCCAGTTCTAGCTCTACGTATTCTTCATTGACCACCAGGCTGTCAAGCCGGGCTTGCGTAAGCATAAGCTTGGAAACCAGCATGTTTTCTAGAATTTCGCAACGCAGGTTTTTATCTGTGATGATGCCTTGCATCATGCGCATCTGCACTTCTTCTTCTATGGAAGAGAGTTGAATCATTTCATTTCCAACCAAAGCAACTACTTTGTCCACCAATCCTCCCGGGTATTTTTGCCCGAATGATGGAATAGTCATCAACAGAAAAACGAGTGCGTTTACTCCAAATATTCTTTTATTTCTCATCCTTTTTATAGGTTTTTATCAACTGTTTGTTCCAGCCTTCTTTTAGTACTTCTTTTTCCAGCTCTTTAAGCAGGTGTTGTTTTCTTCTGCTTAAAATATTTTGGCGAATCTCCGTTTCTTTGAAAGCTTCCGGTGCCGGCACGCCTTCGTCCAAGTAGTCGTAAACAGATATCAGATAGGCATACAGGCTGTCACGTGTGTCTATATGTCCTTTTGGCCGAAGGGCATATACATCTCCTCTGGCTTGAGACGGCAAATCTTGTGCCAGTTGGCGGAGGGTAAGCCATTTGTCTTCATAATGAGTGTATACTTCAGCAGAACTTTCACACAAACGATTCAGTTGCTGTATGTCTTCCAGACGGTAAGAGCGGTATATGTTGCGTACCATAGGCAGGTACGGAGATTGAAGGCGAATTTTGATGTATCTTGCTTTTAACAAAGGTGCATCTAGTAAGAATTGCTCCCGATGGTTGTTGTAATAATCTGTAATTTCTTCTTGAGCTACCAGTGTATCTATTCTGCTTTCCACATATTTTTTTTGATATCTGAACACAAGCAAAGATTTTCTGTAGTCTGCCAATTCTTGTTTTACGTCTTTTTCTTCTTTTGTCAATTCTTCCTCTGCCTTTTTCAATAACAGATTGTCAATAGCCCACACGTCTATATAATGGTTTGTAAGGTGTGTGGAATCTGTAGGAGAAAGTGCGCTTGTTAACAATCCTTCCATGTCTTTTTTGTACAGTACTTCTTTTCCAATTTGAGCCAACCGTTCCGGCTCTGCTCCAAACCAATTTTTAAAGTATGTGCAAGAACTTGTCAAAAGCAGTAAGACAGGTATAAAGAACCATTTTTTCATAACTATCTGGAATAATTGGGGGCTTCTCTTGTAATAGTTACCGTGTGCGGATGATTTTCAACAACTCCGGCCGAGGTGATTCGTACGAATTTCGCCTTTTTCAAAGCTGCCAAATTGGGGGTGCCGCAATAGCCCATTCCCGCACGCAAACCACCTGCCATTTGGTAAAACACTTCGCTCAACGTTCCTTTGTAAGGCACTTGAGCTACGATGCCTTCCGGTACCAACTTGCTGACATCCACCTCGGCTTCTTGAAAATACCGATCTCCTGAACCTTGTTGCATGGCTTCCAAAGATCCCATACCTCTGTAGCTCTTGAATTTTCGTCCGTTCAAGATGATGGTTTCTCCCGGCGATTCTTCCACTCCTGCAAAGAGAGAACCGGCCATGACGGTGTCTGCTCCGGCTGCCAACGCTTTTACCATATCGCCCGAATAGCGGATGCCTCCGTCTGCAATAATGGGAACTCTTTTGTCTTTCAATACGCTGTATGCTTTCATAATGGCAGAAAGTTGCGGTACCCCCACGCCGGCGACTACGCGTGTGGTACAGATGGAACCGGGGCCGATGCCCACTTTGACGGCGTCTGCTCCGTTTTCCACCAACGCCAAAGCTCCTTGAGCCGTGGCCACGTTGCCTGCCACGATTTCTAAATGGGGAAAGGCGTTTCGTACTTTTTTCACAGTCTCCAACACACCTGATGAGTGTCCATGGGCTGTATCAATGACAACGGCATCTACATCTACGGAAAGGAGTTTTTCAACGTTTTCCAACGTATCCTTCCGAACGCCCACAGCTGCGGCTGTGCGCAGACGGCCTTTGCTGTCTTTTGTTGCATACGGGTTGTCTTTGATTTTACGGATGTCCTTAAAGGTAAGCAGCCCAATGAGTTTGAACTGTTTGTCCACTACGGGAAGCTTTTCGATTTTATAGATTTTCAGCAACTGTGTAGCACTCTCTAAGTCTGCTCCGTCGTTGATGGTCACCAAATTTTCATGAGTCATGACTTCTTTGATAGGAGTAGCGGAATCTTCCACAAAACGTAAATCTCTGTTTGTAACGATACCTATCAAGCGGTGTTTTTCGTCGACAACGGGTATACCTCCAATGTGGTTTTCGTGCATGAGTTTTAAAGCATCTCCCACACAGGCATTCGGGTCAATAATGATGGGGTCGTAAATCATGCCGCTTTCAGACCGTTTCACTTTTCTGACATGCTCCATTTGTTGTTCAATAGACATGTTTTTGTGGATGACGCCCAATCCCCCTTCACGAGCTATGGCAATAGCCAGGGTAGAGTCTGTAACGGTATCCATTGCAGAAGAAACAATGGGGGTATGTAGTGTTATGTTTCTTGAGAAACGAGTAGATAAGTCTACGTCACGAGGAAGGACAGAAGAAGCGGCCGGCAGCAGCAATACGTCGTCAAAGGTGAGACCTTCAAATGCTATACGATTTTCAAAAGATTCCATGATCAAAGATTTTATCTTACAAAGATAAAGAAAACGGACGATTAAGTTTATCTTTGCTTTATGAAGAAAAGGAAAATTGGATTGTTGGCCCGCGTAGCCATAGCCATTCTGCTTGGTATTCCTTCCGGATTGTTCTTTCCCACATGGTTGTCGCGTGTCTTTTTAACGTTCAACGGCTTATTCAGTAACTTTTTAGACTTTATAGTTCCGCTTATTATTTTGGGTTTGATTGCACCCGGTATAGCAGAATTGGGTAAAGGGGCCGGCAAAATGCTGGGAACCACCATGGCCCTGGCGTATGGCTCTACTGTTTTGACAGGTTTTTTTGCTTTTTTCTCTTGCAGATGGACATATCCCTTTCTCTTGAAAGGGGCTGCAGACGGGACAAGTGGTTTGTTGCAAACAGAAGCATTGGCCGATGTGGATGTGCTTGCACCCTTTTTCACCTTGGAATTTCCACCGCTTTTTGGGGTGATGTCAGCCCTTGTTTTTGCCTTTTTGCTAGGACTGGGTTTGACAGTCATAAAAAACGGCGAACCGTTGTTGCAAGTACTTACAGGGTTTAGAGATATTGTAAACAAAACCATTAGCGGGGTAATCATTCCCTTGCTTCCCTTGTTTGTGTACGGAATCTTTTTGAAGATAGCTGCAGAAGGACAAGTGGGACAAGTCATGGGTGTTTTTATAAAAATTACCGTACTTATATTCTTGTTGACTGTTCTGTTGCTGCTGTTCCAATTTACTGTAGCCGGTCTTGTTGCCAAAAAGAATCCTTTTCCGTTGTTGCGCACCATGATGACGGCTTATGTTACGGCATTGGGTACGCAATCCTCTGCTGCCACCATACCGGTTACATTGCAACAGGCCGTCAAATGCGGCGTAGATCCCAAAATTGCAGGATCTGTCATTCCTTTATGTGCGACGGTACATTTATCCGGAAGTATGTTAAAGATTACGGCTTGTGCTATGGCGGTGATGTTTATGTCAGGTATGCCTATTGATACTATGGTGTTTTCCGGCTTTATATTCTTGTTGGCCGTTACCATGGTAGCGGCACCCGGTGTTCCCGGTGGAGCCATCATGGCTGCCATTGCCGTGCTGCAATCTGTTTTGGGGTTTGATGCAGAGGCTATTGGGTTGATGATCACTCTTTATATTGCTATGGATAGTTTTGGAACGGCATGCAACGTTACCGGAGACGGAGCCATAGCTGTTATTGTAGATACATTGTATGGCAAGGATTAGCGTTTTTTGTGGTTCTCACGCAGGGAACGATTCCGTTTTTGCTCAACAAGCTCGTGAACTGGGTATTTATTTGGCCAAAAAACAGGTAGAGTTGGTGTACGGAGGTACACACGTGGGGTTGATGGGTATTTTGGCTGACAGTGTGTTGCGTCACGGAGGTTCTGTGGAAGGAGTGGTTCCTGATCTGATAGAAGAAATGCAATTGGCACACACGGGCTTGACGCACATGGTGTATGTGCCGGATTTGGAATCCAGAAAAAAACACATGATTGAAACAGCCGATGTGTTGTTGGCCCTCCCGGGAGGGTATGGTACTTTGGATGAATTTTTTACATCAGCCGTTTTCAATCAACTGGATATCATAAGTAAGCCTTTGATATTGTTCAACGTTCAAGGTTTTTACAATCCCTTGTTGGAACAATTGAATACCATGACGTCCGCGGGGTTTTTGAAAGAAAACCACAGGCGTATGGTGAAGACTATTGCCCGGAGTGAAGAGCTGGACATCTATTTTTTGTAACGAGCCCCTTGAAAGGTGTTGCGTTCTTTTAGTCTTTTTTCCAACAATCTTAATATTTCAACGTTTCTAATAAGACCCCACGGGGTAGAGCGCACAAAGCGCGGAGGAACTTCTCCGGCCACACGTTCTATGAAGATGTCCGGACGCAGGAGTTCTAGAAAGTCTATGACAAAATCAATATAGGCTTCCAGGGAAAAAGTGACAAAATCTTTCGGATACCGTTCAAATTCTTTTTCCATGGCAGTCCCTTTGACAATTTGAAGTTGGTGGAGTTTCAAGGAGGTAATGGACCAATTGTTCAGAATATGGGCTTGCGCCAGCAGTTCTTCTTTGCTTTCTCCCGGCAATCCAAATATCAAGTGTGCACCTGTATGCAGTCCTCTGGACGATGTTTCTTGAATAGCCCAGTCCGTCTGTGCCACTGTGTGTCCTCTGTTTATACGTTGCAGTGTTTTGTCGTAACAGGACTCAATGCCGTATTCCAAGTGTACGATGTGCTTTTTGGCCAAATCCCGGAAATAATCCAATTTTTCCATATCTACACAGTCGGGGCGTGTCCCTATAACAATTCCTCTTACCAAAGGATGGGCCAAAGCTTGGTTGTAGGTATTTTGTAATGCATCTAACGGTGCATATGTGTTTGAGTAGGGTTGAAAGTAAGCCAAATACCCGCCTGCTCTGCGGTAACGAACCTTGTGAAAGGCTATGCCTTCGTCAATTTGTTGAGCAATGGGTTTGTCCGGGGTGCTGTAACCGGGATGAAAGGCACGGTTGTCGCAATACGTACAACCTCCTGTGCCTATTGTCCCATCACGGTTTGGACACGTAAAACCGGCATCTATCACAACCTTCTGAAGGCGTGTTCCGTATGTTTTTATAAAATATCCGGTAAAAGAACGGTATCTTTGCATAATGCAAAGGTAAACAGGTTGCTTTGTCAAATCAAAGAATTGCTATAAATTTGTGTATTATGAAGAAAGTGCATTATTTCTTGACCGTAATGGTTGTGTTTGCCCTTTTCACGGGATGTGGAGACGGCAAAAATCTGAACAAGCTTTCCGATATTTCCGGAAACATAAAAAAAGGATTGGCGCCTGACAGAAGAGAAAAGGTATACGAAGTCAATTTTGAAAAACAAAAAGGTTCCAAGTCTTACATTGTTCGTGGTTCAACAACAGAAGAAAGTGCCGGACCGGCACTTGTTGCAGCAGCAGCTTCCGTCGGAATCACATTGGAGGACAGCCTTACTTTATTACCGGCCCCGGCATTGGAGGACAACGTGTATGGCGTTACGGCACAGTCTGTAATCAATTTAAGATACGGTCCCGGATATGGTTTTGAATCTGCTACTCAGACATTGATGGGAACACCTCTGCAAATTCTGGAAAAAAGAAGCGGTTGGACAAGAGTCAGAACACCGGAAGGCTATATTGCCTGGGTTAGTTCTCCCAGTGTAAAGGAAATGAACAAAGAGGCATTTGATATGTGGGCTGCGGCAGAAAAAGTGCTCATCAACAAACATTATACGTTGTTTAGAGCGGCTCCGCAACCGGGAGCTCCGGTAGTATCTGATGGAGTGTGGGGCAACGTAGTAGAGCTTAAGGGAGTGATGCCTTCTTATTACAAAGTTTTGTTACCTAATGGAAAAGAGGCATATGTGTCCCGCTACGATGCCGAACCGTTCCAAAAATGGGCATTGAAAGCCAATCCTATGGCAGAAGACATCATTGCTACGGCTTTGCAATTTGTGGGATTTCCTTATATGTGGGCAGGAACATCCATCAAAGCCATGGATTGCAGCGGTTTGGTTAAAACAGTACTCTATCTGAACGGTGTGATCACCTTGCGTGATGCTTCGCAGCAAGCGCGTATGGGAGAACAAGTAGATATGTCTGATGGATGGAAAAATCTGCAAATGGCAGACTTGCTGTTCTTTGGACGCAAAGCAACAAAAGAAAGACCGGAAAGCATTACCCACGTGGGCATCTATATAGGAGACGGACGTTTTGTCCATGCTGCCGGCAGCGTACGCATCAATTCCTTAGATCCGGAAAGCGATATATATTACGAAGGAACTAGCAGATGGATACGCACCGGAAGGATAATAAACCATATTGATGACGGAACACACGTAGTTTCTGTAAGGGAGCATCCCTGGTATGGAATCACCTGTAATTAACGCTATTTATTTATTTCACTATATAACCTAATAACATGAGTTCAACAAGACGCGATTTTCTAAAAAGATCCATGGCTTTGGCGGCAGCCGCAGCTGTAACAAATCCGGCAGACTTGTTTGCCCGCCAGACAGGAAACATTTTTAAATCAAAAAGCAAATCCCCGGGACCCGACAAAATGGTGCTGACATTCAAACCTTTTGAAGCAAGAATGAAGCACGTGTTTACGATTTCCGGTTCTTCCCGTTCCACAACACCCATAGTCCTGACGCAAATTTCTTACCAAGGGTACACGGGTTATGGAGAAGCCTCTATGCCTCCTTACTTGGGAGAAAGCACGGCTTCTGTTATGGACTTTTTAAGACGCGTGGACTTGAGTCAATTTAGTTCGCCGTTCCAAATGGAAGAAATCCTCACGTACGTGGACAGCATTACTACCAACAACACGGCTGCAAAATGTGCCGTGGACATAGCTCTGCACGATTTGTGCGGCAAACTGATGGGGCAACCCTGGTGGAAGATATGGGGATGGACAAATCAGGATTTGATCAGTACGTGTGCAACGGTAGGATTGGCTCTCACTCCGGACGGAAGTTTGGACAAACCAAAAATTCGCGAAAAAACGAAAGAGACGTTGGAGTTTAACTTGATCAAAGTGAAGTTGGGCAATTCGGAAGAGGTAGACAAAGGTATGATTACTACCATAAGGGAAGTAACGGATCTGCCCATTTTCATTGATGCCAATCAAGGTTGGCCGGAGAAAGGCTACGCATTGGAGATGATTGAGTGGTTGGCAGAACGTGGTGTAGAGATGATTGAGCAGCCTATGCCCAGATTGTTACTGGACGAAGCCGCTTGGTTGCGCGACCGCAGTCCGCTGCCCATTATGGCAGACGAAGCGTGCCAACGTTTGTCCGATGTTCGCAACTTGCACGGTGCGTATGACGGCATCAATATCAAGTTGATGAAGTGTACAGGTATGCGAGAAGCCAGAGAGATGATTTCTGTAGCCAAAGCGTTGAATATGCGTTTGATGATGGGCTGTATGACGGAAACCTCTTGCGCTATCTCTGCAGCAGCACAGTTTGCGAGCCAACTGGAATGGGCAGACTTGGATGGCAACTGGCTTATTGCCAACGACGTGTTTTCCGGAATGAAAGTGGTGGATGGATACATCACACTGGAAGACAAGCCGGGAATTGGAGTAGAACCTTTATAGTATCATTGCATTTGTATGCCTGAAAATTTAAGAACTATTAAAAAAGACATCAATTATCTTATTGATGAATTGCTTTTTGATTGCTGCATGTTCATGGAATTGAACCCCGGCAAAAATCAGGAACAAGCCATGGAAATCATCAACCAAGCGATTTCCCTCAGAGATGAGTTGATAAACAGAGTCAATGCCATTCGTGAGCAGCCTGTCAAACCTCAATTCAGAGCGTTGAGAAAAGATATGGTCGATACATTAAATGGCTTATTTGAAAAAGTTAGTGAATTGGCAAAATAGTTCCTTTGGGAAGGTGCTAAAAAAACGTATTCTGATTCTGGATGGGGCCATGGGTACCATGATCCAGAATCAGAATCCCGTATTTCCTCAGGGGAATGACGGGAACAACGATGTATTGGTACTGACCAATCCGGATCTTATACGAAACATCCACAAGGCATACGTAGATGCCGGTGCAGATATTATCTGCACGAATACGTTCAATGCCAACAAGATTTCTCAACTAGATTTTGGTACAACGGATCGTGTATACGAAATCAATAGGCAAGCGGCCCGTTTGGCGCGCGAAAGCGGTGCTTTATACGTGGCAGGCGCTATGGGGCCCACAAACAGGTCAGCTTCCATTCCTACGAGGGTTGACTTCCCCGGAGAGCGGGAGGTGGATTTCCTCACCTTGGCAGATGCTTATAAAGACCAAATAAGGGGATTGAAAGAAGGCGGCGTAGATCTGTTTCTTCTGGAAACCGTTTTTGACTCCCTCAATGCCAAAGCGGCTTTGTTTGCTTTGGAAGAAGAGGCTCCCGGGATGCCGGTTATGCTTTCTGCCACCATAGCAGATCATTCCGGCCGTATTTTGTCCGGTCAAACCATAGAAGCTTTTCTGGCTTCTACGGAACATGCGCCCTTGTTTAGTGTGGGGCTGAATTGTTCTTTTGGTCCCGACACCTTGTTGATTTATTTACGTACACTAGCCAAGAGCGCTACTGTATTTACGAGTGCACATCCCAACGCCGGATTGCCGGATGTATATGGAAATTATACGTTGTCTCCTGAGGAAATGACACGGCAGATGCGTCCTTTTGTGGAAGAGTGTCTTGTAAATATTTTGGGCGGTTGCTGCGGTACTACTCCCGAGCACATACGAGCGCTTTCCATCATGGTGAAGGAGGCAGAAAAAACGTACGGAATAAGGACTGTAG
>FZPS01000163.1_pt169 | contig 37649 bp, 32 predicted proteins | sample 1817821 | NCBI WGS metagenome assembly FZPS01 (sample SAMEA104158645, study PRJEB21678) | metagenome | place: Germany | collected 2015-04-21 | reverse complement strand
TCGGGCTCAACGGGAACACCTCCAATCTTCACGTCCTGTGAAGTATCCGGCTGCCGACATCACGTCGGCAGTCCCGTTTCGCTTCCTCGCCTTCACCGGCTATGGCAGCCATTCACTCTATGTCGCTTACGCCAACATATCCGTACGGGGAAAAGACAGAAGCCTAGGAACCAGTTTATGGCGATGGGAAGGTGTGTACGAGGAGGGGATTCTTCGGTCGCGGCAAATAACGCCGCTCCCTCAGAATGACAGGTTGTACCTTTTTTTTCTCTGGCAGTAGGGTAAGGGGTACATAAGGAGGGGGTTCCTCGGTCGCCTGCGGCGCCCTCCCCCCCTGCCATTCCGAGCAAGCGCTCTTTAACAAGAACGCTAATATAAAGCAACAGAGAAAAATGACGTGGAAATGATAACACCGGAATGAAAGGATAGCGCCGCGAGGAATCTCGGGCCAGGGCAAACGTTATGCTTGTCGACGGAGATGACCTGTCATGGAAATTCGAATATACTACCGGCCCGGTGATCCAGGCACTTCTCCCCGAAAGCCTGCTGCATGGCAGCAATGGCCCTGGGGCCGCTGCAATGGCAGGGAGCGACCATCTCCAACTGAAATTGCTGCATCTCATCAATTATCCGTTCCAGATGATCATCGGGTGTGTGAAGAAGGTGGGTCCCTCCCAGGAAAGAATAAATCCGCCGTTCCCCGGTTACAGAAAGAATATGCTGCAGTGTATCGATCAACCCGGAATGTGAACAGCCCAGCATAACGATAATACCCACACTGCTTTCTATCACCAGGGCCTGGTCGTCAAGGAGGAGGTCCTCGGTGAAGCCTTCGCCTTCTTTCACCACGAAAGGCGAGACCAGCCCTTCAGCCGATGAGGTCCGGGGAATTTCTCCGGTAATGGTGATGCCATCACCCAGATCCACCGGCTCCCTGCTCAGGTGGAATTCTGCCCCCAGTGCCTCCATCTCCGTGCGCTTCCAGGGTACGCCGATATATCTCGGTGTCATCTCCGGAAGCAATATGTATTTTTCGTCCAATGCATCCGGGTGAGCATGTACAGGCAATTTGGAAGAAACTTGTGATTCAAGAACCCATTTCAGCCCCCCCGTATGATCGTAATGCCCGTGGCTCAGAACGACCGCATCCAGAGCGGTGAGATCCAATCCCAGGGCTGCCGCATTGCCGGCCAGGGTGGCACCGGCTCCGGTATCGAAGAGAATCTTCCGCCCCCCCACCTCCAGCAACATGGACAGCCCATGCTCCCCGAGCAGGCCGGGATGCAATGCACTGTTTTCACAGATCGTGGTAATCTTGATTTCGGCAGTCATCCTTTCATCCTTCCTTCTTCAAAAGCCATCAGAATTTGTCTGGCCACCCTTGTCACAACCTCACTGGTCGCCATATACAGAAATTTTCTGCCACAAGGAAGCAATGTCGTCCGCCGCCGGACCCGAGGTAAAGTTGACCACCGGTTTCCCCTGGACCAGAGCCTCGGTAATTTCCCGGTAAAAGGGGATCCTGGAGATCACATCCACGGACTCTTCACGGCAGTAGGACTCTATGGCCCGCGAATTGTCCTCATCGAGATCGCAGCGGTTGATGCAGACCGCAGCGGGAACATTGAAATGGCGGCAGACCTGAAGGACACGTTTCAGATCATGAATCCCGGAAACGGTCGGCTCGGTAACAATCAGAGCCAGGTTTGCCCCGGACAGGGAGGCGATCACCGGACAGCCAATCCCCGGCGGCCCGTCGGTAAGCAAAAATTTTTTCTCTTCGGCTGTAGCCAGTTTGCGGGCCTCGTTCCGGACCAGGGTGACCAGCCTGCCTGAATTTTCTTCGGCTATGCCCAGGCGGGCATGGATCAGCTTGCCATAGGGTGTCTGCGAAAGGAACCAGTGCCCGGAAACAACCTCCTTCATTTCGATAGCCTCTTCCGGACAGGCCCGGCTGCAGACTGTACATCCCTCACAGGAAATGGGATCGATTTCATAGTTTTCCGAAATGGCATCGAAGCGACACAATTCACGGCAAAGCCCACATTCCGTGCAGAGCTCCCTGTCGAGTACAGCTATGCTGGAAGCAATGAAAGGGTGGCTCTCCAGCTGCTGCGGTGTCAGAACCAGACTCAGGTTGGCTGCATCCACATCGGCATCAACCATCACCGCCTCGCCCCCGGCAAGTACGGCAAAGGAAGCCATCAACGTGGTTTTACCCGTGCCCCCCTTGCCACTGATAACGACAATTTCTTTCATTTCCGGACCCTCCTTTCATCTTCCAGGATCCGCCGACCCAGATCGACAAATATATCCCGCCATGCGGGCAGGTGAGTTACCACCGGTTCACCCCGGGCATAAAGGGAAGCAAGCTCCTTGTCCCAGGGCATCTTCAGGAGAATGGGAACCCCATTCTGGCTACAGTAAGACTCGATCTTTTTTTCGCTCTCATCACCGAAGGTGCGATTGATCACCACTCCACCCGGCAAGTTCAATTTTTGTAACAGTTCCACGGCGATGGCCAGGTCATTGAGGCCGAAAGGAGTCGGTTCGGTGACCAGGAGACAGTAATCACTGCCCTGAATTGCTTCCACCACCGGACAGGAAGCGCCCGGCGCAGCGTCAACGATCGTCAGTATCTCGGGGTCAGCTTTCTCCTTCACTGCCTTGATCAGCGGCGGCGACAGTGCCTCCCCCGGATTCAACCTGCCGTGGACAAAGGCAATTTCGCCAGCAACACCGCTTTCAAGAACACCGATGGGGCGATCGACCTCCTCGATCGCCTTCTCCGGGCAGAAATAGGCACATCCGCCGCAACCGTGGCATAGTTCTTCAAAAACAAGGACCGTCTCCTTCCCGACCATGATTGCATTGAAAGCGCAGACCTCGGCGCAGGTACCGCAGTAATTGCAACGTTCAAGATCCACACGGGGAACCGGGATAGATACAGGTTCAGAATCTTTCAACTCCGGCCTTAAAAAAAGATGCGCATTTGGTTCTTCAACATCACAATCAAGAAACTTCAATTCTGTCTCCCCTGCCAGGACCAGGGCCAGATTGACAGCCACTGTGGTCTTGCCCGTCCCGCCCTTGCCGCTGGCAATAGCAATAATCATGCCAATCTTTCCTTTCTCACCCGGAACGGGAGACGGAGAAAAAATCACCGTCCCCTTTCCAGATGCATGGTGCTATGTTTCTCCCGACCATTTTATTTCGCTTTCATTACCTGCTTTCGGACACACTTCACCTGTGACAGCCCGGTGCCACGTGAGGCTTAATGCCCCCCGCAGTGTCCTCCGCCACCGCGGCTGTGATCGCAGAAGCTTTCTCCAACCTGCAGATTGCCGGATAGATAATCGGCAATCACATCTTCCACCGCACCGGCTGCACCGACGATAGCATCAATATTTTGTTCTTCGAAAAGATTTATCGCCCGCTGCCCCATACCCCCGGCAATGATGCAGGTGACACCGAACCGGGCCAGGAAGCCGGGCAGAAAGCCGGGCTGGTGCCCCGGATTATCGATAACTTCCTTGCCGACAATCTTTTTGTCTGCAATTTCAAACAGGGTGTACGTGGAACAGTGCCCGAAGTGTTGCGCAACAAATCCGTTCTCCGTAGCAACGGCAATCTTCATAACACATCCTCCTTTTTACGGCATTCCATGATGTGAATCTGTCGTGGGCCCACTCACGGGCGAAAGTTTGCCTTCGCGGAACTGTTGCAAGGCATCCCCGACCGTTCCATCAATGCCGCCATAGATAGAAATACCCGCAGCCTTGAGAGCAGCTGCAGCGTTGGGGCCGACATTGCCCAGGGCCACCGCTTCCACACCCTCCCGTGAAAGCTGCTGGGCGCTCTGTGGGCCTGCACCTCCGGCAGCGGTTGCGGCACTGTTAGGTACCGATTTCACAACCTCGCCGGTTTCAGAGTCGACAATCACAAAATAGGGGCAACGCCCGAAGCGCTGATCCACCGATGCCTCCAGACCCTCATCCTGTGCACATATTGCCAATTTCATGTGTTCATCCTCCTTTCTTTTTGCATCATACCCAGGCCTGTCGTTATTCCAACAGTGCCGGAATATCCTTGAAAATTTCTGTCCGATACTTCTCGATCTCGCCGCGGTCTCCCAGGCGGGAAAGTTCCGGATCCAGCGGGATTACCCCCAGCAACCTGATTCCGATCTCCTCCGCCACCTTTTCGGCCTGGCTCGCACCGAACAGCTCTATGGGTTTGCCGCAATGCGGGCAGATGAGGCCGCTCATATTTTCCACCATGCCTAGGATCGGCACTTTCATCATCCTTGCCATCTTGATCGCTTTTTTCACAACCATGACCGCCAGATCCTGCGGCGAGGTGACAATAAGCATGCCATCAAGGGGCAATGACTGCATCACGGTTAGCGGTGCATCCCCCGTTCCCGGCGGCAGATCCACCACCAGGTAATCGATTTCCCCCCACAGTACATCGGTCCAGAACTGCTTCACCGCACCCCCGATCAACGGCCCCCGCCAGATAACCGGATCATCTTCACGCGGCAGAAGCAAGTTGAGTGAGATCACCTTGATGCCCAGTTCCGTTTCCGGCGGAGATATCTTTCCATTCACCGCCGCCGGTTGTCGGTCAAGGCCAAACAGTTTGGGGATACTTGGCCCGGTGATATCGGCATCAAGAAGCCCCACCCGATAACCTTCCCGGGCCAGGGAAACCGCCAGCAATGCAGAGAGCGATGATTTCCCGACCCCTCCTTTTCCGCTCATCACGGCGACAACATGGCGGATGTGGCTCCGTTCCGGCTGCCCCAGTTTTTCCGGACGATGGGAAGCCGCGCCGCCTCCGCCTGCAGAATTTTGTGTTTCAGTCATTATCGATTCCCCCTTTGCACGATTTTTGAAGCCAATCTCTTGCCTCCAATATTTTCCCGCCGTTCGGAACTGCCGCCGCATAGAATCAACAATAGTATACCCAACCCGGCCAGAAGCAAAGCCAGGTACGTTGGTGACAGCACGGTCCCCAGCAGGAGGTTGAGTACCGTCCCCGCTGCAGTGGATACGAGCAACATCATCCCCAGGGAGACAGCCATATCCCTGATACCCAATTCCTTGACCAGAACAACAAAGGTGGCAGCGCAAGGGAAATAGGTGGCCAGCACGGTGGCACCGATGACAAATTGCCGCGCTGTCAACCCCAGGGGAAGAAGCATGGCCACGGCCACATCCTTGCGCAAAAAACCTACCAGCAACGTGGAAACCGCCTCCTTGGGCAAGCCAAAAAGCCCCTGGAAAACCGGTGCAAACACATTGGCCAGAACGCCTATCACTCCTGCAAGATGCAAGATGTTGACCAGGAGGATCCCCAGGAAAATGAAAGGCAGCGCCTCACCAAAAAAATGTTTCAGGCGCATATTCAGTTTCTGTAGCTGAGCTTTCAAACTTGGCAGTCTGTAAGGTGGAATTTCCACGATCATGGAAGGAGTATGCCCCGGCAGAAAACGATCAAGCAACAAACCGATCACCGCCCAGATCAGAAAGAGCATGGCAATGATAACCCCGAGATAGGCACCTCCATGGCGGCCAACCAGGCCGATTATCATCGACATCTGGGCGGCGCAGGGAATGGAAATCGCCAACATGGTGCTGACAATCAGGCGCTCCCGCCTGCTCTCAAGATTGCGGACCGCCAGTACTGCCGGCACGTTGCAACCAAAACCGAGCAGCATGGGGATCACGGCGAAACCGTGCAATCCCAGACGGTGCATGATCCGATCTGACATCACGGCCAGGCGGGGCAGATACCCGCAATCCTCCAGGAAGCCCAGAACCAGGTAGAACATGAGCAGGTAAGGCAGGACAATACCAAAAACAACAAAAACACCGGTACTGAGCAGCCCCATCGATTCCTCCAGGTGGATCTGCCCGTTGTAAAGATTGCCGATCAGCAGGCCATGCCACAATCTGCCCTCACCGATCCACTGCCCCAGATAACCGAGCAGAGGCAGGTAAATCGGCTCGAAGAAATATTTGACCAGCAGATCTTCAATCAATTCCCCGCAACCAATTATTATTTTGAAGACGAGGTAAAGGCCCGCGGCAGCAATGGGAATTCCGGTCAGCGGACGGATGCTGGCCAGTTCCAGAGCTTCCAGCCAGGTCCGATGGCGGTGCTTCACCTGCTGTACACGCTTCACAATCGAACCGATCCACACCCAGCGCTCTTCAGGAGACATTGGTTCTCCGGTTCCCCGTCCGGCATCCGGCAAGGCCGCCACCAGTTCCTGCAACCCTTTTCCGCTGATCGCCACCGTGGGGATCACGGGAACACCAAGCAACTCCTGCAGACGGGGGATGTCAAGGTCAATCCCTTTCTGGGCCGCTTCATCGATCAAGTTCAGCACAACTATCAAGGGGACACCCCGCTCAAGGAGCTGCCCGGTCAGATAAAGATTACGTTCAAGATTGGTCGCATCGACAACGTTGACCACCACGTCAGCCGAATCCACCAGATCGGCAGCAACCTTCTCCGCACGGCAAGTTGGCTCGAGGCTGTATGTTCCCGGAGCATCGAATACGTCCCAGGCCTGTCCGCCCGTATGCAACTGCCCACGGGTGTACTCGACCGTGGTTCCGGGATAATTGGAGATCACCACCCGTGTCCCTGTCAACTGCGAAAATATTACACTTTTCCCTACATTGGGGTTGCCCACCAACACCATGGTCTTTGGCACAATCTCAACCCTTCCGAGTTTCTATTTCTACAAAGATATTGTTGGCCTGGCCATAGCCGAGAGCAACCTGGGAACGATCTATTTCCAGAACGACAGGCCCTTTATTGAATACGGCACTCAGTTTGGTAACCTTCTTCCCGGGATGAATGCCAAGCGCCTGCAACCTTGCAACCATACCATGACCGCCATAAATCCGTTTGATCTGACCTGACTGACCTGTTTTCATTTCTACCAAAGAAACCACATCCAGTTACTCCCCTCATTGATATGATATAAATTGATCGTGATCACTCTGCCCGATTTCCGTTATCGGGACTTTCAATCAGGCTTGAGTTCTTCAACATCATTGAAACCGCTGCAATAGCCGCCTTCGATCAGAAAATCCACGAGCCGCTCGATCGTCTCGCTGCTGACCGCATGTTCCATCTGGCAAGCATCTTTCTCCGCAGTCCGAAGATCCAGTCCCAGAACCTCGGTAAGAAAACTGCGCAACACCTCGTGGCGACGTTTGACCACCTGCCCATAGTAACGCCCGAGCTCCGTCAATTCCACCGGACCGTAACGATCCTGTGTAATCAAGCCCTGCTCACGCAACTGATTCAGCGCCTGGCTGACACTGGCTTTGGTCAACTTCAGCCTTTCGGCTATATCGGTTACCCGAACTGTTTCCAGCCGGTCGGAAAGAATCAGAATTTCTTCCAGGTAATCCTGCATCGCTGCACTCATAGGCAATGGGCTCATCACCATCAACTCCATAAGTTAGGCATACTTAACTATTTATACACTATAACAAAATAATTTGTCAAGGATTGATTTACCCGGCATCCATGCAGGAAACAATAACGATCACGATCGGAAAGAATACACAAAAATAATTTGGACCATATTTGCAATGTGTTTATCTCCTGCCCGTCTGCCCGGATTGAAGATTTTTTTGCGATTTTACCCATCCTTTCCCCCGCCGGAATCGGGTGCTGCTTGCAATTGTATCATGCTGAATATGATGACATATCAAGGATACACCTGTAAAATGCCATGCTTGCCATGAACGAAGCTGACATAAAAGAGTACCAAAATTTATAAAATAATATAAAATAATATAGCGATGAATTGAACTGTTGGAAGATCCTTTTCTTATCTTGCCTGAATATATCCCCGAAACTTCATACAATCACCGCCTTTTGAAGTTGACACATTTGCACAAAAATTGCTAATATTGATTCGTGTGAACCAATACAGAAAGAGGGTAGATTGTAAAAATGAAAAACGTTTCCGACGCTGAATATGATGACGTCCGTAAATGCGTGGACGAAGCTATAAAACATCTTGGTAAAAAAATCATCTTCGCCATGCCGCTCGCCCTGGGAAAACCGATCCGGCTCATCAATGAGCTCTACAGGCGGGCCAAGGAAGACCCGGAAATCAACCTGAAGATCATCTCCGCACTGGCCCTTGAAAAACCCCCCGGTTGCAGCGAGAAGGGAAGCGCGCTGGAAAAGGCATTCAGGGGAACCCCGGACTTTGACTACATGGTCGACTACCGTGCAGGAACAAAACCCGACAATGTGGAGGTTTACGAGTTTTATCATAAAGCGGGCGCCTACATAAACCTGCCCGATGCCCAGCAAAAATACATCAGTTCGAATTACACGCACATGGCACGGGATGCCTTTGACATGGGGCTTAACATGTTCGGACAGCTGGCCAGCTGCCGGGAGATCGACGGCCGGATGACGATTTCGATGGGCTGCAATACCGACCTCGGGATCGAGATCCTGGAAGGCTTTGCGAAGAAGAAAGCCCGGGGTGAAAAGGTATTCGCCGTCGCCGAGGTCAACAAGAATGTACCTTTCATGTACGGGGATGCCCTGACAGACCCGGAGGTTTATGATTGTGTCCTGCAAGGAGATTATTTCGACTACGAGCTCTTTGGCACCCCCAAAGAGGAGATCAAACTGGCCGAACACATGATCGGTATTTACGTCAGCACCTTGATCAAGGATGGCGGTACCTTGCAGGTAGGTATCGGCGCCCTCGGGGATGCTTTTGCCTCCAGTTTGATATTGCGCCAGAAAAACAACAAGGTTTACCGGGAAATCTTGCAACAGACGGGCACATTGAAAAGGTACGGAGACCTGATCGCCACCTGTGGAGGCCATGAGCCGCTCGAACAGGGCCTTTACGGCTCCTCGGAAATGTTCGTGGATCCATTCGTCCCCCTCTACCGTAACGGGATACTCAAACGAAAAGTATTCAACAGCATCCCGCTCATGCAACTGATCAATGAAAACAAACTGTCTGCCGACAGTATCCCCGAAGATATCATCGATACACTGATCGAAATGGAAGCGGTCTGTCCCGTTTTGACTCCCAGGGATTTCGCTTTTCTCACGAAATTCGGCATCTTGAAACAGGGCCTTTCCATGAAGGATGATGCCATTACCGATAGTGACGGCAACCACTACGATACAGACCTTAGATCCTCGAAAAACAGGCTCCGGATCAGAGAATTGATCGGCGACAGGATGCTTGGGAGCCATGTGATCCTCGGTGCTTTCTATATCGGCCCCCGTTCCTTCTACAAGGCATTGCGGGATATGAGCGAGGAAGAGAGGCAACAATTCGAGATGTCAGGTGTCAACAAGGTAAACCAACTCTATGGCGGTGAAGAACTGAGAGCACTGCAGAGAAAGGACGCCCGTTTTATAAATACCGGCATGATGGCCAATGTTTACGGGGGGATCGTCTCCGAGCAACTTGAAAATGGCACCACCATCAGCGGAATAGGCGGGCAGTACAATTTTGTCTCCATGGCCCATGCCGTTCCCGGGGGCAGGGCGATCATGATGGTCCGGAGCACGAGGAACCATGCCCGGGAAGACCGATCCAACATCGTTTACAATTATGGGGTCTGTTCGGTGCCACGCTACCTGAGAGATATCATCGTCACCGAATACGGCATTGCCCACATCCGGGGTAAAACCGATGCAGAGGTGATCGCTGCCATGATCAATATCGCCGACTCCCGTTTCCAGCAGCAGCTGGTTGATGAAGCCAAGGCAGCCCGTAAACTACCTTCGGATTACGAGATTCCATCGCAGTACCGTCAAAACTACCCGGAAAAGATCGCCGACAATCTGCAGCGTTTTATAGATGAAGGTTATCTGAAGAGCCTGCCTTTCGGAGCCGGGCTTTTCGAAGACGAGTAGTGAAAGAATCGGCCATTGCAAACCAGAACCCCGGCAAGGAACCTTATTGCTTGCTTTCCCTGGAGGGTTTTTGCACCACCGGCAGTGGGCGGGGCAACGCCATGACATGCTCCACCCGCACCCTTGCCTTGAAAATCATGCGCGGGATATCCGGGATCACAGCAATTCTTTCCTCAGCCAGGATGCCGGGCAGGGAGAAAGATAAGCAAAAGGTATATCAAAGACGGTGAGAGCGCCTTTCCGGCCTTCCCCGGACAACCTGTGAACCGCCCGGGCGTAGGCAACGAGGACACTCCCCGTAAATTCGGGATTGCTCTCCAGGTTCAGCCCGAACTCGATTCTCTGCCGATGCCCGGCCTCCCCGGTCGTACCTGTCCCGATGACCATGCCGCCGTGGGGCATGCCGCCATGTTCCCTTTTCAGCTCTTCCGCAGAGATGAAATGCACCTCGGTCTCATAATCGGCAAAATATGCGGGCATCTTCTTGATAGAGCTCTCGATCATCTTCAGGTCAGCATCTTTTTCGGGAACAACAAAACAGAGGCGTCGGTGTTTTTCGGCAGCGGTCAAATGCGGATTATCTCCCCTGCGCACCCGTTCCAGGGCTTCCTGCAGCGGAATGGTATACTGGATTCCATCCCTGACCCCCTCCACCTTTCTGATGGCATCCGAATGGCCCTGGCTGACCCCCTTGCCCCAGAAAGTGTGGCTCATCCCGCCGGGGAGAAGGCAGGCAGATAGAAGCCGGTTCAACGAAAACAACCCCGGATCCCAGCCGGCCGAAACAAGGCTCAACGTGTTTGCCCCACGAGCCACTTTATCGATCCGATCAAAATAGACAGGAATCCGTGCATGGTTGTCAAAACTGTCCACCGTGTTGAAAAGTGCTGCCAGCGCAGGCCCCTGTTCGGGCAGATCGGCGGCCGACCCGCCGCAGAGGATCATCACCTCTATCGCTCCCGCATGATCGTGCACATCGGACAGCGGAACGAATTTCGCCCCGGCAGCGATTCCCCCCTCATCAATGGCCATGCGCGCCGGATCCCTGCGCGTGAAGATCGCCTCCAGTTTGAAATCATCATTCCGCGAAAGCGCCTTCCGCACACCTTTTCCCAGATTCCCGTAACCGACTATCCCCACCCTGATCCGCTCGCTCATGATTCACCCCGTTCGAACAAATATCACTTTGCTTTATAGTTTAAATCAATTATAATGATTTTGGCAAATAAAACGGAAGTTGATGTCGGAAAGCAGCACCACCGGGGCCGGGACAAGGGTTGCAGGGCCCACGCCCCGGCACATCAAAAAGGAGAACATTTCATGTTGATACAGTCGAAAAACGAGTGGAAGTTTGCTTTCCGCTTCTGGATAGCAGCCCTGATAGTGGCAGTTTCGGCCTGGATCATATACCAGATACTGCCGCTGCTGGCGATGATCATGATTGCTTTCCTGCTGGTCTATGTCATCCTGCCCCTGGTGAATTTTCTGGCCAGCACCCGTATACCCTATGCCGTTTCGGCAATCGGGGCTTTCTCCTTGATCCTGATCGGCATCGGCCTTTTCATATATTTTCTGATCCCCGGGATAGCCGAGGACATCTCCCATTTTATCAAATTCACCTCGGAAGACCTGGTGCCGTTCATCAACGATATCATCGAACGTATCGAGGTATTCGAGTCACGTTACAATCTGCAGATATCTCAGAATATCACCGCCTATTTTTCTCTCTTCGTGGAACAGATCCCCACGCACCTGCAGAATATCCTTTCCAATCTGAGTTCGTTTTCCATGAGCTTTTTTGCAGGCGTATGGGCCGTGATCATGGTTGTCTTCATGATCCTTTACATGCTTCTCTTTGCCAAAGATGCCGGCCATGAATTCTACCTCATCTTCCCCGAAAAATACCGTGACAACGTCCGCCATCTCTTCTCGGTGATCAACGAGAAAGTTGGGGCCTATATAAGAGGAACCATGGCCAAAAGTATCCTGGTGGGGGTACTCACCGGTTTCGCTCTCTCCATCGTGGGCCTGCCCTTTCCCCTGGTTCTCGGTGTGCTGGCCGGCTTGCTGAATATAATCCTTGTGATCGGCCCGGTTCTGGCCGCCATCCCGGCCATACTGGTCAGCTTTGCACCGGGCACCCCCCACTTCCTGCTGATAATTGCCATCTATCTGGTGGTACAGGCGCTCGACTCCTTCCTCTTTACCCCGATATTTCTGGGCAAAGCGGTGGATCTGAGCCCTCTGACAGTCATCATCCTGGTTGTGGGCGGCTCATATCTGGCCGGGGTGATAGGGATCATCATTTCGGTCCCTCTGGCTGCCATTGTCAAGGTGCTTTTCTATCATTATTACGTCCGCAACATGAATAACAATAATAATGGTCAGGATCCGGCCGGGGAAGAAACCTGACCGATCCGGCCCGGAATCCTTTCAGTTCGTACACCTGCAAAAAATAACCGGCAACGCAACAGATCCTTCCGCCTCTTTCCTTCCACTTGACCTGCCAGCCGGCCAAGATCAAGATGGAAGGAGTTCTACAGATGTTACATTTACCATGGGTGGAGAAAGCACTGAAAAGAAGCGGGGACGGGAGCGGAGAAAAGGTGATGACCGTGGCGGAGGCGATCCGGAAAATGGTCCGGCCCGGTTTCGCGTTGCAAGTCGGCTGCGGAATCGGCTATCCGATGGCCCAGCTCTACGAGATCGTCAGGCAATTCTGGGGTACAGATCCCGCCTTCACCTTCATCACTTACGGCGGCAGTTGCACCAACCTGGTCCCTTTTCTGGCCGGTGGGCTGGTGAAAAAAGTGATAGCTTCCTACATGGGCGATTCCTATCCCTTCCCCGCCCCCAACCCCCTAATCCAGAAAGCGTTTGCCGAAGGCGAGGTCGAGCTGGAGGAATGGAGCATGCTCTCACTGACCCAACGCCTTGCAGCGGGAGCCATGGGCCTCCCTTTCTTCCCCACCCGCTCGCTGATCGGCAGCTCGCTGGCCACGGGCCTGGACGATTTCACCATGACCAGTGATCCCTTCGGTGGTGAAGAGATCGGCCTGGTAAAAGCGCTTCACCCCGACCTGAGCCTGATCCACGGCTGGCTGGCCGATCCGGAGGGAAATACGATCCTGAACATGCCCCTCGTCGGCAACATGTACGGCGCACTCGCAGCCCGCGAAGGGGCCATCGTCACCGTGGAGAAGATCGTCAGCGCCGCGGAACTATCCCGCTACCGGGAGCATGTACGCATTCCGGCAGCGGCGGTCCGCGCCGTCGTGGAGGCCCCTTACGGGGCTCACCCCTCCGGGCATCACCATTTCCCCCACCGCGGTGAAATGCAGGGCTACGCCGAGGACCGCCCCTTCATCATGGAAGCCCGTCGCGCCAGCCGCAGCACCGAAAAATATCGAGCCTGGCTGGATGAATGGGTTCTGGGTTGCCCCGACCACCGGAGTTACCTGGCCAAACTGGGGACTGAACGGCTCCTGGCCCTGAAGGGGAAACTCCCCCTCGATGCCTGGCCACTTCATTTTCTGAAAGATGACAAAGACGGGAAAGATCCGGGCCGGGAAAACTCGCCTGAAAGAGAAGAAATTGCAGAAAACACTGTTGTGGAAAAAGATTCGGCGCTGTCGTTCACGCCGGCGGAACAGATGATCGTCCTGGCCGGGCGGGAGATCGAACGCATGATCATGGAAGATGACCATGCCAGTATCCTGGCCGGTGTCGGTGCCTCCCATATGGCCAGCTGGCTGGCCTATTACAGCCTCCTGGAAAAAGGGAAGCAGACCGACCTGCTGGCAGAGATCGGCCTCCACGGTTTCATCCCCCTGCCCGGGGATTCTTTCGTCTTCGCCCTGCGCAATTTTCCGACCGGCCAACTCTATACCGATGTTCTGCACACCCTTGGCTGTTTTGTCAGCGGCAACCCGGGAAGCTGCCTCGGGGTGCTCGGGGCAGCACAGATCGATTGCAGGGGCAACATCAATTCATCGCAAGTTCCTGCCGCCTCGTTGTACCTGGTCGGCTCCGGCGGAGGCAATGATGTCGCCTCGACGGCGGCCGAGATTGTTGTCGTCGCCGAACAGGCACCGCATCGCTTCGTGGAAGAAGTGCCTTTCATCACCTCACCGGGCACTAGAGTGACGACGCTCGTCTCGCAGTATGGCCTCTTTCGCAAAGACCCCGCCGATGGTATCCTCAAGCTCGCCGCATACATGCAGCAACCCGGCAGTTCCGGGGAAGAAAGCATCCGGAAGATAAGGGAGCAATGCGGCTGGGAGTTGCAACTTCAGCCGGAACTTGAAGCAATGGCACCACCGTCAGTGGAGGAACTGACCCGTCTGCGATATCTGGATCCCGAGCGCTATTTTATCCGCTAGAACCATGACCGCAGATATCGGGGAAAACAGGGTGTTGCACCCGGAAGTACCGACTTCCCGGGTTATATTGCCCGGGTAGCAAAAATAAACGCCCCCCGTGAAGTGGTACCGGGGGGCATGGAATTGAGCAAAACAACAATACATTCTGTCCTGTTCAGAACAAACTGCTGCCTCTCATCGGCAGCGCCGTTTTCAGATCCCGCCAGCCGTCTGGCAACTTCTCGCACTGCCGGAAATCAGATCACCAGGCCCTCGTTGAGATGGTTGCAGTTGGTGGCGATGGCGTTCATGGCGGCAGCATTTATGGGATAGGCGATGGGCGATGGCGAAACGAGGGGATGGGTCGCCGCCTGAAAAGTATTGAGTTCGGTTGCCGTGAAGTCTTTCTGGATGGCCAGACTCAGGATATTTATTATCTCGGCAACCGTATTCCCGCCGGATATCTGAGCGCCAAGGATGATGCCCGAACATCTGGAAAAGATCAGCTTGATATTCACTTCCTGGGCATCGGGCAAGGTGCCCGGGTGGCGGTCCATGGTTTTGAATTCACCGACCATGATGCAGAACCCTTCCTGCCTTGCCCTGGCTTCCGTGAGGCCGGCTGCCGCAAATGTCTTGCCGAACATCTTCGTGGAAAACGTGCTTATCGTCCCTTTGTTGGCGCGGATCAACCTCAACTGGAACGCGTTGCTGCCCGCGATCTTGGCTTCCATGGCCGCGGTGGAGGCCAGCAGCAATGGCACATCTTTCCCCGTGAAGAAACATTTCTTCTCTGCACAGTCGCCGACAGCAAATATATGGGGATCGCTGGTCCTCATGTACTGATCGACCACGATGGCGCCCTTGGCGTTCATCTCCAGGCCGGCTTCCTGGCCAATAAGGCCATTGGGGCGCATCCCCAGCCCCAGAATTACCAGGTCAGCCGGGATCTTCTCTCCGCCGTCAATTTCAACGGCCTCCACGGATTTATCGCCAAGAATTCTTTTCACCCTGGTGCCCGTCATCACCTTGATGCCGTTGTCCTTCATCAGCGATTCAATGTCGTCCGTGTATTCCCTGTCGAATGCCTGCCACAGGCATGCTTCTGCCATTTCAACCAGCGTGACATCCTTCCCCAGTTTCCTTATCTGTTCTGCAAATTCAACGCCGATGAAACCTCCCCCGATGACAACAACATTGCGGGCAGATTCCAGTTCGTTGAAAATTTTACCCAGGTAGACCTCATCCTTCGTGATGGGGAAGACGTTCTCCAGATCATATCCCTCGATAAATGTCGGTATTATGGGGAGTGAACCGGTGGCGACGACCAGCTTCTTGTAACCTACAACACCATTGTCCCCGGTCTCCACTGTCTTGTTTTCCCTGTCTATGTTCAAAGCCGTGTCGATTATCAGGTCGACATTTGCATTTTTCAGCATGGTATCCGGAATAATATTCTTCTTCAAATCGCGCAGAGTCCCGAAGATGTAAGGTATGCCGCACGGTACCATGACCGTCTCGGTTTCACGGATCAAAGTGATCTTCAGACTCTCCCCGTATGCCTTCCTCGCCATGGTAGCGGTTAAAATCCCCCCTGCACTTCCTCCAATCACCAGCAAATCTGTTTGTTTCATCTTTCTTCCTCCTTGATGATCATGAGCGATGACCGATCGGAATCCCGGGGCCCGACCGGAGAACGCCCTTTTTTTCACTTCAGACAATCCTGCAATCCGGAAATGACCAACCTTGCAGTTACCGGCATATCGAACGTGCCACCGATGCAAGAGCAGTTCCGGACGGGTATAGGATGCCCGGACAACCCCGCACTCCCGTGGCACTCATGTAACCGCAACCTGCAACGATCCGCGGCCATGGATGCTATCTTCTTGCAGGAATTCCTTTTCCCCGCTGTTTTTCCCGGTATGAATCGCCGCGGATTTCATTGGAAAACAAATTTCACCCCCCCAGGGCCCGATCTGTGATGTTACCCCGGCACGAGATGCCCCGGCCGGAAAACTGGCCAACCCGGGCATCGGCAACATGCCGCTTCTGCTGCATCCCTGTCAAAAATCACGGGATATGCCATCCATTTCATTTTCCATTCCCAAATCTTTTTTTTAGTAAAGCAGGTAAGGTGTGTCATGTCAAGCCGTTCTGTCAAATAATTCTACAATTCGTATCCGACACCCTGCCTGCATCCTGCCGGGGAATCGGGGAATGTCCGGAGGTTCAGTCAAATTGTACACAGTTCCCCGGAACAGCGGAAAAACGTATTGAAATAATTTATTTACCGGATAGTACAATACAATCAAGATGAGAAAGAAATACTCTCCGAAAACACTACCCCCTTCTAGGGCAGTTTTCTGCCGAAGTTTTCATCCATGCGCCCGGCATGGACAGCCTCGCAGAAAGAACGGTTCTGTTTCCTCAGTCCGCAACGGCACTGCCGCGGTGCCGATTCGAAGCACCACCAGAATTCCGGCGGCAAGGCATGATAATCTGACGCAACTTCTGTGTCATGATGCGTGGAACTGTAGGTGTTGACAAAAAGCACCGGGGCGGATCCTTCCCCGATGCCCCTGTCGCGGCAGTAATCGATCAAAGCGGCCATCGCTTTGGCAGTATAACAACCTTCGAGGCGAAGATTGGCCCGGCCAGCGGCCAATTCAAGGGCCGCTTCCGCCTCGGGGGTTGCAAAACCGTAACCTTCACCCAGATAGTCTCCCTCGAGCCGCAGCCGCCCGGCCAGCGTTTCTGTCGCGGACCCGATGTCCACCCCCCACCTGGCAAGCAGGCGCAGGGAACGCCTGGCCATTTTCACGATACCGGCCGGTTTGAGCATGAAGGGCTGCACCACCCGCACAGCATGAAGATCTGTCTTCATCCCCGCCAGCGCCAGCCCGGCCAGCAGCCCGGCAGCGGTCCCGCCGGTCCCCGCGGGAACAAAGATGGCTGCCGGATCAGGCAACCCCTGTTCTTCCAGCTGACGTTGCAACTCCAGGACACAATTGATATAGCCGATGGTGGAGAGCGGGGATGATCCCCCGGGCATCAGAATATAGGGTGCCCGTCCCCGGAGCATCCCCATCAGGTAGAGCTTGATGTAGCCCAGGGCCGTTCCCACATAATCTTTCGTGAAATGCATCCTGGTTCCGTAGGCATGGTCCATGAGAAGATTGGCACGTACATGATCATTGACCGGCTGGCAGACAAAGAGGCCCTGTGTTGATAAACCCACCTCGCTGCCCAGTGCCGCCACGGCAAGGATATGATGTGAGCCGAGTCCTCCCGAGGTGATGATCTCTTTCTTCCCCTTGCGCCTGGCATCGGCAAAGATCAGTTCCAGTTTTCTGACCTTGTTGCCGCCATATCCGGCATGTGCCAGATCATCCCGTTTGATCAAAAGGGGCGGCCCGCCCAGGTGGCTTGACAGTTCCGGCAACGGTTCCAGTGGAGTGGGCCATCTACCCAGCTCCACCCGTGGCATGTGTTTCTCCAGAAAGGGATAGCGTGAAAAAAGTTCGTAAGAAATTACCCTCACCTCCATTTCCTGCGGCTGCAGCCGACAGGAAAGACAATGATTGTTGTTGTAAAATTGCATATCCACTCCGTTAATAAGTTCTACCTGCATGATGTTGCTTCCTGTTTGAAACAACAAATTTTTGGAGGAAACAACAACCAGGTTTTCACGGAGGCACGGGATTCCCATCCGGGAAAAAATATCCGACCGCTCTCCCCCGGGTTTTATCATTGTTGTTCAACGGGCCTCTTCCTGCAGGCATCTGTGAGTAAAGAATGAAGCCGCCCGTTGTACAAACATGCTTCACTTTCAGCAGAAGCCCGGCGGACAGGAACATGTATTGAAAAAAAAGAACCGCTGCCACTCTTGTAACGGTTCTTTCCATTCCAGGGTATCCGGTTCTTTATTTTTTCAGGATGATCACAGCATCCCCGGTTCTGGCCAGGCCGCTTTCTATCACCCGTCCGAACAACCCCTTCTCTGCCAGCAAACTGTAGCCCTCGAAGGAATACGTATGCTCGGCCGTACTGTCCTTGCCGATAGCTGTGATTTCAACGACTGCTTCTCCGACTTTCAGCACGGTTCCCCGGCCCAGGCCGTCTTCCGGCAGGCCGCCGACCAGCAGATTTTCGGCGAAGCTTCCCGGCGCAGGCACATAGCCCAGCTGCCGGGAAACAGGTTCGACATACTGTTCCAGAAGGATGCTCACCTGCCTGCCATCATTGCCGGCATGAGCATCACCTTGCAGACCGTGGCCCTGCAGAAGATAACCTTCTTCTTTATCCTTCTTGGGTATTCCGCGCGCGGCAGACGAACAAACCGCCCGCACACACCCTCCGGAGCTACACATCATCACTATCCTCCATGACCGGTACGGCAACCGATATCATTTACCTTCCTCGCCCTCGATCTCCTTCAATCTGGCTTCCAGCGCCCCGATCTGATCCTTCAGGAATTCAGCTTGTTGTTTGAGAGCCTCTTTTTCATCGCCGTATCCCCCGGGGAAATATCGGGGTCCAGGGTAAGCATAACCCCAGAACCTGCGCCGGGGCCACGGAGCGGCATATCCCGGCCATGCATAGCCGGAACAGAATCCGGCTCCCCTTCCCGTTCTGGGACCAAAGCCCCGCGGGCCTGTTCCATCTCCACCTGGCATCATTGCTGCCCCCCTTCGTTTGATCTGCGGATCTTCCGCTGTTCTCCATCATCTATTTTGCTCCACATCGACGGTAAATTACCACCAACGTCTGCGTGCGTACCTTCCTCCCATGCCTCTTCTCATTCCGAGGCCCAGGCGCGGCCGACCGTAGAAACGGTCAGGACCATACCGCGGGGAAAAAGCCCTTCTTCTCCGCGATGGAGTTACGCAGAGGCCACGTCCCCGTCCAGTCATCGGCCCGCCTCCTGACGGACCCGTTCCATCATAACCTGGCATCTTCATACCTCCCCTCTGCACGATACTGTCCCATCCCAATCCTGATGTTATGGGTATATACCTATTACTATTATACCCCGTCGCGAACATTTGTCAACGTACGCGCAACACAATTTCCCCGCAATTTTTCAACACCTGTGTTGCAGGAAATGTTTTCTTGATTTTTTCATCCGTGCCGGAAAGTTTTTATCATGGCAAGGAATTTTCCCGATGATCAGCAAGTCCCCCTCCATGCCCCTGAAATTGCCTCCCCCGGGGAAACGGCCTGATTTGACAGCATTAATTTATTAATTTACAATATTCTTGCCAGCAGGAAAACATTTTTCACCCTGTACCAACAGGTCGTGATCCGCCCCCCCGGGCCGGAAGTGGAGGGAAAACCGATGCTTTGTGAAAAATGCGGAGTGGAGCTTTCCGAGGAAGAAGTATTCAAACACGCCGGGCAGGTTTTATGTGAGGACTGCTACATCGAGGCTGCCAGCGAACTCAAAACCTGCGATCCCATGGCCGTGCGTTCGGCCAGGCTGACCAGAGATAAACTTGGCCAGACAGGCACTGAAGGGCTCCTGCCGGTACAGAAAAAAATCTACGAATACCTGCAGACACATGGCAGGGCAACCCGGGAACAGATAGCCGAAGAATTCAAGATGGAACAGAAAGAACTGGAAAAACATTTTTCCGTTCTACGCCATTGTGAACTGGTAAAAGGCATGAAAGAGGGAAACACAATCTACATGACTCTCATGGATCCATGAAGAAGAAGAAACATCGGCATCCCGCGATATTTCAAAATTAAGGAGCGGTTTTCTACATGGGCAGCGGTTATCGATATTTTCGCCATGACCTGTTTCCACCGATGGCAACGCGATAACCGCCCTTTCATATTTTGATGATCAAGGAGGAAATTCTATGGGAAGAACAGCACGGCGAAAAAAAACAGTGATCTGGATACTCATCTTTCTGGCTGCCGCCATCATTTTGATCTGGGCTACCGACTTTTTACGCTGGCAGATGATCCGGGGCCTCTTCTGGCGGCCGGCGGAGATCGTTCCGGAGAAGCAGACCGTGGTCATCATCGACCCCATGTATACACCGCCGGAGAAGAACCTGATCATGAATCCGGCATACTGCCTGGCCGATTTTGTTACACAGCTGGCAGATGTCAATATCGATGTCATCCACTACCCGCTGGCTGACGAAGCACGGATAATGCAAAATGATCCCGTCTGCATCTTGATTTCCGGGCAGACTGCCCCCTGGACCGATTATGACCCTGCTGACCTGGAACCGGCATTCAGCTTTCTCGGAAAAACCGACCTGCCCGTTTTCGGTGTCTGCGGCGGCCTTCAGATAATTGCCCAGGCCTTCGGGGTGCTGGTGGCACCGATGGGATACCAGGAAAACGGCTACACCGAAATCGAGTTGCTACTGGATGATCCCATTCTGCAGGGGATGGAAAGCCCGATCACCGCTTTCAACTGGCACGGTGAGGAAGTGAAGGCCATGCCCGTGGATTTTGACCTCCTCGGCTCCAGTGAAAAGTGCCGCGTGCAGATCATGCGGCACCGGGAGAAAGAAATTTACGGGGTTCAGTTTCATCCCGAACTCTCGGGGCGCAAAACCGATGGCAAGAATCTTCTGCTCAATTTTTTACGCCGGGCCGGAGTTACCCTGCGCTAAAATCATTTCCGGCCGTTCTTTTTGATTCTCATTCGTGGCCGGCCCTTTTTCCGGGGATCATCGCATTTTTTCCTCCGGGCAAGAATGTTTATCCTGTAAAAGACTCCTGAACAGAGTGTGCGACAGTGTCCATCTCCCTTCTGCCTCGATACGGCAGGAATGGGCCCCAAAGGAGACGGCCCGGATCCTGCCCCGAGTTGCCCGCCCCGGCGCCAATTGTTCCGGGAGCCCCGCTCCCCCGCAGCATTGCTGGCTGCCATTCAACGGTCGCAACATGAATTGGACATTCCGCGGCAGCTTTGAAATGGGATTCCCTCGCAACGGGAACAGGGAGTATCGCGAACCTTCCGGCCCGTCATGCCGGGCCCTTTCCCGCAAGGTGGAAAGAACCTCCCGCCCCGCACCCGGAAGTAAAACATCGGGGCTCTCCCTTGCACCCCTTCCAGATTTTGATATAATAGAAAATATTTATTGCCAGAACATTTACCATTTTCACAGAAAAAGAGGGATGAACAACATGAAATCATGGAAAAATATTATCGGCCGGGCCAGAAACGAAAATAGAACTTACCTCATGGAACACGAGTGCAAGAGTATTCTGGAGGAGCTGGGTATCTCCACCACCGGCGCCTCCGTGGCCCGTTCTGCCGAAGAAGCCGTGGAAACAAGTGGCCGCATCGGCTATCCGGTCGTCTTGAAGGTCCTCTCCCCCGAAGTGGTCCACAAATCCGATGAGGGCGGGGTAAAACTTGACCTGCAGAATGCCGCCGAGGTGGAAGACGCTTTTGCCGGGATCGAAACCGCCTTTGCCGGCAAGAATATGGTCGGTGTCGCCGTGCAGAAGATGGCACCCCCGGGGCTGGAAGCGATCATCGGCGTGAGCAAGGATCCCACCTTCGGTCCGGCTCTCATGTTCGGCCTCGGCGGTGTTTTCGTCGAGGTACTCAAGGATGTCTCCTTCAGGATATTGCCGGTGACGGAAACTGATATCGAGGCCATGATCGGGGAAATCCGGGGCTACACCCTGCTTGCGGGTTACCGGGGCACGTCGATCGATCTTCCGGCCTTGAAACAGCTCCTGCACAGGATTTCCGGGCTGGTAACCCGCCACCCGGAGATAAAGGAGGTCGATCTCAATCCGGTCTTCCTCTATGACGAGGGAAACACGGTCGTCGATGCGCGCATCTTCCTTGAAGAAGCGGATTCGGGCGAAACCCGGTTGCCCGCAAAAGGCAAGGCAGCCGACCTGCACCCCTTCTTTTACCCCGACAGCCTGGCCGTCGTGGGTGCTTCCAACACCCCGGGGAAACTGGGCTGGAATGTCTTCAACAACCTGCTGGAACACGGTTTCGCGGGCAAGCTTTATCCCGTCAATATCAAGGCGGAAACCGTCCAGGGAGTTCCGGCGGTGGCCGATGTGCATGAGATAAGGGAAGCGGTCGATGCAGCGATAATCCTCGTCCCCGCAGCTCACACGGTCAAGGCGTTTGAAGAATGTTGCAAGAAAGGAATCAAGCATATCATCATCGAATCGGCCGGATTTGCCGAAACCGGCGAAAGCGGCAGAGACATCGAGGAAAGATTGCGGGAACTGGCCGCAGCCCACGATTGCCGCTTCGTGGGGCCGAACTGCTCCGGCATCATCAATACCCATCACCGCATGGTTCAATCTCTGGGGATAGTCGGTGAACTGCGCCGGGGGAATATCGGGCTGATCGCCCAGGCGGGAGTATACGTCGCCGGCATGCTCTGGGGAATGCGCCATACCATGGATTTCGCCATCCTGGCCACGATAGGCAACAAGACCGACACCGATGAGACCGACATCCTGGAATATCTGGGCGAGGACGATCATGTGGAAGTGATCTGCATGTACCTGGAAGACGTGAAGGACGGGCAGAAGTTTATCGAGGTGGCCCGCAAGATCACTCCCCGCAAACCGATAATCATCCTGAAATCCGGACGGACGGAAGCAGGCAAGAAAGCGGTCTCCTCACATACCGCCTCCCTGGCGGGAAACGACCTGATCTATGACGCCTCTTTCAGGCAAACGGGGATCATCAGGGCGGAGGACAACGAGCATATGTTCGGGCTGGCCAGGGCTTTTTCCAGGCAACCCCTCCCTTCCGGCGACGGGGTGATGGTCATCTCCTACACCGGTTCCTGGGGAGTGGCCTCTGCCGATGCCCTTTCGCTGAGCGGGATGAAACTGGCCGCGCCGGATGAGCACACCCTCCGCCGCCTGAAAGAAATCCTGCCGCCGTTCGTGGGCCCCCAGAATCCCGTTGACTGCACTTTCGACCTTCATGCCAGACAGCTGCGGGACATCATCGAGATCGGCGTGCAGAGTGAAGATATCGGCAGCTTCATCGCCATCATCCAGGCGGAGATACTGCAAACATATCTGGAACAACTGCAACAGACCGACTTCCGGGGCAAGCCCATCCTTCTGTGTGTCCCCTGCAAGGAATTTGCCATCGATGAGGTGATCGCCCTGGAGCAGGCCGGGTTTCCGGTCTATGCCACACCGGAGGAGGCCGTGAAGGCCCTCTCTGCCATGTATCACCATGCCGCAAACATCGGGAGACGCTAAACAAACTGTTGCGGCAGGCGGAGGCGCTCCCGGAAGCGGTTGAAGTCTGCCCGCAGGCCTGCTTTGCATCGGCAACCTTCTGCCCCGCGGGGCAAACAGCAGGCGGAAAAACATGGAAACTGCGGGTATACAGGCGGGGGCAAATAAGATATATTGAAGGTGCCGTAAAATCAATCTTCATCATTCGAGGAGGTGTTTTTGTGAAACACAGGATCAGCGAGAAAGTTACCTGGGTGGGTAAAGTGGACTGGGAATTGCAAAAATTTCATGGAGAGGAATACTCGACGCATCGTGGTTCCACCTACAATGCGTTTCTGGTGCGGGACAAAAAGAATGTGCTCATCGACACCGTATGGAAACCTTTCGCCCGTGAATTCGTGCAGAACCTGAAAAAAGTGATAGACCTGAACGAGATCGACTACATCGTTGCCAACCATGCAGAGATAGATCACAGCGGCGGGCTCGAGGAACTGATGAAGGAAATACCGGACACGCCGATCTACTGCACCGGGAACGGCGTGAAATCCCTCAAGGGGCATTTCCATCAGGACTGGAATTTCGTCGAGGTCAAGACGGGAGATACTCTCGATCTTGGCGACAGCAAATTGATCTTCGTGGAAGCAAGATTCCTGCACTGGCCCGACAGCATGTTCACCTACATGACCGGCGAGAATATCCTCTTCAGCAACGATGCCTTCGGACAGCATTACGCAACAGAAATGATGTTCAACGACCGTGTGGACAAAGCGGAACTATACCAGGAAGCGATCAAATACTATGCCAACATACTGACCCCCTTCAGCCCCCTGGTGACCAGGAAGATCGAAGAAGTGTTGAGTCTCAACCTGCCCGTGAACATGATCTGCCCCAGCCACGGGGTTATATGGAGGGAGGACCCGCTGCAAATCGTGAACCGGTACATGGCCTGGGCAGATAATTATCAGGAGAACCAGATCACTATCATCTACGACACCATGTGGGAAGGAACCAGGAAGATGGCCGAAGCCATCGCCGCCGGCATAAAAGAAGCGGACGGGGAAGTGACGGTGAAACAGTACAACATGGGCAGAAATGACAAGAACGATATCTTCACCGAGATCTTCAGATCCAAAGCATACCTGGTAGGATCGCCGACAGTCAACAACGGCATGCTTCCCTCGGTAACCGGAATGATAGAGATGATCAGGGGCCTCAAACCCAGGAACAAGAAAGCCGCCGCCTTCGGCTGCTACGGATGGAGCGGCGAAAGTGTCAAGTTGATTTCCGAGGCGCTTGACAGAGCAGGGGCCACCGTCGTCGACGAGGGAATCAGAGAAATGTGGAACCCCGACAGGGAAGCCCTGCAACGCTGCCGGGAATACGGGAAGAATTTCGTGCAGAAACTTTAACCGGAAACCGGGAAATGGAAACCCGGATACGCCTGCACCCACGGCATGCTGGATCACGGCCATGCCGTTTCAATCTATCGACGGCCCTTCAGCCGCGAACACCCTTGACAGGGGGGCTTGACTGCCCCCCTGTTTTGTACCCCATCCGGCCACAGCCTTCCGGTCGCGGGCAACGCTCCCGAAAATCAGAACGCCGACACGGCATCGGTCAAATTATTTTATTTCTTCGTTTTTTTTCCGCTTTTGTCTGTTTTATGAGTAATATATATGGGGGGTAAATCGAGCAACACCTGTCCCCGTTTCACTTCCCGCCATACCTTCTTCACTCTGCAAACCCGGGATGATTTGACAGACAACATGACGACATCACTTCGGCCAGACCGACTTCTTGCGGGCCATGCGGAAGAAGATGCCCCCCCGCCGACCGACCCCATCACTTGCAACAAATGTTGCTACCGTAACGGCAGAACAAACCACAGAAAGGGAGAGCTCCCCGGCAGAAGGAAATGGGGCAGGCAATCAAATTCAACGGAAAGGAGGAGGATAGATGGAACTGTTGATAGATGAAGAAGAAATGCGGATCAATCTGGATAGAGCATTGCAAATTGCGAAGAAAGCATCCGAAAAGCCTGAAATTGTAACACAAAGCCACGACCTGTCGATGGATATAGCCTTCGTCATAGAAGAAGCTTACAAAAATAAAAGATTATCTTACGAGGCAGTCGCCCTGTCATTTCTGATATCCCTCTCGGCCTGGATAGACATGCTTTTCAGGAAAATTGCCATCAATATGGGCCTTCTTGAAGAAGATCTCTTGAACTAGAAAAGTCTCACAGCCTGGCGGCCGTATCCGGCCGTCAGGTACAAATAAAGGCATCTGCACTTTCGCAGAAACGATCGTCACCTCGGTCTTTCTTCGATTTCCCGTCTAACCAAATTCATGGTCCCATCGTATTGCAATTCAAAATCCATCTTGGCCCCATCATTGTTTCTGCGGAACAGCCTGCTACCGGGTGCAAAATGATATTGCGGCGTTACAATCCGGGCTCCCGGTTTTCCAAACCGTTTTTTACCTGCAGCATACTCGCGGCCGCCCAGAAGTTCTATATCGCCGCAAAAACAAACATCGGATAAATTTTTGTTGCAAGGAACATGTGCGAGGATATGCTCCCCGGAAGACAAAGAAACATTCACTCCCTCTTCGGACAGAGAATACCTTCCGGTCAACTCTTTTTCCTTCTCCACTTTTACAATTTCAATCCGTCCGAACCCGTAATTCTGCTCCCCACCGATTGAAATCTCATCGAGCAAATTGCATTTCGCCGATTGATAGGGGGCTTTGATAAATATCCCTTCATCGGATATTTCAATGGCAACATCCGAAGAATTTTCACGGTCAGGAAGCCTCGCCCCTTTCTTGACCCACACACAACCGCTTACCTCGGTATTTTTGATGTTTCCCCTGGCGTTTCTATATCTTTTTTTGATGTATTCGATTTCATGGAGCGATCCTTCCATAGTCGTTCCGGTACCAGAATCTATTTCTGTGGACACCCTGTTGCCTATATACCTGTATTCAAATTGCCCTTCGGTCATCTTCGAGCCGGATCCGGATCCATAAACCAAACCCTCATCGGTAAAAAGGGGGGGATAGATCAGGCCATTTTCGGTTACATAAAAATATGAGAAGCGAAAGTATTTCTTGATCTTCTCTCCGATGCTTCCGTAATCTTTCCCTTCGGGCTCCGGGAATAGATATTCGGTTGCCCGTTTTGTAACCGCCCCCCAGAAGTTTTTGCCGGGCAGGTAGCGCCTCGTATGCGCCACCACCGTACCCCCTCTGGGCAGATATCCTATATGCAGGTGGCCCTGCAACCGATAGGTTAGTTTTATTCCATCCCACTTGCAGCCATCTTCAACCAAAAGGATCACCCCGCTTCTGTTTTGGCATGGTAAAGCGCATAGGTCAAAGTCCGCTCCAGAATCTTTTTGAGAAAAAGCAACTTGTCCAGGTCCCGGGCAATTTCTTGCAAGTTTTCGCAAAACTCGTCAAATTCTTCGCCTAAATTTTTTCCGTTTAAAAGATATTTTTTTATCTCTGCGTCACTCATAAGTTCCCTCAAGCCCACTCGGATTTCGGATAACTTTTTGGACTCAAGCCAGACAAACATGGCATATACCCCGTCTTCAGTCAATACGGCCAGAGCATCCCTGATATTATTTTCGTGTTGTTTTTTTTCTTTTGATTTGCCTTCTTTCCTCATACCCAGCTTCTGCCCATATTGCATACAGTAAAAATCAAGGTTGATCACTGCCCACCACCCCTTTCTCCGCAGTCCTTCTCTACACCCGAGCCAGATTGTTCGGTTACTTTTTCAGTATATGAATCCAACGGTTCCACCTGAATCCGCCCGAAACCCCGTGTTCCCATACCGCCCACACCCAGGATTTCCAGGTAAGGAAAGCATTTTTCGATTGAATTTAATGCCCCATTTGTTTCGTCTTTGTCCCTTGAATTGACTATGATCTTGAAGCCAAGTACCGTTCCGCGGGGTATGGCTTCATAGGTAAAGAGGGCCCCTTTTTCAGCAGCACCGGTTTCGGGATCAATTTTCACCGATGTCCGCACTTCAAGATTGTCATTTACGATACCGGAGAAAAGACGATCCGGGAGGATGGCAATCCTTTCAATGATACCCGAGGGGAGAAATTCAAAATCTATCTCACTTTCGCCTGCTGTTTCGAGCAACAACCAACCCAGATTAAATTTACCAGGTTTTTCTGTCCCATCCCATTTAATGATACATGCCTTATTTCCCGGATCTCCGGGCAGATCATCTGTTTTCCCGTTCATCCAATACTCGCAGAGTCTTCTGGTCGTTATCCATACCGTGCCTTTGATGGATGCCACCGGGAACAATACAATCTCTGCATCATGGAAGCGCACCATGCCCTGTATGTCCGTGTCACCGAAATAACGAATTATCCTCTCCGAAACTTTTTTCTCCTTTTCCTCTGTCATGTTCCCAGGTTCTGCAGCAGCATCTTCTCTCAGGGCTATGGTGGTGTAGGCACGAATAGTTCCCGCCAGGGATGTTCCCGGAATCTTGGGCAAATCCGTTGCCGGTTCACGAACAATCGTATTATCCACCCTGCCCAGCCTGTACCCGCCCGCGCCAATGTGAACCGGGTCAAGGCATAGAGCGTGATACCGACGATACTGATATGATTTCATTTGCTTTTTTACCTCCGTTTTCCTTGATGGTCTGTTGAAACAAATTAATCGTATCCAGCAAAAGATTATTCTGTAGTACACTGAAGATGAAGTTCCGGGTTTCTTCGGAAAGTTTCGGCCATTTTCCTCCAAACGCATCCAGCAAAACTCTTTTTGCATAGATCTGCAGAACATCATCTTTGCTTCGATCTTCAATATTCCGCCACTCCAGTTTTTTAGAACTGATGGCTTCGTTGATGAACTGAATCTGAGACACGGAGAGGTTGTTTTCAAGAATTTCCCACAAATCAATCATCTTGCCGAACTGATAGAAATAACAGGGACGGTTTGATAGAAGCAGATATTCGCCATGCGTGCGTTTCCTATTTTTATAGACCAGCTTGCGGCAATCCCCGCCTCCTTTGATCAGGTCAAAATCAAAATAACCGGGATACAAGGCATAAGATTTTCCTTTTGCCAGGGGTGCCAGTTCATTCAAATAATACATGCTTCGGTCAGGAGAAAGTCTCCCCAGTGGGTAATGACGATGAAACTCATCCTGTTCGCTTATGTCCCACCAAGGGTCCAATAATGTCTGCTTCTGAAAGTTTCTCTCGCGCAAGATTTTTCTTCCCGCCTCGAGCAGAAGATATAAGGGGAATTTTCTATTGGCAACCAGGAGCCCTGCATTCAAGGGAAGTTTGCCGGTAACCATCTTGAATCGTTCATTGAAAAGTTTATCTATCTCTTTCAGAATGTTTGTTGCTTCCTGCGCCGGAACGATAACTTGAAATAGCAGGGGCGTGTTGAGAATCTCGATATGGGGAAAATAATGTTCCTTTTCGACATTTTCAACTTTCGGAACTTTTTTCGGAACTTCTTTAGAATCAAAATTGATGGATTTTTCAGGATTTTCCTCTTCTTCTATGCTCCTTAAATTTCGCTCCTCCAACGCTTTTTCTACTGCTGCCATACCTTTAATTTCCTTACCCTCGGTTTCCGCTTCTCCGGTTTTCTTCATCATTTTAAATTTATGCAGGGATTCAATGGTCAGAAATTGACCATCAGCTACATGTAGAACAAGCAGATTGTCAGGCTCAAGAATTTTAAACCTGAAAATATAAGGTGTATTCTTTTCAAGTTCATTGTTTACTGTTTCTACCTTGAAACTGAGTCGCTGCCAACTTTCTCCGTGTCCCGACATACATCGTTGCAGCACCAGGTCCCAGAACTCTTTCGCCTCTTTCCATATTCTGAAGAGACGCGCCGGGGATGAATTTTGGGTAAACAATGTGGCCAGTATGGTCTCCGGGTTTTTATCGGGGAGCTTCTTGCAGAAATTTCCCCAGGCTTTTTCAAATGTTTTTCCGCCCACGGAAAGATCTTCAAAAAAAGTATTGAAAATCAGGGCTGCATCCTCTATATTACGGTCCTTCGGGACCAAGTATTTCTCTATCAGACACAGAGCAAATTCCTGCAAGTTGCTTTCACGTAATCCTTCTCGTTCTGCTTCTATTTTATTTAATAAATCTTTCATCTTTTTAGTATTCATCTTTTTATTTTTATACCAATCCTCAAATGTCTGAGAATAGATCGTACTTATCGTAGTACCATCGAGCCAATTTCTCAGGCCGAGATTCAAGCCAAGCAGGGCAATCCTGTTATTTTCGTCTGCCACTTCGCTTAACCAGATGGTTCCCGACCTATCTTCTTTCAACCATTTATTTAATCTCCCGCCCCTTCTTTCACCACAAACTGCACATGTCTCCCCGGACCTTTCCTTGGGCCTGATTTTGCAGACAGGGCATATCTCTTTTTCCCCCTCGATATCGCCGGATAGTATAGCGTTTATACCGTTTTTGTTTTGACCAAGCCATTTTCTGTCCCACTTTTTTCCCCTGTCATCGTCCTCAACAAACAGTGCCGGACTCATCTTCGGTATCTTCCGCTTCTCTTCTGCAAGATCAAGGATCCAGCTGATCATGGTCATGCTGCGGCGAGCTTCGCTCAGGGTAAAGAACGGCCATAGCTCATTCTGGCTTTCTTCCAGGATGATATCCCAGCCGACATCCGAACACTCTTCTGCCAACTGTATGGCATCCTTTGCAAGAGAGGGGAAGGTGAAGATAATTCCGTTGATGTCCTGGTAAACTGCATTCCCCACCGGAGAATCGACCTCGAATTCTTCCTTCAATTTATCATGGACTTCATCAATTATTTTTTTGCGTTCCAGTATATCGGCAACCTTGTTTCCTTTATCGATAAAACCCTCCCCGTCCCAGAATATTCCAAAAAGCCGCCATTTCAAATCATCCTCAGCGATTTTCCCGTCCAGGGCAGCCTGGCAGAGAAGGGTCTTGTAGAGGGAAGCGGTGGAGTAGGAATGATCCCACAACGTGACATCGTTGGCCGGAATCCTTGTCTCCCCCAAGGCATGGGAGAACGCTATATGAATATCATCCATTACCTGCTTCCGGAACTCCTGGAGTGACATCTCACCCCCTTCTACATATCTATCAATAATCGAGAAAAGCTTCCGTTCCAAGTATTGTAATCGTGTATCGAGGCAACAAAAATTGATCTTCTCCCTGGCACAGCCAAAGGGGGTGCTGATTACAACGTTGCCCCTGGGCTGCTTTTTGCGAATTATACCCTTGTCATCGGCGGAATCAAGGCGATCACATTGTTGTAACAGTTTTACCAGAAGATTGGTTTCACTTCGACTATGGTGTTCTGTAACAAGTTCATAAATATCTGAACTGACGGTCTCAACACTGGAATCTTTATGCTTTATTTCCAAATCAAATTCAATTCTTTTAAATAAGTCAATCAACTGCCTGTCGAGAAAATCGTCGATACTTTCATGCCGTGCAACACCTTCTTTCCCTTCCACTGACTTCTGCTCCACAAAATCACCGCGGCATTTACCGATATCATGAAGAAGAGCACCGATCTCTCCTAGCAAAATCGGTTCCCGTTTCTCCTTTATTTTTTGGCGTATAGTTCCTGCACTATCACTTGTTATCTGGGCCACCTCCCCCTGCTCCGTTCTGGTCGTCATACAAAACCCTGAAATGCTCTTTGAAATTATCCGGAATAACCTCGATTTGACCATCTTGCAACCTGTTAACTACCCCATAACCTGAAGATTTCTTGGCCGAAAAACCATAGGTATAAAACATAAGTTTGAGGGATTCAGCCAGCAGGGCAAGATCTTCCCCTACCTCGTCACTGGTATAATTTGCACCCTTCGGGTAGGGGAAATAAAAAAGGTGCAACTCGGCTTCTGCACCGCCCCCTACCTTCTCAAACATAATAGGGCCCCGGCCCCGGAGTGGAGTTCTCGTTTTTCTGCTTAGCGGCGTAATAACACCCTCAGGTTTCTGATCATGATCAAAAAAAGTGGGGAAAAAATGAAGCCTTCCACGATTATTCTCTGTACCGAAGAGACGATCTATAATTTCTTTTTTGTTGTTTTCTGCCTTAACCTTTTCTGCAGCATATCGAAGATGGCCTTTCCAGGTAGTGGGCTTTACCATGGGAAATCCGGTGAGCTTGTCCCTGACAATGGGATTTTCATGGAATTTATCTTTTTTAACGTAAAATATACGGTCATCCCTGCTGATATATGGCTTTTTCAGAGTGAACTTTATTATTCTGATATGAACCGAGTTCCGGGGAAAAGAAGAGTGTTTTTTATCAAATTGAGGGTAAAATCTTCCGGATTGCACCTGTTTCCCGCCGGGTTGGTTAAAATTGTTTTTCAGCGGTTTGATAAACTGATCTTGGATCCATTTTTCTATCCATTGCTTATCAGACCGGTTTTTCCTCCTTTTGCCTTTCTCCTTCTCTTTTTCTTCTCTCTTCCAATCATTGCAAGATTTGATGTTTTTTATTGAATTAAGGCAATTATCATATACATGGGTCATATCAGATGATTCCCCTTTCAATTATTTCCCTCCCCGTTTCTTTGGAAATCGGATTTATCTCTTTAATGTCAAATCCCTTTTCGTGGGCAACCAAATACGCTGAAAGCCAATTTGAAATACAGTTTTTTATTTCTTCACACACTTCTTCCTCTCCCTTTTCAAAAAAACCAAAAACCCTGAACTCCATACTTTCATCCTCGTCATTTTGATAACCGTGAGATACAAATATTCGAGAACCTCTACCGCCTTTTCCGACCAAATCATAGTGGTTATTGTGATGATTTTTTACAACTGGGCGTATAGCATCCCTTACATGAAAACCTATAGGCAGCATGTGGCAGTTATTCCATACTTCTTTCATTTCAGCGTAATTTTTATCATCTATGAGGGGAAAAGCTTTCTCCTTCAGAAGATCTTCTACCGCTGCTGTAAAACTGATTTTGAACTTCCAGATAACAAAATTCTCCAGGCTATAGACTGATTGGCCATTTCTTCCACTGTTCTTAACATTGGTTTTACCTTTAACACGGGAACAATCAAGATTTTCAAAACTGTTATTAACAATCCTGATTACCCCATTGCCTTGAGAAATACGCCCTCCCAGGGCACCATATTCTGCAATAAATTTCAAAGTACATTTCAATCGGCACCATTCGACAGGAGATACTTCTTTCAACGGAATAAAATTTAATGTTATGTGCCGTTTGTTCTTTGTTGCAATACCGCTGAAAGGCCTTTTTTGTTTTTTTCCCCTTTTTTTTCTTTGCGAATATACGTTTATACCATCAATGTATTCTATATCTTCTTCCCGAGTATTTATCTCAAGTTTAAACTTGCGTCCCCAACCCGTACATCCAAAAAGTTCACATACGTCACAGCGATTTTTGTCTTTACAATTGCCGCTAGTAGGATCGCAAACATTCCCACCGAAACTTCTCACAAGGATTTCGTACCACCAGCGCAGACTACCGATAATTCCTGTTTCCCTCAAGTTTTCACCACTTCCCTTTGAATTGCCGGTCCATAAGGGTGTCAAAGTCTCAATTTTTACTGTATGCATATACCAATACCCCCATCAACATACTATATCTTGGGTTCCATATCCCACAACGACCAATCTTTTGGTACTTCGGACTGTTTATCTTTTCCTTCAGCAGCCATGCACCCGACCAACATTCTGCAGAATTTTAGAAACCAATTATAAAGCATGGGTTTATCAAACTTTATATACGTCATATTATAGGATATATAGCAAGATATTTCAAATTATTGGTTATATTATCAAAATATGAACAGTTTTATCCGCCCTGGTTAGAGTGTTGCAACCACTTTCGACAGGAATTTCCCACGGTACTTCGGACCAATACTTTTTCTTCATTGAGCCGAATCGCCTGAATCGAGCCATAGCCGTGGATACACATCTAACCCCTAGAAGATACGATACCCCTAACCTGCTTCAATGGAGCCACGGCCTTTCAGCCGTGGATACGGGTGGCCTCCACATAGCGTTCCGCTTTGTGCTCGTCGCTTCAATGGAGCCACGGCCTTTCAGCCGTGGATACGGTGTTGCGGTGGGAGTTGGCCGCGGGGCAGCGGGTATGCTTCAATGGAGCCACGGCCTTTCAGCCGTGGATACACTGCTCGGTCAGGTAGAGCGACTGCTCTACGATTAGCTTCAATGGAGCCACGGCCTTTCAGCCGTGGATACGATCCTCCAACACAGCGACCTCAACAATGCCCCTCCTTGCTTCAATGGAGCCACGGCCTTTCAGCCGTGGATACGCCGTGTGGCCGGTGTCAGAAAGGTTGGAGTAGATAGCTTCAATGGAGCCACGGCCTTTCAGCCGTGGATACACGGGAATCGGGGCTGCTGATCGGCGGTATTTCATCGCTTCAATGGAGCCACGGCCTTTCAGCCGTGGATACACCTTCATCGACGTTAAACGGCATTTCGTCTTTTCCGCTTCAATGGAGCCACGGCCTTTCAGCCGTGGATACCAACCCCCTGCGTGGCAGATGTGGCATGAGTGCCATGCTTCAATGGAGCCACGGCCTTTCAGCCGTGGATACGGGGGCAAAGGTTTTATGTGTATTCAGTGCCTCGTTCGGCTTCAATGGAGCCACGGCCTTTCAGCCGTGGATACACTGCTCGGTCAGGTAGAGTTCGCCCTCCAACCGTTCGCTTCAATGGAGCCACGGCCTTTCAGCCGTGGATACACGAAAAGGCGCTTCCGACCGTCTATCTTACAACGCCTTCAATGGAGCCACGGCCTTTCAGCCGTGGATACCTAACGACGAGGTTATCGCCTCAAACCCTGCACTGGCCCCTTCAATGGAGCCACGGCCTTTCAGCCGTGGATACCACGATACCCGCTTTTGGCCAAGTCGCGGAGTATTCTTCCGCTTCAATGGAGCCACGGCCTTTCAGCCGTGGATACTTGACCTGCTCCAGCCCGCCCCCTGCGTAGAGGGTATGCCTTCAATGGAGCCACGGCCTTTCAGCCGTGGATACAATAAAGCTATTATCCGACAGTCGACTGTGCATCCGTCCTTCAATGGAGCCACGGCCTTTCAGCCGTGGATACACGAAAAGGCGCTTCCGACCGTCTATCTTACAACGCCTTCAATGGAGCCACGGCCTTTCAGCCGTGGATACCTAACGACGAGGTTATCGCCTCAAACCCTGCACTGGCCCCTTCAATGGAGCCACGGCCTTTCAGCCGTGGATACGCAAAGCCTGACTGGGGCACGGTTGGCCTAAAACCCACCTTCAATGGAGCCACGGCCTTTCAGCCGTGGATACTCCCGGAAGTCATAAAACTCCTCACGGGGGCTATACCTTCAATGGAGCCACGGCCTTTCAGCCGTGGATACACAGTAGGCTCGCTAGAAATCTCACGGGACAGTATCGCCCTTCAATGGAGCCACGGCCTTTCAGCCGTGGATACAAACTTGCAAGTGGTGGAAAAGAGATACCATTCGCTCCTTCAATGGAGCCACGGCCTTTCAGCCGTGGATACATGCCAGCATAAAGGCCCTCACCCTGAACGGTTTAGCATCCTTCAATGGAGCCACGGCCTTTCAGCCGTGGATACTCCCGGAAGTCATAAAACTCCTCACGGGGGCTATACCTTCAATGGAGCCACGGCCTTTCAGCCGTGGATACCACCCGGCACATTGAGCAGATCGCGGCGCGCAACTTCCTTCAATGGAGCCACGGCCTTTCAGCCGTGGATACTCTGCAGGCGCACCTGGCGGTATGCAGTGCCGCACACCTTCAATGGAGCCACGGCCTTTCAGCCGTGGATACGCGCGTAACAGTGGCTTTGAGCCACTCGGACAGTGCCCTTCAATGGAGCCACGGCCTTTCAGCCGTGGATACTCCCGAAAAACTCGGAGACCGGGGCATTGCTGAAACCCCTTCAATGGAGCCACGGCCTTTCAGCCGTGGATACAGGTAACTAGTTCCCATATTACCATCAACGTACCTCCTTCAATGGAGCCACGGCCTTTCAGCCGTGGATACAAAAACGAACCAGTTCTCCAGAGCGAACAATCCCCACCTTCAATGGAGCCACGGCCTTTCAGCCGTGGATACGAAATAGCCCTGCTTACCGGTTGCAAACCGACCACAACCTTCAATGGAGCCACGGCCTTTCAGCCGTGGATACAAGGCTACAGGAACGCGATCCAAAGCGGATTTTTAACCGCCTTCAATGGAGCCACGGCCTTTCAGCCGTGGATACTCTGTTGGTGGCTACACCGTTCACCTTTTCGGCAGCCCTTCAATGGAGCCACGGCCTTTCAGCCGTGGATACGATTCGAGCAGTTTTGACTTGGCATGATGGCAACAGTCCTTCAATGGAGCCACGGCCTTTCAGCCGTGGATACCATGGAAAGTAAGCAAAGCACAGCTCAAAACAATTACCCCTTCAATGGAGCCACGGCCTTTCAGCCGTGGATACTTCCTTTTTATTTACCATGCAAATCAGCCTAAAAACTCCTTCAATGGAGCCACGGCCTTTCAGCCGTGGATACGGTATAGTTGAGTTCGGACGTTTGTTTGGCCCGGAATTTCCTTCAATGGAGCCACGGCCTTTCAGCCGTGGATACACGAAGGGAGAACGGGGATGGCAAGATCAAGGAACATCCTTCAATGGAGCCACGGCCTTTCAGCCGTGGATACCGTCCCGGAAGCTATTAAACTCCTCACGGGGGCTATACCTTCAATGGAGCCACGGCCTTTCAGCCGTGGATACCGTTATAGGTAAGCGCATCGACCTGGTCACTTGCCCGGGCCTTCAATGGAGCCACGGCCTTTCAGCCGTGGATACGTAACTCATCGGCGGGCGGGGTACTCTCGGATCACCTCCTTCAATGGAGCCACGGCCTTTCAGCCGTGGATACGAAAAATCGTAGTCCAGTACTACGAATATGGCAATTGCCTTCAATGGAGCCACGGCCTTTCAGCCGTGGATACACAATGACACTATCGCACCTGCTCCGCATTGACGACACCTTCAATGGAGCCACGGCCTTTCAGCCGTGGATACAAATTGCACTCGTCAATAAGTCCTTAAAAGATATTGGCCTTCAATGGAGCCACGGCCTTTCAGCCGTGGATACCCGATCAAACTGCTTGACAGCAATTATCGCATGATTTTCCTTCAATGGAGCCACGGCCTTTCAGCCGTGGATACCCAACCATGTTGAATATTTTGACTGCTTTGATGACGACCTTCAATGGAGCCACGGCCTTTCAGCCGTGGATACATCCCCATCCAGCCGCCTTTAACCTTTTTGGGTTCGCCTTCAATGGAGCCACGGCCTTTCAGCCGTGGATACGTAAAAACAAGTTCGGAGGTATCGGCGCAACCAATCTCCTTCAATGGAGCCACGGCCTTTCAGCCGTGGATACGATCACCCTTGCCCTGCGCTGCGACACAGGATACGCCTTCAATGGAGCCACGGCCTTTCAGCCGTGGATACATCCGTAAAAAAACACAAACAGGAGGGATTTGCGTTGCCTTCAATGGAGCCACGGCCTTTCAGCCGTGGATACTAAGGCCTGATGGATCCCCTGCACAGTGCGCCTGCTCCCTTCAATGGAGCCACGGCCTTTCAGCCGTGGATACACCCCGCGCTCGTTGCGGCAGGCGGCATAATCCTGACCCTTCAATGGAGCCACGGCCTTTCAGCCGTGGATACGTCGCCCTCCCCCACATACTCGATGACGCGCGCTTCTACCTTCAATGGAGCCACGGCCTTTCAGCCGTGGATACGGTAGAAGACGGTGTCCTGGTCGGCTGGTTTGACCGGCCTTCAATGGAGCCACGGCCTTTCAGCCGTGGATACGCGTCCGTAAACCCGGCCTTTTGCGCCGCCTTTAGGCCTTCAATGGAGCCACGGCCTTTCAGCCGTGGATACGGCCGAACACGAAGCAGATGACAGTAAAATGACAGTCCTTCAATGGAGCCACGGCCTTTCAGCCGTGGATACCTCAACGCCGCGGTCGGCGCACGGGTGGGCGACATCGCCTTCAATGGAGCCACGGCCTTTCAGCCGTGGATACTCCGCTGGACCGTGCCACGGC
>FZPS01000022.1_pt94 | contig 37721 bp, 25 predicted proteins | sample 1817821 | NCBI WGS metagenome assembly FZPS01 (sample SAMEA104158645, study PRJEB21678) | metagenome | place: Germany | collected 2015-04-21 | reverse complement strand
CAGCCGAAAATGCCGACAGTATCGGCAACGATCCGGTAAAAGTAAAAAGCATATGGATAGGAAGCGATTTCCTGAATGTAGATTTCCTTTTCAATTACAACGGAGTAAAACCTCATGCCATCAATCTGGTGAAAAACACCCTTGTCACTCCGCCTGACGATGGGAAAATCCACTTGGAATTCAGGCACAACTCCTATCAAAGCCCAAGTATACGACTTTACGAAGGTTTTGTTTGTTTTGATCTGAAATCGCTGAGAGTACCAACAGCCGATTCTGTTCAATTGAAGATCAAAGTAAAAGAATGGGATAGAGAAAAAACATTCGACTTGGTGTACCGCTATAATGAAACTGCACCATTGCGAGTAAAAAGCGAAAAACATATTTATACGATTTCATCAAACGAATACTATTAATAAAAAACCACACCGATTAGTTCTATTTCTTATATGACTTTTTGATTTTCCAAAACCGGCAAAACCCTGTGAAGTGTGTTGCCGGTTAATTTTTTGATTAATGATAAACCATGTTGCAAAACATATAAAATAATTTCTTATTTATGGGCAAACCCTCTACTTTTGGATTCAGATAAGTTCAGCACAGTTAATGTTCTCATGGGGTTAAAGTTCAATCACAGCCGGACCAAGGTTCAACAAATGGCCGATTTTATCAAGCAAGCCATAACTGTGAACGAATACAAGGTGGGCGAAAAGTTGCCGTCGATAAATTTTCTAAGCAAAAAATATAATGTATCGCGCGACACGGTTTTCAAGGCTTTAATGATGCTGAAAGAAAAAGGAATCATCGATTCCATTCAGGGAAAAAATTACTACGTCCTGAACCGGTCAACTCGTATTTTTTTGCTGCTCGATGAATACACGCCATTTAAAGAAGCATTATACAACAGTCTGGTTAAAAAACTTCCGGAAAGTTTTACGGTAGACTTATGGTTCCATCAATACAACGAAAATTTATTCAATACGATTGTCAATGAAGCAGCCGGAAAATATAACCGCTATATCGTAATGAATTACGACAACGAAAAATTTTCCGAAGTTCTGGAAAAAATTGGCAACGATCGCCTGTTATTGCTCGATTTCGGTAAATTCGACAAAAAGGATTATTCATACGTATGCCAAGACTTCGACGAAAGTTTTTATCATGCACTTGAATCATTGAAAAAGGAATTGTCGAGATACAAAAAACTGATATTTGTTTTCAACAAGCATCATAAACATCCTCGGAGCAGTAAAATTTATTTTTCAAGATTTTGCGAAGACAATGGATTCGACTTCGAAATTCTCGACGAAATAAAGGAAACAACTCCAATTCAGCGGAACCACTGTTATCTGGCCATCAAACAAACAGATGTGGTAAAAATCGTCAAACAGGCAAGGTCAAACAACATGACGATGGGGAAAGATTTCGGTTTGATCGCATACAACGAAAATCCTTTTTACGAAGTCATTGGGGATGGCGTGTGCAGTATCAGCGTCGATTTCGATCTGATGGGAAGTCTTGCGGCAGATTTTGCTCTGACAGGAGAAAAAATACAACTCTATTTGCCAACCAATGTATACCGCAGAAATTCAATCTGATCGAAAACATAGTTTGCATTCCGAGAAAAAAAGCAATTTTCAATATCCGTTTTCAATAGTGTGACACAGACCAAATTTTATAATACAAAAAAAATATTACGGAAATGGCAAAGTATCCTAAAATCGGTATCCGCCCCACGATAGACGGGCGTCAAGGAGGCGTAAGAGAAAGCCTCGAAGAAAAAACGATGAACCTGGCAAAAAATGTTGCGCGGCTCATTAGTTCAAATCTGAAAAACGGAGACGGAAGTCCTGTTGAATGTGTCATCGCCGACAGCACCATCGGTCGCGTCGGAGAAAGTGCAGCCTGCGCCGAAAAATTCGAGCGCGAGGGTGTCGGTTCAACCATCACGGTAACCGCCAGTTGGTGCTATGGAACAGAAACGATGGACATGAATCCACATTACCCGAAGGCCGTGTGGGGATTCAACGGAACGGAACGCCCCGGAGCAGTTTATCTGGCAGCCGTTCTGGCCGCCCATTCACAAAAGGGTTTACCCGCCTTCGGTATTTACGGACACGATGTGCAAGACATCAACGATGATTCGATTCCCGAAGACGTGGCAGAAAAAATCCTCCGTTTTGCTCGTGCTGCTCAGGCAACAGCCACCATGAGAGGGAAATCCTATCTTTCCATCGGCAGCGTAGCTATGGGCATAGCAGGATCTATTGTCAATCCCGACTTCTTCCAAAAATACCTAGGTATGCGGAACGAATCGGTCGATTCTACCGAAATCATCCGCCGCATGAAAGAGGGTATTTACGATCATGAAGAATTTGAAAAGGCGATGGCTTGGACAGAAAAATACTGTAAAGTGAACGAAGGGACGGATTACAATCGCCCTGAAAAGCAAAAAAGTCGTGCCGAAAAAGATAAAGACTGGGAATTTGTAGTAAAAATGACCATCATTATCCGCGACCTCATGAAAGGCAATCCCAAGCTCAGGGAAATGGGATTCAAAGAAGAAGCCATTGGACACAATGCCATTCTGGCCGGATTTCAAGGACAACGTCAGTGGACGGACTTCTTGCCAAACGGCGATTTCAGTGAAACCATCTTAAACAGCTCATTCGACTGGAACGGCATTCGCGAAGCCTATCTCCTGGCAACGGAAAACGATTCACTAAATGGAGTTGCCATGCTGTTCAATCATTTGCTTACCAACAAGGCACAAATCTTTTCCGATGTCCGCACGTATTGGAGCCCACAAGCCGTAAAACGCGTTACGGGAAAAGAGCTTACAGGATTAGCTGCCAATGGGGTTATCCATCTTATCAATTCGGGAGCAACCACACTTGACGGTACTGGTCGGCAGACATTAAACGGACAACCGGCCATGAAAGAACCATGGAACATCACCCAAGAAGAAGTAGAAGCTTGTTTGGCAGCCACTACATGGTCGCCCGCCGATCGCGATTATTTCCGTGGAGGTGGTTTTTCTTCCACGTTCCTGACGCGTGGCGGAATGCCTGTAACCATGTCACGAGTGAACATTGTAGACGGATTAGGTCCCGTTTTGCAATTGGCTGAAGGTTGGACAGTAGATCTCGACCCCGAAGTGCACGACATCATCAACAGGCGCACCGACAAAACATGGCCAACAACATGGTTTGCACCACGTCTGACAGGCAAGGGGGCTTTCAAGGATGTTTATTCGGTAATGAACAACTGGGGTGCCAATCACGGAGCCATCAGTTACGGCCATATCGGTCTGGATTTAATCACACTGGCTTCGATTCTTCGCATCCCGGTATGCATGCACAACGTAGAAGAGAGCGGTATCTTCCGCCCATCGGCATGGAATGCCTTCGGAATGGAAAAAGAAGGAGCCGATTTCCGTGCATGCAAAAATTTCGGACCGATTTATAAATAAGAAACGAGAAAATAAAAAAACGGAAAGATCAAAAGAGAATAGCATTCGGCTTATTGTTTCGCAAATTCAATTAAACGGATAAGCCGGATGCTGTTTGTAGGTCAAACACAATAATACAAATGGAAAAAGTAAAACAACCCCTTCTTAAAAAAAACGGACAAAACTTCCTTGTCCCTTTCATTCTTATTACCTGCTGTTTTGCCTTATGGGGATTTGCAAACGATATTACCAATCCGATGGTGAAAGCATTCTCTAAAATTTTCCGGATGAATGTAACCCAAGGAGCATTAGTACAGGTGGCATTCTATGGGGGGTATTTTGCAATGGCATTCCCGGCTGCTATATTTATTAGAAAATATTCCTACAAAGCAGGCATTCTGATGGGGTTAGGACTGTATGCCTTAGGAGCATTCATGTTTTTTCCTGCCAAAGTATCGGGGAATTACTATCCGTTTCTTTTAGCCTATTTCATTCTCACCTGTGGCTTGTCGTTTTTGGAAACCAGTGCCAACCCCTATATTTTGACGATGGGTCCGGAAGAAACGGCCACTCGACGGCTCAACCTGGCACAGTCGTTCAATCCGTTGGGATCACTGGCCGGAATGTACGTGGCCATGAATTTTATTCAGGCACGACTCAATCCCATGAGCACGACAGAACGCGCAACACTCGACATTACAGAGTTTGAAGCGCTTAAACAATCCGATCTCGCCATTCTGATTAATCCCTATCTCGTAATCGGGGGCATCGTTACCGCCATGTTCATCATTATCCTTCTGACCAATATGCCCGAAAACGACGACTCATCGAATGAAATCAATTTTTTCCCCACATTAAAACGCATATTCTCTATTCCCAATTACCGTCAGGGAGTAATCGCACAATTTTTTTATGTGGGAGCTCAAATCATGTGTTGGACCTTCATCATTCAGTACGGAACACGTGTTTTTATGGCACAAGGCATGGAAGAACAGGCAGCGGAAATACTCTCGCAGCAATACAATATCGTAGCTATGATTATTTTCTGCTCCAGCCGGTTCATTTGCACCTACCTGCTTAAATTCTTTAATCCCGGAAAATTGCTTCGCACATTGGCCATTGCGGCGGGCGTCTTTACTCTTGGCGTAATCTTTCTCCAAGATATTCACGGCCTTTATTGCCTGGTAGCCGTATCGGCATGTATGTCGCTCATGTTCCCAACCATTTACGGCATTGCCCTGAAAGGAATGGGCGAAGATGCCAAATTTGGTGCTGCCGGACTGATTATGGCTATTTTGGGCGGTTCTATACTCCCTCCCGCACAAGCAGCTATCATCGATTTGGGAACAATCGGCAAATCGTTTCCGGCCGTAAATGCCTCCTTTATTCTGCCGTTCATATGCTTCATGGTTGTAGCTTGGTATGGAAGTCAAGCCTATAAAAGAAGCAAAAAAGCCAAAACAACACTATACGTCAATTAAAAATAAATTATACAATATGATAAAATACAATTACCGCATTGGATCACTAATTTTAATTCTGACTTGCATCGCACTGATTTCGTGCCAACCAAAAAAAACTGTCGAACCACCGGCACCCGTATTGCCTGTACCGTCTGAAAATCAACTGGCATGGCACGAAATGGAAACAAACGCTTTCATCCATTTTACCATAAACACCTTCACCGGTCGCGAATGGGGATACGGCGATGAAAGCCCAACGTTGTTCAATCCCTCGGCCTTGAATGTCGATCAATGGATCTCGACTCTCAAAGACACCGGATTCAAAGGTGTTATCCTAACCTGTAAACATCATGACGGATTTTGCCTGTGGCCATCGGAATATACGGAACATTCCATAAAAAACAGTCCGTACAAAAACGGGAAAGGAGACCTTGTAAAAGAAGTAAGCGAAGCATGCCGAAAATACAACCTGAAATTTGGAGTTTATCTTTCGCCTTGGGACAGAAACCACAAAGATTACGGGAAACCTGCCTATATCGACTATTACAGGAATCAGCTCAAGGAATTGTTCACGAATTACGGCCCCGTTTTCGAAATGTGGTTCGATGGCGCCAACGGTGGAGACGGCTATTACGGCGGCGCAAGAGAAACCCGAAAAATAGATCCCAAAACGTATTACGATTGGCCAACAACCTTGGCCTTGATACGCAACATTCAGCCACAGGTCCTTTTCTTCAGCGATGCCGGTCCCGATATCAGATGGGTAGGAAACGAAAAGGGATGTGCCGGAGAGACCAATTGGAATACCCTTACCCCCGACACGCTTTACCCGGGAAAACCGGGGATCGGCGATTTGTTGAAAACAGGATCTATCGACGGTACAAAATGGATTCCTGCCGAAGCCGATGTATCCATCCGTCCGGGATGGTTCTATCATTCCGAAGAAGATACATTGGTAAAAACTCCGGAACAGCTTTTCGATATTTATTTGACATCGGTAGGCCGTGGTGCTGTCCTATTGTTGAACATTCCGCCCGACAGAAGGGGACTAATTCATGAAAACGACGTGAAATCGCTTCAAGGTTTCAAACACATGTTGGATTCCGTTTTTGCAAACAACTTGGCAGAAGGAGCTTCGGTAAAAGCATCCGCTTACAGAGGAAAATCGAAAAAATATGTTCCCCTGAACTTAATAGACGGCAATAAGGAAACTTACTGGGCAACGGACGACGAGGAAAACACCGGCCGGTTCGAAATCGACTTCGGTAAACCACAAACCGTTTCCTATGTTCTGTTGCAAGAATACATCAAATTGGGGCAAAGAATCAAATCGTTTTCGATAGATGCATGGAAAGATAATAAATGGCACCAAATTTCCGAAGGAACCACCATCGGTTACAAAAGAATAGTAAAAGTGGATCCCGTGACCACACAAAAAATAAGGGTCAATATCTTGGATTCCAAAGCATGCCCGGTGTTGTCCAATGTAGAGGTATATTGATATGAAGAAATATTTTTACGGTCTTCTTTTCATTCTACTCCCCCTTTCGGTTTGCACATCGAAAACTTCGGAAAACCGTCTCGTATTGCAATATACTTCGCCTGCCGCAATTTGGGAAGCTACTCTTCCGCTTGGGAACGGACGCATCGGCATGATGCCCGATGGGGGTATCGATACGGAACATATCGTTTTGAACGATATCGCCATGTGGTCGGGAAGCAAAGATCCGGAAGCATTGAACCCCGAGGCTATTCGCTACCTTCCCGAAATCCGAAAATTGCTGCTCGAAGGAAAAAACCTTGAAGCCCAAAACATCATGTATCGACATTTCCGCTGCGGAGGAAAAGGATCGGCTTTTGGGCAGGCAAAAGATGCCCCGTATGGATGTTTTCAGATGCTCGGAGATTTGCATATTCGTTATTCGTACCCTAACAACGATCCCGTCGACAACTATCGACGAACGCTTTCGCTGAACGATGCTGTTGCTTATACCCATTTTCAAAAAGGGAATACGAAATATACACGTGAATACTTTGCATCGTTTGCAAATGATATCCTGGTAATCCGCCTTTCTTCGAACAAGAAAAAAGCCATTGGTTTTGAATTAACCCTCACTCGTCCCGAAAGAGCAACAATATCCATAAAAAACAATATCATGTATATGGAAGGGCAACTAAACGATGGGTACAATACCGATAAGGGCGTTCGTTATCTCACCAAATTGCAAATTTTAAACAAAGGAGGCACTCTTGCGTCTGAAAATTCATCATTATCGCTTACAGATGCCGATGAGGCCATCATTTTAATCTCCACTTCTACCGACATGTTGGACAAAAATTATCGGTTGAGTGTGAATGAGTTGCTATCAAAAGGCATAAAAACGCCATACAAGAAACTGAAAGGCGACCATATCGGCATTTACCGCGATAAATTCGATCGCGTGGAACTGAATTTAGGCAAACAAAACAACGATTTGCCTACCGATGAACGTCTGAAAGATTTTCAGCAAAGCAACGATCCTTCCTTTGCCGCCTTATACTTCCAATTTGGGCGATACCTAATGATTAGCGGAACGCGTGAAAATTCTCTTCCGCTTAATTTGCAGGGAATGTGGGCCAATACCATACAAACGCCATGGAATGGCGATTATCATCTGAATATCAATGTACAAATGAATTATTGGCCTGCAGAAGTGTGCAATCTATCCGATCTGCACACCCCCTTGCTCAATTTCACACAAGCGCTCGTCCCGTCAGGAGCCGCTACCGCAAAAACGTTTTATGGAGCCGAAGGTTGGGTAGCCCACGTAATTACCAATCCCTGGCGATTTACGGCACCTGCCGAACATGCGTCGTGGGGCGCAACCAACACCGGAGGAGCATGGCTCTGTCAGCATTTATGGGAACATTACGCTTTCACGCAAGATAGCGTCTATTTACGAACCATTTACCCTATCCTGAAGGGAGCAGCCGATTTTTTCCTGACCAACATGATAGAAGAACCTACGCATGGGTGGTTGGTAACCGCTCCATCGTCTTCGCCGGAAAATGCGTTTTATTTGCCCGGAAGCAAAGAGCCCGTTTATGTATGCATGGGACCAACGATGGACGTGGAAATTATTGGCGAATTGTTTGACAATGTACTTAAAGCTGCCGAAATCCTCGATATTCGGGATGAAACCGTTGAAAAAATCAAGGCAGCAAAACCCAAACTGCCTCCTTTGCAGATCAGCCCAAAAGGGTACCTGCAGGAATGGCTGTACGATTATGAAGAGGTAGATCCGCACCACCGCCACGTGTCGCATTTATATGCCTTATATCCCTCCAATCGGATATCCCCTCACAAAACACCACAATTGGCAGAAGCAGCCCGTAAAACACTGGAACGAAGGGGAGATGGAGGCACCGGTTGGTCGCGCGCATGGAAAATAAGCTTTTGGGCACGCCTTCACGACGGGAACAGAGCTTATAAATTGTTGAAAAACCTTCTTCACCCGGCTATCGACAAAGAAACATCCATGTCGGGGCAAGGAGGTGGAACCTATCCCAATCTTTTCTGCGCCCATCCGCCATTTCAAATCGATGGGAACTTTGGAGGAACGGCCGGCATTGCCGAAATGCTCATCCAAAGCCAAGACGGATACATCGAATTACTCCCCGCACTCCCCGACAATTGGGCAACCGGCAGTTTTAAAGGTTTGTGTGTCCGTGGCGGAGGAGAAGTAAATGCACACTGGAAAAACAAAAAAGCAACTTCAATCACCATCCGATCACATGCAAATCATACCTTCAAAATAAAAATCCCTCCCTATGCCCAAACAATAACACTAAACAAGAAAACATCCAACAAGCAAGAGGAATATATTTCGCTTCCGATGAAAAAAGGAGACATCGTCGTTATCGATATAAATTCCGGCGAATAAAAAACTCAAAAATTCAACCCAACATCTCCGAGGGAGGTGAAAAGACAAAAAGGAAACTGTTCAAATTGATTCCAAACAGTTTCCTTTTATCATTTTGGCGGAAATTAAAGAATGACTTTCAACTTTTCCGGAGTCACATTCATGTCGATAATCACCCCATTCTCATCAATCAAATAATTTTTAAAACCTTTGTTCAAGCGAAATTTTTTATATATCTCGGAACGAGGTCCTTTCGCATCGCAAAATTGCGATTCAATTTCGAGCCTATCCCAGCGTATCGTCTTTTCAAACACACTTCTGTTTTCATCAAAAGCAATAGACAAATACGCAATATTCGGATAATTTTCTTTTAAGAAATTGTGTATCCGGATATTCGATGCTCTTGAACAAGCATCGTATGTGGCCCAGAAATTTACAATTACTTTTTTGCCTTTGTATTTGCTTAAATCAAGAATGTTCCCCTCGATATCGTGCAACACGATATTCGGAATCCGTTCGCCGGGATAACAACCTATACAAGGCTCTCCCGTTTTGATCGAACCCGAGGACATCATAAGCAAAGCTATTGCAAGAAGGCAAAACTTCACATGCTTCATAAATTTTTGTTTTAATACATACTGAAATCTTATCCTATGCACCACGCAATCGATAAAATTCATTTTTCAATCGATCTTTCGCCAAAGATCTTTTGTTAAATTTCGAAGCGCAAAAGTAGAGCACTTTTTACTAAGAAAAAAAAATCCAGGTAAAATAATTGTTATTATATGTTAGTATGTGTTTTTCCTAAAGTCGATAAATAAATAATATCCAACCTTTTATGGTGAAACGAAAAAGAATCCTTCAACAACTTCGATCGGCGAATCTTTCAATATCACCTTCTTATTCTTATCGAGCAAATACAAGGAGGGATAAGCTTTGACATCGTAAAGATTCTTTTTGGCGATAATCATCCCTTGATCATAGGCATTCATCCATTCGGAAGGCAATTGCGGCAAATAATCAAGCCATTTATCGATATTTTCGCCGGGATACATGGTTAAAACCGTCAGCATGGTTCGTGTAGGCGAATTCATTTTCATAGCACGATTAATAGGCTCGGAATCCATAATGTATCGAATAACGGCATCACAACTCGAACATTCGGGATCCAAAAAAATTACAAGAAGATAATTGCTCTTGATGGAATATAAGCTGAAGGTTTCCCCCGTTGCCAATGTACAATCGAAATTGGTCGCTTTCTTCCCCACCCGATTTTTTTTCGCCATTCGAAGTTGAAACTTGTATTTGGACTTCTCTGCATCGGAAAGCAATGGCGATTTGGTCAAACGTTCCAACACCACAAGATAAAACTCTTCGTTGCGAAAAGGGGAATTCGGCTCGTATAGATATTTTTCGAAAAGCGAAGCGAAATAGGCGTGCATCGCTTTATTTTCTTCCATCTTCGTTAAAGTATATTGCAACGATTTCTTTGCATCCTCAAACAAAACGTAATTTTGAAGAATGTGAATGTAATCCACAAAAGCCTGCTCGGTGATCTCCGGCCGTGAAATAAGTCTCTCGTTATTGAAATCGAACCTGTCCCAATAATGCATCACCAAAAATTTACCTCTCTCTTCCGGAGAAGTAATATTTTCGGGAATTTGAGGCAAATGAAAAATATTCTCCGAAACGATTTGGGTACTCAATCCGGTTGCATTCGGTTCGACATTGGATGAGACTTTTCTGCTCGACGAACAAGCCACGGCGGCAAACACAAAAAACAAGAAAAAACAGTTATATGCCCACTTCATGCCCACATTTGCTTATGTTATTCGATTTCAAAAGGTAAAGATACGAAAATATTCCAAAAACAAGAGGTACCTCCTTCATATCGAGCCATCAGAAAACCAATAATTTTGTATATTTGTGTTTTACAAAATCAAAGAAAAGCATGGATAATTACATTGTATCGGCACGAAAATATCGTCCAAGCACATTTCGTTCTGTTGTCGGGCAGGAAGCATTGACCACAACCCTGAAAAATGCCATCATAAGCAACAAATTGGCACATGCTTATTTGTTCAGCGGCCCTCGTGGAGTCGGGAAAACCACATGTGCACGTATTTTTGCAAAAACGATCAACTGCTTTCATCCTACTGCAGACCATGAAGCATGCAACGCATGTGAATCGTGTGTGGCATTCAACGAACAACGCTCGTATAACATCCACGAACTCGATGCGGCATCAAACAATGGCGTGGACGACATTCGGGCATTGATCGAACAGGTACGCATTCCGCCTCAAATCGGGAAATATAAAGTGTACATTATCGATGAAGTGCATATGCTCTCTACCGCTGCGTTCAATTCTTTTCTAAAAACGCTGGAAGAACCACCGGCACATGCCATTTTTATTCTGGCAACAACCGAAAAACATAAAATCATCCCCACTATTTTGTCCCGTTGCCAGGTTTACGATTTCAACCGGATCAACGTTTCCGATATCGTTCATCACCTGGAATATGTGGCCGAACAGGAAAACATAAAAGCCGAAGTGGAAGCATTGAACGTTATTGCACAGAAAGCCGATGGGGGAATGCGCGATGCTCTTTCCATTTTTGACCAAATGGTAAGCTATACAGGAGGAAACATCACTTATAATTCCGTTATCGACGCCCTCAATGTGCTGGATTACGAATATTATTTTAAACTTACCGATACGATTCTCGCCGGCAATGTAGTTGACTGCCTGCTGATACTCAATGATATTTATAATCGCGGATTCGAAGGGCAATACATTATCGGCGGTTTGGCTTCCCATTTTCGGGATCTGTTGGTTTGTAAAGACCCACGTTCGGCTCAATTGTTTCAAGTAGGATCATCGATCAAAGATCGCTATATTGAAACCGCAAAGCGATGCAGCAACGATTTTCTCTATCAAGCCATAGACATGGCCAACACCTGCGATCTCAACTATCGGGCAAGTAAAAATAAACGATTGCTGGTGGAACTGACAATGATCCGCCTTTGTCAATTGAACGAAAATTCCATATCGACAGCCACCGATAGCGATGAGCCAACGTTAAAGCCCATCCAAAAGCCGAAACAAGCAACCCCGACAACCACGGCTTCCCAATCCAAAGAAAAAAAGGCAACTTATGCATCAACTCCTGCCGTTGAAAATGAAGTCCACGAACCCGCATCCGAAGAAAAAAAATCAAAAGGCGCATCAAAAAACATTCCACCAAAAACGGCAACTCCGCTAAAGAAAAGAACCGTATCGATTAATGAAATGGGCATTTCTATTTCCGAACTGAAAAATGAAAAAAAGAAGGAAGCGGCATCCGAATCAAAAAACAAAAAAAACGGATTCAAGCCTTTCACCGAAGAAAATCTGATAAATGCATGGAAAGCATATGCAGATGCGCTTACGGAAGAAAAATTGCTGAAAAACACCATGTCGCTTTATTTGCCGAAACTGATCGATGAAACGCTCTTCGAAGTAGAGGTAAACACCGATATCAACAAGCAATATTTGGAAGACAACAGCACTTCTATTCTTTCCTACTTAAGGGAAAAGCTACAGAACGACGATGTTGCTATGACCATTAAAATTGCAGAAGGCAACGCTATTAAAAAACCGTTGACCTCCCGCGAAATTTTTGACGAGATGGCAAAACAGAACCCCTCACTTCAAAAACTATCCGATGAATTTGGTTTGGAGCTGAGTTAAAGACCAAACCATAGAAGTCGTCTTTACCGCTTCCTCGACAAATTTTCACAAGGGATATTGCTCCAAAATGGGATCGTCGTATTTCTGCTGCAAACGTTTCAATTCGGATTTCAATTCTTTCGTGATTTTTTCGTATCCATCCTTCCCGTAAAGATTATGCATCTCGTTCGGATCGGTTTGCAAATCGTACAATTCCCAACAATCGATATCGTGATAGAAATGGATCAGCTTATACCTTTCGGTTCTGACACCATAATGGCGTTTCACCGCATGTTCGCCGGGATATTCGTAATAATGGTAATAAAGCGACTTGCGCCAATCACGGGGCGTTTCTTCCTTTTCGAGCAAAGGCAACAGCGAGACGCCCTGAATGTCTTCGGGAATTTCGCAGCCGGCCAGTGAGAGCATGGTAGGCGCAAAATCGATGTTCTGTACCAAAGCATCGATGCTCCCCCGCTTCTTTAAAGAGGATGGCAGGTGAACCACCAACGGCGTACTGAAGGATTCCTCATACATGAAACGTTTGTCGAACCATCCGTGTTCGCCCATGTAGAATCCCTGATCCGATGTGTAAAAAACAACCGTGTTTTCCATCATGCCGTTCTTTTCCAGGTAATCCAACACCTCTCCCACATTTTCATCCAGCGATTTGACCACTTTGGCGTAATCGCACATGTAACGCCGGAATTTCCATTCCGCCAATTCTTTTCCTTCCGGCTTCGAAGCATAAAACGCATCGATGATGGGTTGGTAATGCCTGTCCCATGCAGCGCGCTGGGCTTCGTTCATCCGACCGTAAACGTTGTCGCGATAGGTTTTCGATAATCGCGTATGCACGCTATCGCACATCATTTTAAGATCATAAACGATGTCCATGTCTTTATAAATACTCATTTCCTGTTGCGCGGCAGCCGGACGACCTTCGTAATCATCAAAAAAATTGGAAGGAAGTTCAAACGTTTTATCTTCATAGGCATCCAGATGTGTGGTATCGGACATCCAGTTGCGGTGGATAGCCTTGTGGTGAATGAAAAGACAAAACGGCTTATCCTTGTCGCGCTCCTTCTCGAGCCAATCCAAACTCAGATCGGTAACGATATCGGTCACATACCCATCGTACTGTTTGCGACCGTCGGGTGTGATGAAAACGGGATTGTAATAATCTCCCTGACCGGGCAAAATCTCCCAATGGTCGAAATGCCTCGGTTCGCCATCCAAATGCCATTTCCCTATCATCGCCGTTTGGTAACCCGATTTCTGCAACAACTCCTGAACGGTTTGCTGACTACCGTCAAAGGCCGTGCGATTGTCCAATTTGCCGTTCTTGTGACTGTGTTTGCCCGTTAAAAGACAGGCGCGGCTCGGACCCGAAATCGAATTGGCAACAAAGGCATTCGTGAAAATTACACCGCCATCGGCTATACGATCCAAATTGGGCGTCTCGATATAACGTTTGTCGTAACAGCTCATCATTTGACGCGTATGATCGTCGCTCATGATAAACACGATGTTGTAAGGGTGGGAATGCTCCACCTTTTTACCGCCCCCGCAGGAAGACAACGCTGCCATGCCCGCCGAAAGAATACCGAAGGTTTTTCCTATTTTCATTGTATACATATGGTTTTCAATTAAATAATACGAGATATTATTTAATTGAAAATATGAAATGCATTTAATTGCATTTCGTCAGTAACCGACAAATTTACAAAATAATTCTTAACTATATTCAAATCGCACAAATTCACTTCTAAGTTGAACTTACGTCCCGACTGTGCTGCGATCACATGTGGATATCGGCAATGTACTTTCAGCGGGATCAATCTTGCGATCGAACGCCAACATGTACACTTGCAACAGAGCCGCTGTTGTAATCAACTATCGGTAATGTACTTGTGGTAGGAGCAACGTTGCCCCAACCCCAAAAAAACTTAGTCGATTTTAAGCTCTACCGTGGATTCCAAAAGACGGTCGGATTCCAACACCACTCTCGCTTTCCCCTTGGTTTTCCCGGAACGAACGATGACGAGGCACTTGCCGTTGAAAGCATCGATTTCATCGGCTTGAAAAGAATGATGACTCGTTTGACAGCCATTATCCACTCCCGCTATGGAAGCATCGCCCTCGATGGTTATTTTTATCGAATTATCCGCGTAAGGAACCACATTCCCGTCTTTATCGGTTACATCGACGGTAATGAACGACAAATCCTCGCCCCCTGCATGAATCGTCTGCCTATCGGCATAAGCATTCAATTTGGCAGGTTCACCGGCTGTCTTGATTTCTTTAACGGCTACCAACGTTCCGTTTTTACGTGATTCGGCACGCAATGTTCCCGGTTCAAACGATACCCTCCACATGACATGCAGCTCATCGCCCTGTTTGCTTTTACTGCCAAGCGATTGCCCATTCAAGAACAACTCCACCTCATCGGCACGATTGTAATAAGCCCAAACATCCACCGTATCCCCTTCTTTCCAATTCCAATGCGGAAAAATATGCAAAACCGTATCGCCGGTCCACTCGCTTTTATACATATAATAGATATCTTTCGGGAAGCCGGCCAGATCGACTATCCCGAAGTAAGAGCTGCGCGAAGGCCACCGGTACGGCGTGGGTTCGCCAAGATAATCGAAACCTGTCCAAATGAACATACCGGAAAGAAAATCGTATTTCTTGATCAACTTCCAACTTTCGGCATGGGTTGAACCCCAGGGCGTTCGGCAATTGTCGTAGGCCGAACAGGTATTGTCCGGATTGCCTTCGTGGAAGGGAATATCCCATCGCTTGGGCCATACCCTCACACTATCGGAGGGCATGTCGTAGTGCCCACGAGTTGCAAGGGCCGAAACGGTTTCGGTTGCGATGAAATTTTCGCCGGGAAATGTTTCCGGAAAATTCGCCCAATTGTGATGATGATAATTGAACCCGATGAGGTCGAGAGCACCGGATTGGATGATATAATTGTGTGGATAAGGATGATCGTTACCTGTTGTAATAGGTCGGGTCGTATCAAGTTCATGAACAATGGAAACCAATTCGCGAGCAATGGCCACGCCGGTTGTATCGTGTTGTTCGGGGATCTCGTTGCCGATGCTCCAAATCATCACACTCGGATGATTGCGGTCGCGCAAAATCAAATCTTGCAAGTCGCGACGATGCCACTCGTCCCAATAAAGCGAATAATCGTATGTCGTTTTCCTTTTTGCCCACATATCGAAAGCTTCATCCATGACAATCAATCCCATCCGGTCGCAAATCTGCAAAAGCTCGGGCGCCGGCGGATTATGCGAAGTGCGAATGGCATTGACCCCCATTCCCTTCATGATTTCCACCTGACGCTCTATGGCACGATAATTAACCGCTGCCCCCAAGGCTCCCAAATCGTGATGCAGGCACACTCCGTTGATTTTAAGCGGCTGTCCGTTCAAAAAGAAACCTTTGTCGCTGCTAAAATGAAACGAGCGAATGCCAAAAACCGTTTCATGGCGATCCTTCAACTCTTTCCCTTCAAAAACTTTTGTCACTGCCTTATAAAGAGCTGGATCTTGTGTCGACCAACGATCGGGGTGCCCCACCTCGGTCCGAAGCGTCACCGTTTTACTCTTCCCGGCTTTTACCGTCACCTCGTCGCTCCCGATATTCCCTACCTTTTTGTCGTGACGGTCCAGCAATTCCACCTCGATATGAAAATCGACATCCGTTTCGCTGCTGTTGCGGATTGTGTTCTCGATAGTTACCTTGGCGCGATCGTCCCCGACTTCGCACGTCACGAAAGTGCCCCAATGATCCACATGCAACGGATCGACTTTCGTAAGCCATACGTTCCGATAAATGCCCGACCCCGAATACCAACGCGAATTGGGTTGAGCACTGTTGTCGACCCTTACGGCAATCACATTTTCCCGGTCATCAAAATGAAGATAAGGTGTTAAATCGTAGCGAAACCCGATATAGCCGTTCGGACGTTTCCCCAGATAATGGTCGTTGATCCAGACTTCGGAGTTCATATATACCCCGTCGAAATCGATAAAAAAACATTTCCCCGAATCGGCAGGCAATACCTTGAAAGTTTTGCGATACCACCCAATACCGCCGGGCAAAGCTCCGCCGCCAACTCCGGCAGGGTGATCGGGACTGAACGAGCCTTCGATGCTCCAATCGTGAGGCAAAGTCAACGTTCGCCAATCGCCGTCATCAAAGGCAGCTGAAGAAAAAACGGCACTATCGCCCAACCAAAAACGCCAATCGCTCGTAAACTTTTGTACTTCGCGAGGCGAAGACGACCGGCGACCGCATCCGAAAAGAATGCTTACGACAGCCAAAATATACCATACGGATCTTTTCATAAGACTGATTTTTAAACAATGCGAATTTTTAAGCAACGCGAATTTTTTAAACATATAAACATACGAAATTAATTTACCGGCACCTCAATGCGTGTACCATCATATTCAACCAAAATACCCTCTGCCATATCCGGTTTGAAACCGACAGGATTGTTTTTCGATACAAATATGACATTGAATTTTCGGAATTCCAACATGCCGTCAAATTCTCCTTTACGCTCCCCAATCACCAGTTTCTTCTCCTTTTCATTATAGGTAAACGGGATGGCGGCAAATTTACCCTTTTCGTAATTATAATTCACATTTTCATCCTCGTAAAGCTCGAAACTCCCATCGGCTCCCGTATAAACGTACAGATCGATCGGATCGGGTTTCTTTTCGGTTGCATACTGCAATTCGGGACCGAAAGGAATGATAGCGCCTTCGGGAACAAACAACGGCATCCGCTCGTAAGGTGCGTCGACCATTTTTTTTACGCCACCTTCCTGATACCGACCTGTATAAAAATCGTACCATCCTTTATTTTTAGGAAAATAGACTTCGCGATTGCGGGCTTTATATTCATAAACCGGACAAACCATGAAGGCGGGTCCAAACATGTATTGATCATCGATATTGTACACCTTGGCATCCGATGTAAAATCCATAGCCAATCCACGCATCATGGTATAATCATGATGATAAACTGCCCCGGCAAGACTATAAATATATGGCATTAAACGGTAACGCAATTTATTGTAATACAACATTGAAAGGTAGGCAGGATGGTTTTGGGGAGCAATATTGAAAATTTCTCGATAAGGATATTGCCCGTGAACGCGGAAAAGCGGAGCAAATGCGCCAAACTGATACCAGCGGGTATTGAGCTCCCGCCACTCATTCAAATCTTCACTGCCTTCTTTCGCATTTTCATAACGTTTTTCCACGCAAAACCCACCGATATCCATTGTCCAATAAGGCAATCCCGACATGGAAAAATTGATCCCGGCAGGAATCTGCGCTTTCATATCTTCCCAAACCGTTCCGATATCTCCGCTCCATGTGACAGTACCGTAACGTTGCATCCCTGCAAAACCCGAACGGGTAAGAATAAATACCCGCTCACCTTCGCCATCACGCCGTTGCCCGTCGTAAACTCCTTGAGCATTCATCAATGCATAAGCATTGAAATACATTGTGGAGGGTCCGTAATACGTAGGATTCATCAACGCTTTCCGATAGTCGACACTTGCATTGGAAAGAATATCGGGTTCGGTAGCATCGAGCCACCATGCATCTATGTCTAAAGAATAGAGATGTTCATGAATCTGCTGCCAAAACAATTCCCGCGCACCCGGCGCATAGGCATCGTAGAAAGAACCCACGTAACCCGGATATACCCAATCGCGTATACTATCTTCGATAGCCTTTCGGTACATCCAACCGTTTCGGTCGAACTCATCAAAATGTTCGGTCCCGAGATAAAATTTCGGCCACACCGAAATCATAATGTGCGCATGCTGATCGTGCACTTCATCGACCATGCTCTTGGGATCGGGAAAACGCGCAGGATCGAATTCATGACTGCCCCACTGGTCTTCTTCCCAATAAAACCAATCCTGAACAATATTATCGATAGGAATGCGGCGCTTTCTGAATTCCGAGAGCGTTTCCAACAGCTCATCCTGCGTTTTGTACCGTTCGCGGCTCTGCCAAAAACCCATTGCCCATTTTGGCATGACCTGCGCTTTTCCCGTAAGTTCACGGTAATTGGCAATCACACCATCCATATTGTCGCCCGTCATAAAATAATAATCGATCTGATCTCCCATCTCGGAATAAAACGAGATATTTTTTTGCATATTCGGATCAACAGGCGAAAGCGCTTTCAGTCCGATATAAGACACGCCTCCGTCGGGAATCCACTCCAACTTGAGGTGGTATTTTTTACCGGTTTGCATATCGACCTGAAATTTGGCTACCGAAGGATTCCATGCCGTCCGCCATCGATCGGCCATCAACTCATCATCGATCCAAATTTTCGTATAACCGGCATAGTAGAGAAGAAAACGATAAACACCGTCTTCGAGCGGTTCGAGATCGCCCTCCCACGTAATTTTGGCATTATTGAAATCCATCCCATCAGGGAAATTTTCAACCGTTTCAAGATTTTCATAATCGATCGTGCTTTCGTTTCGCACGATAAATACGTGATTGGTTATGCTATTATCGATGTAAGTAGCCGTCAGTCCACCCTCCTTGCCATCGGCATCGTAAAGTTTAAATTGGCTTATCTGCCCATAAGGACGTGGATCGCCATAACGCGTCAGGGAATAATTATCCCACAGTAATCCATAGTTCTTGGTAGAAACAATAAAAGGAATAGAGACTTTGGTATTATACTGAAAAAGCTCCTCATTTTTACCTTTATAATTTATTTCGTGAGCCTGATGCTGCCCCAAACCGTAAATGGCCTCATCATCTGAAGATTCGAAAATCTGCCGCAATTCGTAACCACCAACACCATCGACCTCAACCGGCTTAAAAGTCCTTCCATTGGGATATTCCCGAAGAATTGCATTCCCATTCAAATCGAGAAAACGAACTTCTCCCGAAGCTTTCGAAACCTCCACCTGCAAGTTGGAAGTAGTCAACACCACCGATTCATCTTTATCCGTAACCGTAAAAGGTACTTTTCGTGTCTTTTTCAAGACCACCGGGCTTTCCTCGTCACTGAATTTGTCGGAAGTTGCCGACACCCGGATGATATCGTCGTCAAAAGGCTCTATCCTTACCGCTTTAGCTTCGCTATCACGTGGATAAACGATTAAGGCATCATCGTCGGAAGTCCACCCTTTGCCGGAACACGACCAGCCGACCACCGCTATCAATACAAATATCAAAACTCGTCTCATAAAAAATAGGTTTATTGTTTATTATTATTATTCATCGTAATTTACGCCTAATGGATCAATCCTCTCATTATGGCTTCGAGAGTTCCGGGATCGATAACTTCACCGGTGCCCCGATCAAAAATAGCGCAACCGTTATCGGCTTTATTCCCATTATCCCAATAAAAAGGGGCCAATCCATTTCTCTTTGCAGCATGGGTTACATACTCCAAATAATATTCTCTTGCCGCTTTATGTTTAACGTAAGCCTCACCCGAAAGCGATTTTCGATGTATAGCACCATATTCACCCAAAATGACAGGTATTCCGTTATCGATAAACTTTTCCTTCATCATTCCAAAAGCTTCTTCCACCCAATCCTCCTGTCCCCAAGACGTTACATCTCCGTCTGCAAAAGGGGCACCCCACTGTGTATTGAACGGCGGGTCTTCCTTTAAGGTAAATTCCCATGGGTCATAATAATGAACTTCCACCATCAAACGTTTTTCAACCGCATCATCGGGCAAAATAAAACCATTATAAGTATATGTAATGTTGGTATTAAAACCTTGCACAATCAAATGTCGAAAATAATTGCGACCACCTGTTGCGCGAACAGTACTGACAAAGGTTTGATTGAAGGAATTTTGAACCTCAAGGTTTTCTACTGTTGGTTTACCATAGTAGCCTTCGACCATCACCTCATTGGTTCCCGCAAAAAGTAAACGGTCGTCATAATTTCGAAAATGAACGGCTATTTGTTGCCAAAGAGTGGCCAACTTAGTATTGATGGCTTCCTGATGTTCATGATCGGGGTGATTCATCCATCCACCATCCCAATGAATATTGATAATCACAAACATATCGTTATCAAGCGCATAATTTACCACCTCTTCAACCCGTAATAACCATGCTTTTGAAATCTTATATGTGCTTTGATCTTCGAGTTTATGGGACCAAGCAACCGGAATTCGGATTGAATTAAATCCTGCCTGTTTGACTGAATCAATTAAAGCTTTCGTAGCAGGAGGATTGCCCCAAGATGTCTCACCACCCGAATACACCCCATTATTTACAATGATAGCCTCTAAAGAATTGCCAAGATTCCATCCTATTCTCATCAATTGCGACAACTGCAATGAGGTTAAATTACGCATACCACTGTTATCAGGTTCTATGTAAAGCTCCTCATCTTCCAAATCATCCGTCGATTCATTTCCCGCCTGGATAATCGTAACAACAACATCTTCAACTCCCTGAGCAGTAATGGTAAATGTTGTTGTACGCTCTTCTCGACTTTCATTCGGATCTGCTACAACTTTGACATTGGCATTCCCTTTTGAAACAGTAATTAACGGCCTTACCCATCCTGAAACGGGAAATTCGATACTCCACTTTGTATTACTGAAAATCGAGAGGATTTTTTCCCCTCCTTCGCCGGAAAATTCCAATATTAAAGGGTCTGCTCTTAATTCAGTCACAAAAGACTCTTCTTCAACCGGATCATCATCGCTACATCCCCATATTTGCAGAAATAGCAATATCCCCACTACAAAGAAAATCTTTAATCTTATCATATCTAAAAACTCATTTCAATTTAAAAAATCAACATCGGGATCCTGCTCATCACAGCAAGATCCCGATAATCCTAAAATTTACTCTACGATCACATAATGAAAAATTGTTGTCTCATCTTCTTTACTTATGTATCCTAACCATATTCCCTTTTCCTCTACATTGGAATAAGTAGAACCACCATGTTGAACAAAATACCAAACTCCATCGTTCCCATTTGAACTGAGCCAACGGGCCGGTGTTCCGGAATAATCAACCAGCGGGATGTCAATCATCAGCGTTTGATCTTCCGGATTTAATACCACCGTTCCAGTTTGAGTAAAATTATCAATAACTTCATCCTCTATCCATATAGTTTCTCCTTCGACAATTTCTTCATGCTCCTTGATTAATTTTTGGGTCACCTCTACTAATATTTGATCACCGGATAAAGTAAACGTCAAAGAAGCACTCATGGCAATTTCAGCAACAGTTTCATCCCAAACCCAACTATTGGATGTGTAATCTGTGCCAAACGTAGCAGAACTTGTCCAACCGCCGGTAAATTTAGGTGGACCGCTTACCCAATCTACAAACCAATTGACATCCGGCTTAAAAATGCGAGTTCCGTTACCCGTCAATGCTTTAACCATTGCTTTTCTCGTTTGCTCGATAGGATCGGTAGTGGAACCACCTATGGTAGGCACCAAATGGTATGCCATATATTCAGGTTTATCAGGATCCTTGGCGCCTAACCACATCCCGGTAACATTTCCCATTGCATCTTTTTCTATTGACATAATCCTCAATTGATTATCTGCAGATAAATTGAATTTTACCCATCCTACTATAGTAAAATCGGGGGAAATTCCGTGAAACGTATAAATGCCTTTATCATCCAATGTATAAGTGCCTTCTTGCGTAGTACCTTCAGGAGCAACATATACTACCGTATTTTCTTCTGAATTCAGGGTAAGAGAAAATCCCTCATATACTGATGGATCGGGGGTGCCCAACCAATCTGGATAATCTTCAAGAGAATTCCAGCCATTCATACGTGATCCGTCAAGACTGCACCAATCAAGAGGGTTCTGATCGGAAAGTTTCCATGTTATCGTTTTAAGGACTATTTGTGAAACATCTTCCTTCCACCCTTCGGGTAATTGTGGTTCGGGTTCCGGTTGTTCCGAGGGTTCCCAATTATCGGCATATTCTTTGGAAATATAATTATAAACCAATAAACAAGCACCCTCACCCGATAAAACAGGGTCGCGCAAAGCGGCTAATTGCATAGTGTTTTCAGTCAGCGACATCAATTTCAAATTGCCCCAGTCAACAACTTGACCATCCCTTCCCGAGTCGTGCAAAGGACTTGCATCAGTCATACGAAGCGTTTTATTTACCGCATCCAAGAAAAAAGTCCCATGATCTACACGGTCGAGCATTTTGTGATCCACGACGACTGTAGCATTTCCTTTAAGACCGAACGTCATGGTTCCATAATCTCCTTCCGGCATAAGCCATGTATTCCCCTTCCAATCAGGTTCCCAATTCCATGTATCTTCGATTCCCAATAATGTTTTAATTTCCTCACTGCTTTTACCACTTTTGTATAAAGCCATACTTTCCCAACTATCATCGGTGCCGTAAAAATAAAGCGGCCCTGCAAAATATTTACTGACCCCGTCGGCATCTAAATCGAGCAACCATGTTTTTTCGTTCCCAACACCACCGGTCAATAAAGTCCACAACGGATCATTCACATAATTGAGATTATTTGTTGTAATCACCAATTTAAAAGTATCGGCTTGAACGAATCCTCCTGCACTTTGAACGCCATAGATAAAATTGTATTCACCTTCGAATGGAATACGTACCGTATCTTGCACCCTTGTGCTACGTCCCATGGGAGTAATCCAAAGAGGAGTCATCCCAGGCGTTTCACTTATTAGGATGACCATATTCGGATCCTCTGCATCTTGAAAAATAGAAAACTTCAGTTCTTCTTTTGGAATAATCTCACCCAACTCATATTTATCAGGCTGACATGCCGATAAAAACAATCCTATCATTGCCCCCAAAAGGGACATTAAAATATTTAATCTATGTGTTTTCATAATGATTCATTTTTATTATTCCCATCCTTGATTTTGTTTTAAAACACCTCCGGAAAGCGTAATCTGATTGTAAGGTATCATCTGAAAACCGCGTGTTTTAATAATATTTTCTTTTTTAATTACTTTGTTGGTTTCAACACCACCATTAAGTACTGTTGTCGATTCGGCAATGGTGTTGGCAGCCACTTCAAGACCTTGACGCAACAAGTCCCAATATCGAATTCCTTCAAAAGCAAATTCGAAACGACGCTCAGCCATGATATTGTTGTGATTTGCAGGCTTAGAAGTAAGACCTGCTCTCTTGCGTACCTTATCGAAGTAAATTTGCGCATTCGGGCTTCCCAATTCAGCCGCCATTAACAACACATCGGCATACCTGATTACAACATAATCCTGATACTGTCCAATCATAAAATTAACAGCATTGTTTGCTTCTGCTACATCTCTTCCATCGGGAAGGGACAATGGCGTGTATTTTTTATTGCTGTATCCCGTATATTCTCTTTGCCCCGCGTTGTTGAAATTTAATCCTTCTTCAACAATACCGATAATGGAGGAATTTCTTCGAAGATCTCCGGATTCGAAGGCATTATAAAGTTTTGGACTTACCGTACATGCTCCCCACCCTTTGCCATACGGACAAAAAGATTGTTCTCTCAAGCCCAACATCACCAACCAGTGATTTCCATCAATATTACCGTCATAATCAGAAGTAATATTATACTTTATTGAAAAGACCGTTTCTTTATTATCTTTACCAACATAAGAAGTTTCTAGTCCGTCACCTTTTTCATTAGGCCACGAGGAGGCAGCAGGCCAAAGATCTTTAAACCCATTACCGTCATCATATCCCACCAAATCATATAAACCACTTGCTATAATATCTTCTAAACCTTGTAATACCTGATTTTGGTTCACTTTTCCAACCAAATCGTCTTCCCCATAATAGCCCGTATAAAACAAATACACCCGAGCCAACAAAGCTTTGGCTGCCCATCTATTCACCCGTCCGGGCGATTTGCCTGCATCGCCATATTCCGACGCAAACAAAAGATCATCCGCTATTTGTGCATAAATAGCATCAGGTTCGGATTGAGGTATATTTTCTCTTGTAGGTTCAATAATTAAAGGTACTTTTTCCCATAACCTAACCATATCAAAATAAAAGTAAGCTCTCAAGAAACGTGCCTGTGATTCAACGGAATTTCGATAATCGGTGTCTCCTTCCCAATCGATTTGATCCATTTTCGAAAGCAATACATTGACTCTATAAATAGCCCTGTAATAATTTTTCCAATTCGGTTCAAATTGATTCAAATCAGATGGGGACCTCAACAAATCAAATTCATCAATTTGCTGATAACCCAATCCGTCGGTATTTCCTGTACCACCAAAAGTATTGTCAGAAAATACCTCAGAAGCAACCGGAAAAGCGATACCATCGGAATATATAATCTGTAATCCATCATAACAGCCTACAATGGCTGATTCTGCATCTTTTTTTGTTTTATAAAAATTGACATCAGTGAGTAATGTAATAGGCTCACTGTCTAAAAAACTACTTGAACAAGCGCTCAAAAATGCAGTAAATACCAAAAAAATATATGATTTTTTAAATGATTTCATTGTTATTTAAAATTAAAATTTGACATTGACACCAATCAACATTATTCTAGGCCTTGGATAATATCCAAGATCGATTCCCGATGAACCATTTTCCACTCCGTAGCCAATTTCAGGATCCATCCCATTGTATTTGGTAAAAGTAAAAGCATTCTGAACCGACGCATATATCCTGAATTGATTCAAGAAAGATTTGTTTATCATGCGGGAAAAATCATAACCCACTGTAATATTATTAATACGCAAAAAATCACCACTCTTAATAAAAATATCGGAAGGTAAATAATTTATATTGGTCTCTGTTACCCTTGGAATGGTATTTGAGGTTCCTTCGCCATGCCAGCGTCCCAGTATTTCATCGGTATAATTTGCATATGCGTTTGAATGATCGCGATATGACTGACAAATTTGATTCCCTGCTACACCGTTGGCCGCCAAAGAAAAATCAAAATTTTTGAAAGTGAATCCCGCAGAAAAACCAAATATAACGTCGGGATTAGGATCTCCAATCATGGTTTTATCGGCTTCATTGATTACTCCATCTTGATTCTGATCAATATATTTTAAATCTCCCGGTTTTGCATTGGGTTGCACAACCTTACCATTATTTTTATAATTAAGGATTTCGGACTCGTTTTGGAATACACCATCGGTTTGCCAACCATAAAAATAACCTATAGGATATCCTGTCCTGGCTCGATGATAAAATTCGGGAGAATTGGCATATAACATATTGGTTAATCCATGCACTATCCCATCGCTGGTTGGGACTTCGGTTACTTTATTGCTATTGAATGAGACGTTGGCATTTACAAAGTATTTAAAATTTCCTGTCTGATCATTCCAATCTACATTGAGCTCAACACCTGTATTTTTCACGTTACCACCATTAATATAAGGGGCATCGGCTCCGGCTGTAGCCAATATAGGAGCTTCGATTAACCAGTCTTTCGTTGTTTTTTTATACCAATCGAAATTGAAACCCAAGCGTCCGGCAAGAAATCGTGCATCAAAACCAATATTAAACTGTTCGGAAGTTTCCCATTTGAGATCCTCATTTGCCAAACGACTTGGGTAAGCCCCGGGAGTATTCCCAGAAGCATCAAAATCAGCCGAACCAAAATAGTAATTGACATTCGCAGTCTGAATAGGAGCCAAATATTGCCAAGCACCGATATTTTGGTTACCAACTTGTCCCCAACTCACACGAAGTTTAAGAAAATCTAACCAATTCTGTGTTTTACTCATAAAAGATTCACTGCTCATAACCCAACCGGCAGATACCGAAGGAAAATATCCCCATCGATTTCCTTTTGCAAAACGCGAAGATCCATCAGCTCTGAAAGTGGCATTAAAAAGATATTTTTCCAAGTAATTATAGCTGACTCTTCCAAAATAAGACAACAACTTAGACTCGTCAAAAGGTGCACCACTTATATCAAGAAGAGAAAAATCGGTATTTAAGGTATTATCGATATAAGCATGCCTTAAATCGGCGATTACCAATTTAGCATTACGAGTGTACATACTGCTTCCCTTGTTCCTATAGGCAGACATACCTCCCATTACAGAAATGTCATGATGATCGACACTGAACTCATAAGTAGCAACATTATCCCATGTTAATGCCAAACCTTTGCTCAGGCTTTGACTTGCTTCATCATTAAGCCGTTGAGCATACATTGAGAGTGTATAGGAAGGTAAAAAAGCCCTCCCCTCACCCGTGTAAAAATCTACACCCAATATACTTTTATAAGTTAGTCCTTTAATCGGATTAACTTGAACATAAACATTTCCAAAAAGCTTTTGATTATTGTTTCTATTTTGATTGTTGTATACCATTGAGGCATAAGGATTAGATTCGCCATCGTACCAGGGAACCCATTCCTTGCCTTGATAAATAACACCGGCATCGCGACTGTTATTCAGAAAATTACCATCGTCATCATACATAGGCAAAAAGGGACTGGTATTAAAAGCTCCTCTCAATGTATTATTATATTGATTGCCAACGCTTATCCCATTTCTTTTGATATAACTAAATGTCAAATTTTCCCCTACTTTAACAATATTATTATATAAATTATGCTCAGAATTAATTCTAAACGAATAACGATTGTAATTAGAATAATCAGGACCACCTACAATTCCTTCTTGTCCGGTATATCCAAGTGACATGGAGTATATCGTTTTCTCGCTCCCTCCACTAACTCCCAACGAATAGTTCTGAGTGATAGCGTTATCATACAACATTTCGTCTATCCAATTGGTGCCTTCTCCCATCTGCGTAATTTCACCAATAGCAAAATAAGGAGCCTTTCCATTATTAATGGCAGCCTCATTCATGATAACCGCATATTCACGAGCATTAAGCATATCAATTTTACGTGCTACATTTTGAACACCATAATAGGCATCGAAAGTCATGTGTGCAGCTCCTCTTTTCCCGGATTTTGTCGTAATCAACACAACCCCATTTGCAGCCTGCGAACCGTAAATAGCGGCAGAAGCAGCATCCTTTAAAATATCCACACTTTCAATATCCGCATTGTTGAGATAAGAAATATCCCCTGTTTGTATTCCGTCAACTATATAAAGAGGACCTGCATTACCAATAGTTCCAAGTCCCCTAACAGTTACCTTTAGACTTTCTCCGGGTTGACCTGATGTCGAGAAAATTTGCACACCGGGAGTTTGTCCTTGAAGAGCTTGTAAGACATCAAGTGTATTACGGCTTTGAAGATCTTCCCCTCTCACCTGAATTGTAGCCCCTGTCAATAATTTTTTTTGTTGAACTCCATAACCAATTGCTACCACTTCTTCCAAAGAAACTGTTTCTTCTTGCATGACTACATCAATTTTCGTCCGATTACCAACCTGCACTTCTTGTGATTCCATTCCTACAAAAGAAAAAACCAATGTGGCATCGTCGGGGACGTTGCTCAACGAATAATTACCGTCGGCATCGGTTACCGTTCCGCGAGTAGTTCCTTTGATTATGATTGTTACGCCGGGAAGTGGGAAACCTGAAGTATCGGTTACTTTTCCCGTTATTGTTTTGCCTTGCTGTTGGGCAGAACGGATCATTTCGGCGATAGTGGAAGCATTTCGGTTAGCTTTTTTCATCAGCACAATGTAGTTGTTTTCAAAATCGTAACCGATGTCGGTACCCGCAAAAGCTTCATCGAGATACGCCGATACGTTGTCCGATTTCTTCCGAAGATTCACTATCTGGTCGGTGTCAATTTCGCGATTGCTGTAAACCACCAAATAATCGGTTTGCTTTTCAATTTCCTCTATCAGTTGACCTACGGTTATCGAATTCGTTCTCAACTCAATAACCGCTTCCTGCGCTTCTGTGTTCAAGGCCATCAACTGAAAAGAGAAAACAAATAAAAGGATAAAACAAATTTTCATGATTCGAAAGATACCTTTAAAGGTTTTGTTTTTTATTAAATAAGGTGTTGTTAGAAATTTTATTTTCATATCTTTGTGATATTAAAGTGAATACTAAAATAGATATTAGGTGTTTGCTTTTTAAGGCGATGAGTGTGGCCGCACTTGTCGCCTTTCTTGTTTTCACGGCTGCTTTTTTCTCATAGGCATATTATTTTAATGAATTAGTAATTTTATTTGCTTAATGTGATGATATTATTATCGATATCTTTTTCAATGTTGAAAGGATGTATTTTTCGGATGATGCGTAAAATCTCATCGATACCATCACGCTGACGGAATTTCCCGGTATATCTCACATTGAAAATTTCAGGATCTTCAACCTTAATCGTAACATCGTAATAAAGTTGTAATTTTTCGATGATATCGAGCAACCGTTCATTTTCAAAACAATAAATACCGTCTTTCCAAAGAAAATGATTCGGATTCGTTATTTCGGATATCGATGCTTTTCCTCCTTGCAGAATTACTTCTTGATTAGGTTTCAATAAAACATGGTCAGATTCGTTGCTATCCCAAGAGATCATTACAGATCCCTCTACCAATGCAATCTGCGAATAATCCACATCAGGATAATTATACACGTTGAATTGTGTCCCCAGCACTTCTACTCGAATATCTTGTGATTCCACGATAAAAGGTTTACGCGAATTTTTAGCCACATCGAAAAATGCTTCCCCGGTTAAGTTGACTCTGCGTTCTTTATCTGCAAAATGCGAAGGATAAATCAACATAGATTGGGCATTGAGCCATACGTTTGTACCGTCTTCGAGTGTTAACCGAGCCCTTTGTCCTGCGGGAACATACAACGTATTGGTTGCTATTTCGTGAACGTTGTTTTTGGAAAAAAATAAGGTCAAAAAAACGGTAGAAGCAATCAGCACTAACGCAAAAGCCGCAATTTTCCCAATCGATTTCATACGTTCCCTTTGACGTTTAGCCTCAACCCGGCGAAGAAACCGTCGAAAACTCGCTCGAGCCTGCTCTTTATCTCCTTCATGCTTGGCGAGATGGGTTAAAGCAAAAATATTTTGCAACCGAATATATTCCTCCTTCAACGATTCATCGCTATTGATCTGCTTCAATAATTGCAATCGTTCCGAATCGTCGAGTTCGCCGAGAAAATATTTCAGTAGCACGTCATCCATTTTGTCCCTCTTTAATTATATAACGAACAACCTCGGCAAATCCGCTAAAAAAATCGGAAAAATTATTTAAATAAGTAGAAAAAACAACAATGGGAGATGTTCTTTTAATATTTCTTTTAGCTTTCGGTAAGCTATAGCCATTTGACTTTCAACAGTATGAATGGATAGATTCAATTCTTCGGCAATTGTTTTTTGTTTTTTCCCCTCGATTTTGTTCATAACAAAAATCTGACGGCATTTTTCAGGCAACGATTGAATGGCATTGACAACAACCGTTTCCATGTCGGCATTTGAGAAAATCTGCTCATCAAACGCTTGCAGGGATTGCAATTTTATTTGCAACGCCAATTCATATTCCTCTTGCATCTTATTTGCCGCATTTTGCATAACAATTCGATGACGAAGAAAATCAATGCATCTGTTTTTAATGTTTGTAAAAAGATAGGACGTTAAATTGATATGACTCGAAACAAATGCTCCCCTTTCCCACAAAGTGAGAAAAACATCCTGGACGATATTTTCCGCATCGGCCTCGCTGATAACATATTCTTGAGCAAAACGTTTTAATCGCGGATAAAAAGAAATATAAATTTCTTCAAATTCAGCGATAGTATTTTTATGGTTTTGCGTCGTCATTTTTTTGCTCTTTATGAGAAAATATGAATTCAAATGTACATAAAAAATTATAAAATCAAAGCGCATAAAATGTTAACGGGTTAAAGAACGGCAAAATTACTCTTGAGAATTAATAAAAAACCGGAGACATCCATCCCCGGTTTTAGCAAATTCATACGACTTATCTTTTAAACGATTTCTACCAACGGTTGCTCTGCACCCACATTCTCTCCTTTCTTCACATATACCCGTACAACTTTACCTGAAAATTCCGATGGAATCTCATTTTCCATTTTCATAGATTCCAATATTACGAGCGCATCGCCTCTTTTTACCTCATCCCCTTCATTTACCAATACTTCCAAGATATTCCCAGGCATAGGACTTGCCATAATATTCCCTCGTTTTGTATTTTCTTCGCTTTGAGATTGGAGGGCTTCCTCAGAAAGCTCTTCCTTCCCTGCAATTTTTTCAGGATGAGCATCCAAATATTCTTTTTTGCGCAGCTCTTGCAAGAATGTTGCGGCAACCATAGGGAACAACTCCAACAAAAGTTGTTCTTTTTCATCTTTAGCCAAACGAACATTGCCGAATTCGGGTAAAACAGGGTTGTCCTGCCGTTTATAGTTGGAGGTATCGTAAGGAACTTCTTCCGCAGAGCCTGTAATCTGCTTTCTGAAGTTGGGATCAATTGGAACAGGTGTTTTCCCATATTCGCCTTTTACCAAGGCTATAAATTGATTGGAAGAATTCTGATATTTAGGACGTCCATGCTTGAGATTGATAGCGGAACTTACCGCTTGAACACCAATAATTTGACTCGTCGGGGTTACCAATGGTGGCAATCCTGCATCCAACCGTACACTAGGAATCAATTTCAGCGCATCGTCAAGAATATCCATTTCGTTGAGTTCTTTCAGTTGGGCTACCATATTGGTGTACATGCCACCGGGGATTTCTGCATTCTTCACTTGTTCATTCGGTTTGGGGAAACCAAAATAAGCCTCGATGGCATGACATGCATCAAGCAAAGCATTTTCGTCATTCTTTTCCACGGCTTCAATAGCATTGTCGAATTCCTTATCAATATTCGCAGGAAGAGCGTCGGTCAAAGGATTAAATTTTTTGGGAAATTGTTTTACCGTATCATAAGCAGCAAGCTCTTTGCGTATCTCATAAAGTTCGTTGTTGATTCTAGCTACTGCTTCCATGTTGACATCGATATCGATTCCCAGTTTCTTACAAAAGATATAGACCAATTCAATAGCCGGCGCAGCAGGCCCTCCGGCAAAATACCAAATGTTGGTATCTACAATGTCTACACCCTTCATAATTGCAGTAAGGACCGAAGCCAATCCGTATCCGGGTGTACAATGCGTATGAAAATCAACGGGAACATCAAGTTGCTGCTTGAATAAAGGTACCAACGAAGCTACACGAGAGGGCGTAATCAATCCGCTCATATCTTTGATGGTAATGATATCTGCACCTAACGCTGCCATCTCTTTCGCCTTATTTACAAAATACTCATCGGTAAACACTTTCTTGTGTTTAAGAGCCTCTTCTTTCTTTTTCTTGCCGAAAATTCCGAAAATTCCCTTCTTTTTTTTCGGTTCCGCTTCATCATCGGATTTTGGATCTATGGTATAACAAACCGCACAATCGGCCATCCCGCCATATTTCTTTATGGATTTCACACTCGATTTGATATTGTCAACATCATTGAGGGCATCAAAAATTCGCATGATATCCAAACCGCATTCCACGGCCTTTTTAAAGAAACCATCGATTATTTCGTCGGGATAAGGAGCATACCCAAACAGATTTCTTCCTCTTGAAAGTGCTGCCAATTTTGATGAATCACCTATGGCTTCACTGATTTTTTTCAATCTATCCCACGGATTTTCGCCCAAATAACGCATTACTGCATCAGGAACAGCCCCACCCCACACTTCCATTGCATAAAATGCCGCATCTTTGTAATAAGGTAGAACACGGTCTATCTGCGATTGATTCATTCGAGTTGCAAAAGAAGATTGTTGACCGTCTCTTAACGTAAGATCTCTGATCAAAAGCTTTTGTTTCATAATAACTTTATTTAATTTTATCCATTTATTTGTCTCTTCCTTTATTTATAACATAAACTTTATTTACAACAACCCTCTTTACCCACAAAGTTTTTATTGAAATGTTTTTTAGGCTTCTTTATACAAAACCTTCTTATTGGGAATTATAATTATATAGAAGATACTTTCTTAAAAAATTCTTTTTGTTATTCGTCACATGAAGTTCTTTTTCGAGATAATTATCAATCGAACCGTATTTTTGACGAATATGATCAAGCGCATAATTCAAGTATGCCCTGTCAACGGTTAAAACAGCTGTCAATGCTTCTTGAATATATTCGGGAAAACCTTCGGCATTTTCTACTACTTTTGTTATATCGATAGTTTGGTTCGAAAGCAAATAATCCTCCTCAATTATATAATGAGGAACCCCCAACACATAAAGAATAAAATAGGAAGCTAATCCCACCCTGTCTTTGCCTAGCGCTTCCGACAACAATACCGGATAGTTGTTCTCGTCACATAAAATATTGAACATTTCCGAAAATTCTTTTTTATAATTTTCGACAATTCCTATGTACATGTCCTGCATATAACGGATGGCATCGCTACGTGTAAAACTTCCGTCCTCGATTTTTCGATTCAGTGTATCTTCACCCATAGACATAGGAAGGCTAATTTTTCGTATACCGGAAGAAAGCAAATAGGGATGCATGGCGGCATTTTCTTTCGACCGAAAATCGATAACCGTTTTTATCTCCAATTTTTTCATCTTTTCAAGATCGAAAAGATTAGCACTACTTAAATCACCCGACCGGTAAATCTTCCCCCACCGAACTTGTTCGCCATTTACATTAAAATATCCACCGATATCCCGAAAATTTTTGATATTATCCATATCGATAAGACGGTTTGCCACTATTCCTGAGGTGGTTCCGGCTGTTTTTAAAAGAAAATACTCCCTGACACCAAAACCCGAAGGAGTAAACAAAGCAAATTGATCTTCAATCCGGCTGGATTTTACCGGTACAAAATCGGCCAAAGAACTGTCTGATGCGGAAGAATAAATATCTATCTTCCCTTCTTGATCCGGACTGACTTCCCATTTTACGAGAAAATCCCCATCTTTATTCTTCTCAACAACCGAAGTAATTTGAACGGTTGATGCACAAGCATGCAATAGCAATAATAGTATGATAATAAATATATGTCTGATTTTTTGCATTTTAACTCCCTTACAAAGCTAATAAGCATACAAATATAATGAAAAATAATTATTCACCAATTCTTACAAAGTCAAGCTATTAACAATAAATAATGAGTTCATGGATATTTTTAATCCTAAAAAGTTTAGCAGGATTCAAAAATTTAAAGGAGAAAAGTTAAAACGTACTTCCTTACTGGAAAAATATAAATCCGGAATGAATAACCGATTTTTCATTTCTTAACAACATTTATCACTTTATGTGGTTATAATATAGAGAATATTTATACTTTTGTGTACGTACACAACATACATCATCGATAATTCAACGCTAGCCTCACCAAAAAGGTGGGAACAATAAAAATAAACCGACTAAAAAAATAAAATTATGTACGAATTATTCAACATTCAAGACAAAGTAATAGTAATTACGGGAGGTACAGGTGTTCTGGGATCATCAATGGTCGAATATCTGGCAGCCCATGGGGCAAAAATAGCCGTTCTCGCCCGCAATAAACAAAAAGGGGATGAACTGATTAATCGTGTCAAATCCAAAGGAGGCGAAGCCATCTTTTTGCAAACGGACGTTACCAATGAGGAGATACTTGAACAAAACGCAAAAGACATTGTAGCAAAATACGATCGCGTGGATGTGCTGATAAATGCAGCAGGTGGGAATATGCCGGGTGCAATCATCAGCCCCGAAGGTACTATTTTTGACTTAAAAATAAACGATTTTCGCAAAGTAGTAGATTTAAATCTGATGGGCACAGTAATACCTACCGTTATTTTTGCCAAAATCATGGTTAAAAACAAGCAGGGAAATATCATCAATATTTCATCTGAAGCAGCTCTCAGACCTCTTTCACGAGTTGTAGGATATGGAGCTGCAAAAGCAGCAGTTACCAATTTCACCAAATATATGGCCGGAGAATTGGCTATAAAGTTTGGGGAAAATTTCAGAGTAAATGCTATTGCTCCCGGATTCTTCATTACCGAACAAAACCGAACTCTTTTGACCAATCCCGATGGCTCATATACAGAAAGAGGAAAAGCCATTATTCAACACACGCCGTTCAGACGTTTTGGCGTTCCTGAAGATTTACATGGAACATTACACTATTTGGTAAGCGATGCCTCCAAATTTGTAACCGGCACAGTTGCTGTTGTAGACGGCGGTTTTGATGCATTCACTCTCTAAAAATAAAGCATATGTCATTATTGTTGAAAAAAGATTGTAAATATTCTCTACTTGTTCCAACAAGTATGGGCGTTCGAATTACTCCGGTGAATGCCCAACCCGTACATTGCAGTACACTTTTTGAAATGCAGGCAACCAGCGCGGAAACAAATGTTGCGAGTATTTCGTCATATCTGGGACTTCCGGTAAAAGTGTTGACCACATTCGTAAAAGATAGTCCGATCGCCGAATTTATTAAAGCCGACCTTCGACGGAGAAATATGGATTTCGAAGGTCCCGAAGTTCCCCAGGGAGGTCCATGGGGCTATCGCCATCAATTCAACATTGCCGACAGTGGATTTGGATTGCGAGGGCCGCGGGTACACAATGATCGTACAGGAGAAATAGGAAGAACATTGCATGTAAAAGATTTCGACCTGGAACGTATTTTCGGTCAGGAAGGTGTTCAAATTGTTCATTTCTCGGGTCTTATAGCTGCACTTTCACCCGATTCAGGTAATTTTTGTCTAGAAATTGCCCGATTTGCAAAAAAATACGGCACGTTAATTTCTTTTGATCTCAATTACCGGGCTTCATTTTGGAAAGGACGTGAAGTCGAACTTGCAGCTACTTTCAAAGAAATTGCTTCGTTGTCGGATATTCTTATTGGGAACGAAGAAGATTTTCAACTTTGTCTCGGTATTGAAGGGCCTAAACCGGGAGGTGAAGATATTGAAGCTCAGTTAGACGCATTTAAAGAAATGATTGAGAATGCACAAAAAACCTATGCCAACGTTTCCGTTTTTGCCAATACACTAAGAGAAGTAGTCAGTGCAAATGAACATCTCTGGGGCGCTATTGTTTATGAAAATGCCAATTGGCATGTCATCAAGCCCAGAAAAATCAATGTAATGGATCGCATCGGAGGAGGCGACGGTTTTGTGGGTGGTTTACTTTACAGCATATTAAAAGAATGGCCTTCTGAAAAATGGATCCGGTTTGCATGGGCCAGCGGTGCTTTAGCAACAACATTCCTCACCGATTATGCTCAACCTGCTGACGAAGAAATGATCTGGAACGTCTGGGAAGGTAATGCACGAGTAAAAAGATAAACCATATAAAAATTGGAAATATGAAAAAATTAGCAGATATCGGATTGATAGGTCTCGCTGTAATGGGCGAGAATCTAGTTCTGAATATGGAAAGCAAAGGCTTTACAGTAGCCGTTTTTAACCGAACAGTCTCAAAGGTGGATGAATTTATCAATGGGAGAGCCAAAGGTAAAAATATTATCGGAACACATTCCCTTGAAGAACTGGTGGCATCGTTAAGCCGACCACGCAAAGTAATGTTGATGGTGAAAGCCGGGCAACCGGTAGATGATTTTATAGAAAAGCTAATCCCTCTGCTCGAACCCGGCGATATCATCATTGACGGAGGGAACAGTCACTTTATGGACACACGCCGTCGTACCAAATACATTGAAAGTAAAGGGTTGCTGTATATCGGAACAGGAGTTTCAGGGGGAGAAGAAGGTGCATTACGCGGACCCTCCATGATGCCGGGAGGTTCTCCCGATGCTTGGCCTCACGTAAAAGAGATCTTCCAAGCTGTGGCAGCCAAAGTCGATGACGGCACACCATGCTGCGACTGGGTTGGTGAAGATGGTGCAGGACATTTCGTAAAAATGGTACATAACGGTATTGAATATGGTGACATGCAAATCATTAACGAGGCATATCATCTGATGAAAGAACTGTTAAATATGACCCCTGATGAACAGCACGAAGTGTTTAAAAAATGGAATGAAGGCAAACTTAATTCTTACCTGATTGAAATTACAGCCGATATCCTGGCATTTAAAGATACTGACGGCACCCCTTTAGTGGAAAAAATTCTGGATACGGCCGGGCAAAAAGGTACGGGAAAATGGACAGTGATTACTGCTCTTGAACTTGGAATCCCATTGACATTAATTGGCGAATCTGTATTCTCCCGCTGTCTGTCGGCTCAAAAAGACTTGCGCGTTAAGGCGTCAAAAGCTATTCTCGGTACAAAACCCCATTTCAAAGGCGATAAACAACAATTTATTAATGATTTGGAAGAAGCTTTATATGCTGCTAAAATTATTTCCTACGCACAAGGTTATGATTTGATGCGAGAGGCAGCCAAAGAATACAACTGGAATTTGAACTACGGCGGCATTGCATTGATGTGGCGCGGTGGCTGCATCATTCGGTCGGCATTTCTTGGCGATATAAAAAAAGCATTCGATAAGAATCCTTCTCTCGAGAATCTACTGCTTGATCCTTTCTTCAAAGATGCCGTACAATCGGCACAGGAAAGCTGGCGCAAAGTATGTACCACTGCACAGGAAAATGGTATTCCAATCCCGGCACTCGCATCGGCTTTATGTTACTTTGACGGTTTCCGCTGCGAGCGATTACCTGCCAATCTTCTACAAGCTCAACGCGATTATTTTGGTGCACATCAATACGAAAGGATAGACAGGCCTCGCGGCGAATTTTTCCACACCAATTGGACCGGACATGGAGGAGATACGGCTTCTTCCACTTACCGGGTATAATTTTTTTGAAATACTCACAGCATGACGGAAAGTCATGCTGTGGTTTTTTATTCTCAGGCAACAATGATCTATTATCAAAACGGCTCTTCACAACACAATCTCTCGCATGAAGATCTAAAAAAAGGTCTCTTCGAAGCATTGGATAAATTAGGAAAAAAACACAAAATCCTTGCTATTCCCCCCGATTATACTCGTTTACCGAGTCGAGCAGGTGAAATTACCGAAATGGTTTGGGAGTATTATGGAAATGCACTAACAGATGTGCTTCCGGCATTGGGCACTCACAGTCCTATGACGGACGAACAAATTTCGCACATGTTCGGCAAAACTCCTCGACATTTGTTTCGGGTTCACGATTGGCGTCATGATGTAATCACATTGGGAGAGGTCCCTGCCGAATACGTAAAAG
>FZPS01000214.1_pt85 | contig 37766 bp, 39 predicted proteins | sample 1817821 | NCBI WGS metagenome assembly FZPS01 (sample SAMEA104158645, study PRJEB21678) | metagenome | place: Germany | collected 2015-04-21 | reverse complement strand
GCCTTGATTGGCCGCGCGCTTTAATCGGTTTTTGTTCCGGCTGTTGCAGAAAGGGAGTGCAGCAGTCTTTTTGTTTAACAAGGAGGATACCAGATGGCTCGGTTTTGTCCGCTGTTCAGCGGTAGCAGCGGTAACTGCACTTACATAGGAACTTCGAGCGGCGGGATTTTAATTGACACCGGTGTCAGCGCCCGCCGTATCGAAACTGCTCTGCTCCAGCGGAGAATTTCCATAAAGTCAATTGAAGCAATCTTCATCACCCATGAGCATACCGACCACACCTGCGGGTTGCGCACTCTTGTAAAAAAATACGGGTTCAAAGTCTACGCCTCAAAAGGCACTATATCGGAGCTTGAAACCAGCGGCGCGCTCGACTACTGCAAAGATTTCGGTGTGGTCTCAAGTGAAGGGGTGGTGCTCGCGGACATGCTAGTCAGGGGGTTCCGCACATCGCACGACAGCCGCGAAAGTATGGGCTTTCGCGTTTGCACAGGGGACGGCAGGACTTTGTCGGTGGTTACCGATACCGGGTGCATGACCGGCGAGGTGAGGGAATCCCTCAAGGGCAGCGATTTGGTATTGATTGAATCAAACCACGATGTTGAAATGCTTAAAAACGGCGATTACCCGTACTATCTAAAAAAGCGGATAATGTGCGATACCGGCCATCTGTCAAACGACTGCTGCGCTGCCGAGCTCCCCTCACTTGCATACAGCGGGGTTACCCGCTTTATTCTGGGGCACCTGAGCAGGGAAAACAATTCCCCTGAGCTTGCGTATAACACTTCGCTGTTGGCACTGTGCTCCGCCGGATTAAAGGAAAACCGCGATTTTATCCTGAAAGTCGCTCCGAGGACAGCGATTGCGCCGGTAATGATACTATGAGAACCATCACAATCCTTTGTGTAGGAAAACTGAAGGAGCCCTACCTTTCCTCCGCGGCGGAGGAATATGCAAAGCGGCTGAAAAGCTACTGCAGGCTGTCGGTTGTCGAGGTGGACGAATACAGGCTGCCCGAAAAGCCGTCAAAAGCTCAAATCGAGGCGGCGCTTGCAGCCGAAGGGCAAAAGCTTTTGTCAAAAGCGCCGGCGGGCAGCGTAAAAGTGGCGCTTTGCATTGAGGGTAATACCATGTCTTCGCACCAGCTTGCGGCTATTATTGAAAAAGCGGCAGTGAGCGGTCGGGGGGACATGGCTTTTTTTATTGGCGGGTCGTGGGGGCTGTCGGACGAGGTTAAATCCTCTGCGGACTTGAGACTGTCGATGTCCCGGATGACCTTTCCGCACCAGCTTGCAAGGGTAATGCTGCTTGAACAGATATACCGTTCCTTTCAAATTCTGTCGGGCGGGAAATACCACAAATAATGGAGGGTGTTGAGTGGTAAAAAGGAGTCTGTGGGAACGCGCCCTGTCCATAATATACCCCGAACGCTGCTGTTGCTGTGATGAGCCGGTTGAATGCGGGAAAGTGGTCTGCGACGATTGCCGCAAAGGGCTTGTCAGGATACTGCCGCCTTTTTGCCCGGTTTGCGGGTATAATAAGGGGGACTGCAGCTGCCATGGCCACCACAGGTATACCGACGGGTGCGCGTCCCCGTTTTATCATGAAAAAGCTGCAAAATCCGCAATCTATCTTTTGAAATTCGCGGGCAAGGCTTACGCGGCAGAGCTGTTTTCCATCTTCATGTCAGATACGGTCAGGCAGGTGTACGGGGACATTGAATTCGACTGCATAGTCCCTGTACCGCTCAGCCCTGCCGCGTATAAAAAAAGGAAGTACAATCAGGCGCAGGTGGTCGCGCAAAGGCTGTCAAAACAGCTTGGCATACCGCTAAAAGAACTATTGATAAAGAAGTTTGAAACATCTCCGCAAAGGCAGCTGCCCGCATATCAGAGAAGCGGAAATGTTCTGGGGGTTTACGACATACTGCCGAAAGCGCGGGAGTACCTTAATTCAGGGGCTTGCAATACGGTTTTGCTGGTGGACGACACGGTTACCACCGGCGCCACAATCAGCGAATGCGCTAAAATCTTAAAGCTTGGCGGCGTGCAGAAGGTGTACGCCTTAACCGCCACTGCCTCCCGCTTGAAAGATCGGGACAAATAAGCTATACTGTTTTTTGGCGAGTTATCGGGAGTGAACAGGGAAAGGAGGGCGTACCATGCCGGGTATGAGTCTTGGGATTGACCTTGGGACCGCAAATGTTACGATTTACGTTCGCGGACAGGGGATAATGCTGCGGGAACCATCGGTGATCGCAGTTGATAAAGAAACCGAAAAAATGATTGCCTGCGGCCGTCAAGCATATACAATGCTGGGGCGCACTCCTGATTCGATATATGCCGTACGGCCTGTTAAAAAAGGGGTAATATCCGAATATGATTATGCCGAACAAATGCTGCGGGTATTTGTCAGGCGGGTATGCGCGTACAAGGTGCTCAAGCCCCGCGCCGCGGCAAGCGTGCCGGCCTCTGTTACAGAGGTTGAGCAGCGCTCTTTGGTGGAGGCGGTGCTGGCGTCCGGGGTCCGCCGCGTCTCTCTGATTGATGAAGCCATTGCCGCGGCGGTCGGCGCCGGAATAAAAATTGATCAGCCGTACGGCTCAATGGTGGTGAATATCGGCGCCGGTACTACTGATATCGCCGTATTGTCCCTGAAAGGGGTTGCCTCGTCAACCTCCATCCGCGTGGGCGGGGATGATATGGATGAATCGATAGTCAGATACCTTCATAATAAGCACAACCACATCATTGGGCATTTGACCGCCGAGCAGGTAAAAATATCCGTCGGCAGCGCCGTGCCGCCAGCCGAAGACAAAGTGGTGGGGGTAAAGGGGCGCAATATCATAACTGGACTGCCCTGTATACAAAAAATCAGCAGATATGAAATATTTGAAGCCATGCAGGAGCCTATCAGTCGGATTTTGCTTGCAATTCAGCGGGTGCTTGAAACCACTCCCCCCGAACTCGCGGGCGATATTATTGAAAGCGGCATTTGCCTGACCGGAGGGTGCGCGCAGCTTGACGGGATGGATTTGGCGATAAAAAGGTTTACCGGCGTCGACTGCTGGATTGTCGAAAACCCGGCCGACTGTGTTGCAGTCGGCACCGGAGAATCCCCTGATTATTTGGGCTCCCTTTTTTCCGGGGCGTATGACGTCGGGCAGTTCAGCTTTCCTGTATCCGATTCCGCAAAGCTGTAACAGGCGAATTACGGCGACACGCGATTATTGTCTCTGCTTAAATTTTTGGCGCTTTGCCTGCATAAACGAATGTTTTTTGCAGACAATAGCTTTGGGTTACTGGAATTAATATACACAGGAGGATTAATCTAAAATGGATAGCAGAGGCAAAAAGCCAAAGAAGAAAAAGCAAAAAACCCAAAGCGCCCAAAACTGCGGAATGGAGCAATGTTCTCAAAACAGCTGCCAGAGCAACAGACCAAAGCAGGGCAACCAGCAGGACACTCAATGCTGATATAACACCGAGCGAGACTGCCGGCCGTTTTCCGGCAGTTTTTCTTTTTTGGCGAAAAATATTCTTTAACCTCTTTTCTTTCATGCTGTAACGTGCTAAAATGAGGACAAGAACAGCAAAAGGGGAGGATTACCGTGAACAGCAAAATAAGGGATAACAATACCGACTTTTTGTTTCGGGCGATACTCCAGCTTAAAACCCTTGACGAGTGCTACAGGTTTTTTGAAGACCTTTGCACCGTTGCCGAAATAAAGGCCATGGCGCAGAGGATTGTGGTGGCCAAAATGCTCAGCGATAAAAAGGTTTACAGCGATATTGTCGCCGCGACAGGCGCCTCGACCGCTACCATAAGCAGGGTAAACCGTTCATTGATATACGGCTGCGACGCGTACAAGATGGTGTTTTCCCGGATGGAGGAGAACCCTGAAAAATGAGCGGCTACCAGGCCTTTGCTGCGTTTTATGACCGGCTGACCCGCAACGTCGATTATCCAAAACGCGCGGAATATATACTCTCGGTTTTTGAAAGGCACCATTCGAAGGGCGAACTGAAGGTTTTGCTTGATTTGGCATGCGGCACCGGCAGCATCGCGGTTGAGCTTGCCGCGCGCGGATTTGAAATAATCGGGGTGGACAGCTCGGTGGAAATGCTGTCAATAGCCTCCGCCAAGGCGACGGACACGGGGCTGCCGCTGATGCTGGTTTGTCAGGATATGCGCGGCCTTGACCTTTACGGAACTGTTGACGGCGCAGTCTGCCTGCTTGACAGCCTTAATCATCTCTGCTCGACACGGGAGCTAGCAGAGGTTTTTAAAAGGCTGTTTTTGTTTGTAAAACCCGGCGGGCTGATGGTTTTTGACGTCAACACAAAACATAAGCACCTCAACGTGCTCGGCGACAATTCGTTTGTGTTTGAAGAAGAGGATTTTGTCTGCATATGGAGAAACAGGCTTAATGAGCGCACCTGTGAAGTGGATATGCAGCTTGATTTTTTCGTCAAAACCGGGGATTGCTACACCAGGCTGACCGACAGGTTGCGCGAGAGGGCGTATTCGCTGGATACAATCCGGCGGCTGTTGTCAGGCGCCGGGTTTGAAACTCTCGCGGTATACGACGATTTGAGCTTTGACCCGGTCCGGGATGACAGCGAGCGCGCTGTTTTTGTGGCGCAGAGGATTATTGAAAAGAGATAAACCATATCCAAAAAGGGGAACAAGGTGTATTAATGGATAGCAAAGGAAAGATACTGCGATGTATCACTAAGGACGCCTCCGTTCTGGCTGTTGTGGTGGATTCCACAGCGATAGTGGCAGAGGCTGAGCGCATTCACAAGACTTCCGCGGTCGTTACGGCCGCGCTCGGCAGGATCCTCACAGCGGCTTCGATGATGGGGGTTATGCTGAAAGGTGAAAACGACAGCCTGACACTGAAGGTCAACGGCAGCGGGCCGGTCGGTACCTTGACGGCGGTTTCGGACAGTGGCGGTAACCCAAGAGGATATGCGTCAAACCCGATTGTTGAGATTCCGCTGCGGGAAGACGGGAAGCTGGACGTGGGCACTGCGGTTGGCAAAGACGGGTTGATCTGCGTCATGCGCGACACCGGCGGCCCCGAACCCTATATAGGCTGTTCCCCGCTTGTATCGGGCGAAATAGCCGAGGACATTACCAAATATTACGCGTCAAGCGAGCAGATACCGACCGTTTGCTCTCTTGGGGTGCTGATAAACCCAAATCTCACCGTCAAAGCGGCGGGCGGGCTGTTAATTCAGCTTTTGCCGAACTGCCCGGACAGCGTAATCAGCCGCCTTGAGCAGAATATCCAATCCCTGCCGCCGATGACGTCCATGATTGGGGAAGGCATGAGCCTTGTTGACATCTTCCGCACAGCCCTAGTCGGGTTTGAGATTGAGATTACAGGCGAATACCGGCCTGAATACCGCTGTATGTGCTCGCGCGAAAAAGTTTCGCGCGTGTTTGCGACCATGACGCCCGACCAGCTTCGCGAGCTGCCCGATGAAAAAGGGACGGCCGAGGTTATCTGCCAGTTCTGCAATAAGGCGTACTATTTCACAAGTCGGGATTTGGAAGGGATTATCAGGCAGAGCTCTCCCAAAGGCTGAATTGAAAGATTAAAAACGTTAATTAAAAACCGCGCTGATGGCTAATTAGTCCTCAGCGCGGTTTTATATCCAGTCATTCAGAAAAAGCGTAAACTTTCATCTCAAATTGGTCATGTCAGGCTATTATTATATAGTTATTTTTCACAATAATTATAAATATTGCCCAAAAATGATTGACAGTCATTTAGTATTGACCGAATAATTTACAAAAAAATAGGTAATTGCGAAAGTCGAGGATAAAAAAGCGTGATAACACGAAACGACACAACGAAAGCGAAACAAGCCGGCAGCGAGCGAAAACGGGCATAAAAAACAAAGCCGTGATGGAGACGGCCTTGAAGTAAGGTCTATTGACTTGCGGAAAACTCAAGCGATGAATTTTCTGATTCTTTCAGCGAATTTATGCTGATGCAAGGCGTCGGCTAAAACAACGCCAATCAGCCAATCAACTGAACGATACCGGACAAAAGTAAATTGGCTTTAGTGGTGGCGGGATTGCTGGTTTTACGATATATCCTAAAACATTCTGCAACACGAGGGCCTTGATGAAGCTTTCAAGCTGATATTTGCGCTTTCGGCCAAACCGCTGATAAAAGGCAAGATAAAACCGCGCCGGGATGATAGCATCCCAGTCAATGTGTTCGCTCAGCAACCGGAAAAATTCAGGTTGGTTTTCCTGCTGTGATCCGGACACTTGACAGCAGGTGTCGAAAAGTGGCATCTGCACATTTTTATTTCGTATGGCTTTTTCTCTTTTTCTGTTGGCGTATTTGTGGCTTTGACACCTACAATTATACCGCAAAAACGGAGAAAAGTCAGATATTTTTGAAGCTTCAAAACCGCATTATTGCTGGGAATTTTGAGTTTCGCAATCGGCTAAATTTACAGACAATTAAGGAGATTGTGCTTCCGCTTGGCCATTTGCCGTTAATATTCTTTGGAGGGGTTACTGCCGAAAACCTAAAACAGGTGCTTGCCACCGGAGTAGCGGGTGTTGGAATGGCAAGCGCAATTTTAAACAAGGATGCCATCGCAAAAAGGGACCATGGAACCATCACGCAACTAGCTAAAAATATTACTCATCAAATGTAGGTGATAAATATGAAAGTTGACCAAAGCTCTTTTCAAATGATTGTACATAACGTGTTCTCCTATCATTTCGACGAAAACGGATATCTGCATTTTTGCCGTTTCAGCAATTCTCAGAAAAAGGCCTATGAGCTTGAATCACCGGATACCCTGATCAGGGTCAACTCAAGCGCTTCGGTCACTTTTGATTTTATCAGCGACACCGATTTTTTAGTGCTGGAGTTTGATTTGTTTCCGGGCTCAGGGTGTCCATGGTCAAGCTTTGACCTGTATGTCGATGGGATTTTTTATGCCCACAGGTATTTTGACTATATTCAGGTAAATTATATTGTCTTTAATTTGCCGGAGGGTGAACACCGTATTACATTATATTTCCCCTGGTCGTGTGAAACGGTTGTAAAAAGCTTATATCTGTCCGATATGGCGACTATAAAACCGGTCACAAAAAACAATAAGATATTGATATTTGGGGATTCCATTACTCAAGGGTATATTACCGAGTTTGCATCCTTAACTTATCCAAATCAGGTCGCAAGGGTACTGGATGTTGAAATACTCAACCAGGGCGTAGGGGGATACTATTTCGGTTATGATTCTATTGACGAATCAATAATTGATTATAACCCTGATTTAATTCTTATAGCCTATGGGACAAATGATTATTCGAGATTTGATGATGAATCAGACTTCTTTAATAACAGCAAAAGGTATCTGGATAAGCTGACAGGGCTGTTCCCGGATACAAGAATACTGGCCGTATTGCCTATATACAGAAACGATGAATATTACCGGGCAAGAATCAGATACCGCAAATATCCCTTTGATGATGCGCGAAAAATACTGCTCAACTTATATAAAGAATATAAGAACATTTCTGTCCTGTCCGAGACGGGGATACCAAGGATTCCCGAGGCTTTTGCACCTGATTTTCTTCACCCGAACACCTTGGGCTTTAACGAAATGTCAAAGTCAATCACCCAAAAAATAAAAGAGTTACTGAACATTTAGCAGCTCATTTTTTTGCGGTATTGGGATGGAGTAACCCCGTAAAGCTCTTTAAAATCCTTCATGAAAGAGGCCGGGGAGTTTATCCCGCATTCGGCGCATATATTGGATATGGTCATATCAGTGATTCTAAGCAGTGTAGCAGCTTTTCCTCTTTTGTTGCAAGGGTTGTTAGTGCTTTCCCCTCCGGCTCTGTTGGGCTGGCTAAATAGGCCTGTAAGCGTTCTATTTTAGTCCCCATCTTTTAACCCGCCTTATTAAGCTAAATATTATCGTTACAAGGGAGAAGATATTAATTGCTATCATGCCGCCAACGTAAAAAGGTATTTTAGCAAAGAGGCCTATAATTGCTCCGATGCCGAATATTAAAATGTCTAAAAGCTTAGCACCGTCGTTTAGGTTTTTCCATTCTATTATCGTTTCAATAATATAAAAAGCTGTCCCTACTATCAAGAGCGGGATAGAATGAAATCCAAACCATCCTACAAGGCCTACAATGACTCCAATAAGTCCGATTATAAAAGAAATCATATTTACAATATCTTTCTTCTGTTTTCTTATATTTCTACTTCCGCTAATGGCTATTTACGGAAGTAAAGCTATATTAGCCCCTTGTTCCTTGTTCCTTCCCTCTCCTCTACATAATAGCTTCTACAATTATTTTTTTGCCCCGCTTGAAGCTGTCACACAAGTTTTTCATAAATCCCTATCTGACCGCTCCCAACAGGCGCCTTTTTCTTTTCAGCCATCGGCTTTTAACAGGCTCTGGGCGGTTTTTTTATTTTCAAGGTGGAAGAAATCCCTCAAATTCTCCATCGCCCTGCTCAGGATATCGATTTCTTCGGGCGAAAGCCGCTCGGCCACGGCCCTTACCATCTTTCTGTGGAACCGCTTGTGGACATACGAAAGGGAACGGCCCCTGTCCGTAAGATATACCCGTACCACCCGCCTGTCGTCGCCGGCGCGCTCGCGTTTTACCAGTCCCTTTCTTTCCAGCCTGTTGATGGCGATTGTCATCGTGCTTGCGGTAACCATCATCGCCGAGGCCAGTTCGGATACCGTGCCGGGCTCATACTTTCCGATGGCGTCGAGGGTGTGCACCTCGTTGACGGTAACATCGCTGCCGGCGACCAGCCTCAATGACCTTTCCTCAATTTTCAGGATTTCATTAAATGTTTCAACAAGAAGGTTGTTCAGGACCTCAAGATGTTTCTTCACACAAATTCCCACTTCCGTCAAGCGAATTATATAAATCAGCGCTGATATTTAGCTTATCAAAGTATATCACATCTTTTTGCATTTTTAAAGCGGTAATAAACAAGAATATGCCGATTTTTCGACAAAACCCGCGCGGTTTGGCCTGTTCACATTCCGGCGGATTGTGGTATAATGCTTTAAAACCAGTTCCCGCATTTAGCGGCGCGGCCGATGGGGGTTGTGTTCAATGGCTCAAAACCTGACACGGGGTATAAAGCGCGGGTTTGCCGGCGCGGCATGTACTGCCGCGCTTTCTTTCCTTGCCGCCGCCGCGATATGGGGACTGGCGCTGTTTTTCTGCGGTTTTTACCCGTTCGGGGTGAAATCCGTGCTGATAACCGACCTTGGCCAGCAGTACATAGAGTTTCACGCAGCGCTTTATGATATGGTAACAGAGAAAAGCAGCCTTTTATTCACATGGAACGCCGGGCTCGGCATGAATTTTGTGGGGATTTTCGCATATTATCTTTCAAGCCCGTTTACCCTGCTTATCTTCCTGTTCCCGCGCGGCATGATTACGGACGCTGTGCTGGCGGTGATTTCCGCAAAGATTGCGGTTTCGGGTCTGACGTTTTCAATATATCTTAACCGCGGGCTTAAAGTAAAAGGGCCGCTGAACATAGCTTTTTCGGTGATGTACGCGCTTTGCGGGTATTCTGTCATCTACTTTTTCAACCTGATGTGGCTGGACGCGGTGGCGCTGCTGCCGCTGGTTATTCTCGCGCTGCGCGGGCTTATTGCGGGGAAAAGCCCTGTGCCGATGGTCGCGGTATATGCTCTTTTGTTTTTCTCAAATTTTTACACGGCGTATATGGTCGGGGTGTTCAGCGCGCTTTATCTGATTGCGGCGTTGTGGATTGAGGGCAGGGCGTTTAAGGAAAACATAAAGGTCGGGGCGAAGTTTTTAAAAGCCGCCGCCCTTGCCGCCGGGCTCACCGCATTTTTGACCCTGCCGACCGCTTTCGCGCTGGCGGACAGCCACGGCTCCCTTTCGCCCGACTATGTTTTCGTCGGGTTTATTGCCGACCCGCTGACTCTGATTAAAAAAATGGCGTTCGGCGCCTATGATTCGGTAACCGATACGGGCACCCCTTTCATATACTGCGGAGCGCTGGCTTTGGGGCTTGCGCCGGTCTTTTTTTTACATAGGGGAATTCCAAAACGGGAGAAAACGGGCTGTGCCTTGCTGATTGGGGCGGTGCTGTTCAGCATGATGTTTAGCCCGCTTGACTATTTGTGGCACGCGGCCGAAAACCCAGTCTGGTTTCCCTGCCGGTACAGTTTTGTCTTTGTCTTCCTGCTGCTGTCCTGCGCCGCGCGCGCGATAAGTATTCCGGAAGGTTTGAGCCGCAGGGCGGTAATCGCGGGGTTTGCCGCCGCCGCGGGCTTAATAATTCTGTCAAAGCTGGCTGAACTGGCTTTTCCGCAGCTGTTTGACACGGTGTCGTACAGCCTTTTAATAACCCTTGCGGCCCTTGCGGTTTACGCCCTGCTCGCGCTGATGGCTACAAGCCGCCGCGCATTGATTGTCAGGGCGGCGGCTTTGCTGCTTGCGCTGGCTGTCGGCGCGGAGCTTGTGGCCAATACCTGCGCGGCTTTCAACCACCTCGACCGGGAGCTTGGGTTTGAGGAGAGGGGAAGATATATAAGCCACTACAAGCGCGGGATTGAAATCCGCGGGGCAATAAAAAAAGCCGACAGCATTTACAATGCTGCAATCGACGGGTTTTACCGGGTCGAAAACTCCAATGCCCGCAACCCCAACGACGGGTTGTCGGCAGGGTACCGCGCGGTCAGTCATTACAGCTCGTTTTCAAGGCGGGAAACCTTCAGCTTTTTAAAAAGCTGCGGTATGTTCTGCCTTTCGGGGCATAAGATTTTCCGCTATTACGGCTCCACCTCGGCGCTGGATTCCATCCTTGGGGTAAAATACGTGTTCGGCATGAGCGAGAGGCGGGCGGGCTATCTTCAGACCGGGATTTATGCAGACGGCCTGCCTTTGTGGCTGAACACAAACGCGCTGCCGCTCATCTTTTTTACGGACAGCGGGGTTCTGAACGTCAGAGTCTCCCCGTCCCCGTTCGATACTCTTGACAGCCTGCTGAACGGGCTGGGTGCCGAACATGATTTTTATTCCCCGCTTGAAGTGAGGACGGAATTTGAAAACTGCGAAATCGAGGCAAACGGTGTTTACAACCTGATTAAAGCCGACGAACAGGGCATTGTCAGATTTGTTATCAGCAACCCGAAAAGGCAGCATGTGCTACTGTACCTCAACAACAATTTTTCGGAATTCAAAGCGGTTTATCTGAACGGCGAGCAGCTGAACCCGTACGGCGAGCGGTTAATCCGCGGTGTAATTGAGCTTTCGGAGCTTGAGCCGGGCGAACACACCGTTTCCTTGTACGTTTCGGGCAGCAAAAGCTGGTATTCAAACCTCCTTGCGGCGTCCTTCGACTCCGCGGCGTTCGAGCGGTTTTCCGCAAGCCTTAAAAAGGACGCGCCGGCGGACTTTAAGGTTATAAGCAATAGTTTTTTCGGGCCTGTGATTGAGGGCAGCGTTTTTGCGCCGCGGGACGGCGCGCTGTTCACCTCCATTCCGGCAGACGGCGGGTGGAGGGTTGAAGTGGACGGCAAGAGGGTAAAACCCCAAAAAGCCGGGAACGCTTTTCTGGTTATCCCGGTCTTAAAGGGGGAACATTTATTCAGGCTGAGTTACAGGCCGCGCGGGCTGGTCGCCGGACTGTCAATATCGGCCCTGATGCTCGGTTTGTGCATATTCCTGTTAATCCGCAGACGGGCCGCCGGAGATTTGTAAAACCTTCGCCCGGTCTCCAAAACACCTAACCACTTACTCCTAATTCCTAGCTCCTAATACGAAGGTATCGAGCTGTGCAGAAGGTTGATACCCCCGGTATCAAACCCGTTTTGCGCCTTATATCCCTTTTGCGCGCTGTCGTAGATAAAGTTTTTAAGCGCCGCGCCTGCGCTGGTTATCACCGCTGTGCTGATAACCGGCGCGTTGTTTTCCTGCCAGACCCCGAAATACAGGCTGCCAAGCTGAATACGGCCGTCAAACAGCGGGTAGAAATCGTCGTTGTCAATTACCACAAGCAGCCAGTCCTGCCTGTCGTCCCAGATGATTTTGCCGTCCTCCGCCCTTTCCGCCTGCGTGTATAGCTCGATTTTCTCGTCGTCCCCGTCGCGGTCAAAATCAAACGAGAATTCCCCAAGCTTTGTCCTCATTCCGGTTCTGGGGTCTGAACGGGTCGCGTTAATCACATCCCCCTGACCGTTTATGAATATGCCGGTCTGCCTTTGGGTCGTTGCCGAGGCCGGCTGTCCTCCTTTGCTCGCAGTTTCGCTTGTTTCTCCTGACCTGCCGCAGCCGGAGGACAGAAAAACCAAAGCCGGCAGCAGCGCCAGCGCCAGTTTTGCAGCTTTGATAAGCTCACTCCCTTTCGGATATGAATTATTTTTTGTTGTGGTTAACCCAGTCTCTGGCTTCCTCGACATTGAAATCGCTGGGTTTTGCCACATTTGTTTTTTCGTACCGTTCGGTTGTGTCCGTAACAGCAAGGGTTTCATATGCGCCGAGCAGTTTATACTTATCTTTTTTGTCAAAACTCCTTTTTGGCTTGCCCTTTTTATCCACCTGTACCCACACCTCTTTATATTCCTTTTATACTATTTCCCAAATCAGAAGTTCAATAACTGAAAATATATTGAAGTTTTATCAATAAACTTACAACCCGTCCGGGTGTTTTGTTACCTGCCGGATGGGATTTTATGGATATCATTTCCAGTCAAAACATCAGCAGCCCGAAAAAGCAAAGAAAAATACAAAAAAGGCTTGCAATTTGCAAAATGCAATTGACAAGCCTTGTTAAAAGGTGTATTATAGTATACTGCATTATCATGGGCAAATGCGCATTTACCCGATAATAATACCACAAAACGCGATTAAATTCAAGTACCTTTTATAAAAAAGTCGGTGTCAGGTTATAGCGGTTTTTTAAGCTGCGGCGGGGGCGGATTTTGGTATCCGTCCGACCGGCAGACCGCGGATGACCCGCGGCGGCTGGCCGATATGAAAATCGGCTCCCGCGCGGCCTTGCGGGTTTTGGATTATGTGCGCGACAAAGCGACCTGCATTGATTTTACAACGACATAAAAAATCCGGCGAAGTTCAGCCGCGATTTTTTGCGTGTGATTAAAGCTCAAATATATATAAAAAACAAAACAGGAGTGGTCGGGCTTATGGTGAATGTCAAACCGGTGAAGCTGGGCAACGTTTCCCGCATGAGCTTCTCCAAAATTGACGAGGTTCTGGATATGCCGAACCTGATTGAAGTTCAAAAGAACTCGTACAGGTGGTTTCTTGAGGAGGGGCTCAAAGAGGTGTTCCGCGACGCGGCCCCGATAGTGGACTACACTGGAAAACTGGTGCTTGAGTTTGTGGACTACCGCCTCGATGAAAACCCAAAATACACTGTCGAGCAGTGTAAAGAACGCGACGTTACCTACGCTGCGCCTCTGCGGTTGCGGGTGCGCCTTATCAATAAAGAGACCGGAGAAATCAAGGAATCCGAAATCTTCATGGGCGATTTCCCGCTCATGACCGACAGCGGGACCTTTATCATAAACGGCGCGGAACGGGTTATAGTATCCCAGCTTGTCCGTTCCCCCGGAGTATACTACAGCATGGAGGACGACCCGTCCACAGGCAAAAAGCTGTACAGGACGACTACAATCCCAAACCGCGGCGCGTGGCTTGAATATGAAACAGACGTGCAGGATGTGTTTTACGTCCGTATCGATAAAAACCGCAAAATCCCGGTTACCGTGTTCGCGCGCGCGCTCGGCCTTGGCACCGATGCCGAGTTGCTGGATTTTTTTGACGATGATGAGCGGATACGCGCGACCATTGAAAAGGACATCACCAAAAACACCGAAGAGGCTCTGCTTGAGATTTACCGCAGATTGCGGCCCGGCGAGCCGCTGACAGTTGAAAACTCCCAGCAGTATCTTGAAAGCCTGCTGTTCGACGAGCGGCGCTACGATTTGTCGAGGGTCGGGCGGTATAAGTACAATAAAAAGCTGTCATTGTCAAACCGCCTTGCCGGCCATAAACTCAGCCGCCCCATAGTCAACCCTCTGACAGGCGAGGTGGTGGCGGAAGCCGGCGAGTTCATCGACAGCAAAAGAGCGGACGAAATCGAATCCACCGGCGCGATGGTCGCTTACGTCAACGTTGATTTCCACGGCGAAATCCGCGAAGTTAAGATTGTCTCCAACGGTATGGTGGACATCAGGAAGTTTGTGGATTTCGACGTTGAGGAGCTGGGCATACGCGAGCGGGTGCGCTTTTCGGTGCTTAAAGAGATACTCGAAAGCTGCGATGACGATGAGTCTTTAAAGGAGGCAATCCGCAGCCGCGCCGGCGAGCTTGTGCCAAACCACATTATTAAGGATGATATTCTGGCGTCCATAAATTACGTCAACTGCCTTGCGTACGAGGTCGGCTCGGTTGACGATATCGACCATCTCGGAAACCGGCGGATTCGCTCTGTCGGCGAGCTGCTTCAAAACCAGTTCCGCATAGGCTTTTCCCGCATGGAGCGGGTAATCCGCGAGCGGATGACCCTTCAGGCTCAGGATATGGACGACATAGCCCCGCAGTCATTGATTAACATTCGCCCTGTGGTGGCGGCAATCAAGGAGTTTTTCGGCTCTTCTCCGCTTTCGCAGTTCATGGACCAGACCAACCCGCTTGCGGAGCTTACCCACAAGCGCCGCCTGTCGGCGCTCGGCCCCGGCGGCCTGTCGCGCGACCGTGCCGGGTTTGAGGTGCGGGACGTGCATTACAGCCATTACGGCCGTATGTGCCCGATTGAGACTCCCGAAGGGCCGAACATCGGGCTGATTTCCTATCTTGCGACCTATGCCCGTATCAACGAATACGGGTTTATCGAGGCTCCGTTCCGCAGGGTGGACAAGGAGACCGGAGTGGTAACCGACGAAGTGGTATACATGGCCGCGGATATTGAGGACGAATATATCGTCGCTCAGGCGAACGAGCCACTCGATGAAGACGGGAGGTTCCTCCGTCCGAGGGTCAACGCCCGTTTCCGCAGCGACTTCCTTGAAGTCGAGCGCGAGCTGGTGGACTTCATGGACGTTTCGCCCAAGATGATTGTTTCGGTCGCGACCGCGATGATTCCGTTTTTGGAGAATGACGACGCGAACCGCGCTCTGATGGGCTCCAACATGCAGCGGCAGGCTGTCCCGCTCATCAGGACCGAGGCCCCAATCGTAGGCACCGGCATGGAATACAAGGCCGCGATGGATTCCGGAGTTGTGGTTATCGCAAAAGAAGCCGGGACCGTAACTACGGTCTCTGCCGACCGCATTGTTATCAGCAGGGACAGCGACGGCGGGCTGGATGTTTACAACCTTATCAAGTTCAAGGGCTTAAACCAGGGTACCTGTATCAACCAGCGCCCGATTGTGGAACAGGGCCAGCACGTAGAGCGCGGCGAAGTGATTGCGGACGGCCCGTCCACCTGCAACGGCGAGATTGCGCTGGGCAAGAACGTGCTGGTGGGCTTTATGCCGTGGGAAGGATACAATTACGAGGACGCCATCCTGATAAGCGAGAAAATCGTGCGAGACGACGTGTTCACCTCCATCCATATCGAGGAATACGAGATTGAAGCGAGGGACACCAAGCTCGGCCCGGAGGAAATCACAAGGGATATCCCGAACGTCGGTGAAGACGCGCTCAAGGATTTGGACGAACAGGGGATAATCCATATCGGCGCCGAGGTGCGCTCAGGCGATATTCTGGTGGGCAAGGTTACCCCGAAAGGGGAGACCGAGCTTACCGCCGAAGAAAGGCTGCTGCGCGCGATATTCGGGGAAAAAGCCCGCGAGGTGCGGGACACCTCCCTGCGGGTGCCGCACGGCGAATACGGCATTGTGGTGGATAAAAAGGTGTTCACGCGGGAGAACTGCGACGAGTTAAGCCCCGGCGTGAATATGGTTGTCCGCGTCTATGTCGCCCAAAAACGCAAAATCAGCGTCGGGGACAAGATGGCGGGCCGCCACGGCAACAAGGGTGTTGTCTCCCGCATTCTGCCGGTCGAGGACATGCCGTTCCTGCCCGACGGCACGCCGCTTGACATAGTATTAAACCCGCTCGGCGTGCCCTCGCGCATGAATATCGGGCAAATCCTTGAAGTCCACCTCGGATACGCCGCCGCGGCGCTCGGCATTAAGATAATGACCCCCGTTTTTGACGGCGCCCACGAGTCGGATATCCGCGGAATGCTGGTTAAGGCGGGTATAAACGAGGACGGCAAGAGCATACTTTACGACGGGCGCACCGGCGAGCCTTTCGACAATCCGGTTACGGTTGGGTATATGTACTTCCTCAAGCTGCACCACCTTGTGGACGATAAAATCCACGCGCGTTCCACCGGACCGTATTCACTTGTTACCCAGCAGCCGCTCGGCGGAAAGGCCCAGTTCGGCGGGCAGCGTTTCGGCGAGATGGAAGTCTGGGCGCTTGAGGCCTACGGCGCGGCGCACACCCTGCAGGAAATCCTGACCGTCAAGTCGGACGACGTGATTGGCCGGGTCAAAACCTACGAATCCATAGTCAAGGGGCAGAACGTCCCCCAATCCGGAGTGCCTGAATCCTTTAAAGTGCTTGTCAAGGAACTGCAGTCGCTGGCGCTGGACGTAAAGGTTCTCAACAAGGAAAATCAGGAAATCGACCTGAAACAGTCGTTTGACGACGATGACGAGTCCAGCATGGTCGCAATCAACAGCGAAGTGTTCCAGAGCGTGGCCAACGAGAGCGAGCTTGACGGGTACGAGGTTACCGACCCTGACACCGATGAGCAGGACGGAGCCGCCGATCTCGGTTTTACCGAAGGTGTTGAAAACCCGGATTTGTTTGCCGACGATTGTGAAGATGAGATTTAACAGAACGGGAGGACATTCATTAATATGATGGAGTTTAACGTGTTTGATTCGATAAAAATCGGGCTTGCCTCCCCGGAGAAAATCCGCGAGTGGTCGTACGGCGAGGTTAAAAAGCCTGAAACCATAAACTACCGCACCCTCAAGCCCGAAAGGGACGGGCTGTTCTGCGAGCGGATTTTCGGCCCTCAGAAGGACTGGGAATGCCACTGCGGCAAGTACAAGCGTATCCGCTACAAGGGCAAAATCTGCGACCGCTGCGGGGTTGAGGTTACCCGCTCGAAAGTGCGCCGCGAACGGATGGGGCATATTGAGCTTGCGGCGCCGGTCTCCCATATCTGGTACTTCAAGGGTATCCCTTCCAGAATGGGGCTAATCCTCGACTTGTCCCCCCGTCAGCTGGAACAGGTGCTGTATTTCGCCGCCTATATCGTGGTGGAACCGGGCAACACCCCGCTAATAAAAAAGCAGATACTGAATGAAAAAGACTACCGCGACATGCGCGATAAATATGAGGATGATTTTGACGCCGGCATGGGCGCCGAATACATCCAGAAGCTGCTTGCCGAAATCGACCTTGACGCTCTTTCAGTCGAGCTGAAGGAAGAGCTTGAAAACGCGACGGGTCAAAAACGGGCAAGGCTGCTTAAAAGGCTTGAGGTTGCGGAGGCGTTCCGCCAATCCGGCAACCGCCCCGAGTGGATGATATTAAGCGTGATTCCGGTGATTCCGCCGGATTTGCGCCCGATGGTGCAGCTCGACGGCGGCAGGTTCGCCACCTCGGATTTGAACGATTTGTACCGCAGGGTGATAAACCGCAACAACCGCTTAAAGCGGCTGCTTGATTTAGGCGCCCCCGATATAATTGTGCGCAACGAAAAACGGATGCTGCAGGAGGCGGTGGACGCGCTTATTGACAACGGACGCCGCGGCCGCCAGGTAACCGGCCCGAACAACCGGCCCTTAAAATCCCTTTCGGATATGCTCAAGGGCAAGCAGGGCCGTTTCCGCCAAAACCTTTTGGGCAAGCGCGTTGACTATTCCGGCCGCTCGGTCATAGTGGTCGGCCCCGAACTCAAGCTCTACCAGTGCGGTTTGCCGAAGGAAATGGCGCTTGAGCTGTTCAAGCCTTTCGTGATGAAGCGGCTGGTGGAGACCGGTATCGCCGGCAACATCAAATCCGCACGCAAAATGGTTGAGCGGGTGCGGCCCGAAGTCTGGGACGCTCTCGAAATAGTGATTAAGGACCATCCGGTGCTGCTCAACCGCGCGCCTACCCTGCACAGGCTTGGAATTCAGGCTTTTGAACCGGTGCTGGTTGAGGGAAGGGCAATCAAACTGCACCCGCTTGTCTGCACCGCGTTCAACGCAGACTTTGACGGCGACCAGATGGCGGTGCACGTGCCGCTGTCCGCCGAGGCGCAGACCGAGGCGCGTTTCTTAATGCTTGCGACCGGCAACCTTCTCAAGCCGTCGGACGGAGGCCCGGTAACCGTTCCCACACAGGATATGATACTCGGCTCTTATTACCTGACCCTTGAAAAAGACGGCGAGCCGGGCGAAGGCAAGGTTTTCCGCGACGAAGACGAGGCCATCATGGCTTTTGAATGCAAGTATGTGGGGCTGCACGCCAAAATCAAGGTGCGCCGTACGGTGGAAGTTGACGGAGTCAAGCACCATCGGCTTGTGGAGACCACGGTCGGCCGGATTATATTCAACCGGGCAATTCCGCAGGACTTAAACCTTGCGGAGCGCAAGACGACGGACGATTTGCTCAAGTATGAGGTTGATTTCAAGGTCGGCAAAAAAGAGCTTTCGCTGATTGTCGAAAAATGTATTAAAGTCCACGGCACCGCCGAAACCGCAAAGGTTTTGGACGCGATTAAGAATTTGGGCTATCACTATTCCACCCGCGCCGCCCTGACCGTGGCGATTACCGACGCCACAATCCCCCCTGAAAAGCAGGAGTATATTCAGGAGGCGGAAAAGCGGGTAGACACCATCAACAAGCTGTTCAAACGCGGGCTTGTCAGCGACGAGGAACGTTACCGCATGGTCATCGAGACGTGGAACGAAACCACCAACAAGGTAACCGACGCTCTGAACAAGTCCCTTGACCCATACAATCCGCTTTTCATGATGTCGGATTCGGGCGCGCGCGGCTCGATTGCGCAAATCCGCCAGCTCGCCGGCATGCGCGGGTTGATTGCCAATACCGCCGGGCGCACCATCGAGGTGCCAATCCGCTCCAACTACCGCGAGGGCCTGAACGTGCTGGAATACTTCCTCTCCTCCCGCGGCGCGCGCAAGGGCCTTGCCGACACCGCGCTGCGTACCGCCGACTCCGGGTACCTTACCCGCAGGCTGGTTGACGTAGCGCAGGACGTAATCATCCGGCTTGATGACTGCGGCACCAGCGAGGGAATAGAAATTTCCGATATCTGCGACGGCAAGGAAATGATTGAGCCGCTCTCCGAAAGGCTTGTCGGCCGTCACCTGATTGAGGATTTCGTGGACCCCGACACAGGCGAGGTCGTCATCAGCAAGGACACCCTGCTGAAGGATGAGCACGCCAATATACTGATTAACAAGTACGGCGTTACCAATATCAAAATCCGCTCTGTCCTGACATGTAACGCGAAACACGGGGTCTGCGCAAAGTGCTACGGCTCAAACCTTGCGTCAATCGGGCCGGTGCCGGTGGGCGAGGCGGTTGGGATTATCGCCGCCCAGTCAATCGGCGAGCCCGGTACCCAGCTTACAATGAGAACTTTCCACACCGGCGGGATTGCGTCCCACGAGGATATCACTCACGGCCTGCCACGCGTCGAGGAGCTTTTTGAGGCACGCAAACCAAAGCACATGGCCCATATCTCCGAGATTGACGGCGTGGTCAGGTTCAGCGAGGACAAGAAAAAGCAGCTGATTATCGTTACCAAAACAGACAAGGACGAAGTCGACGAGCGTACCTATGTAATTCCTTTCGGCTCGCGCGTAATGGTCAAGGAAGGGGATACCGTAAAGGCCGGAGACCGCCTAACCGAGGGTTCAATCAACCCCCACGACATCCTCGCGATAAGCGGGGAACAGGCGGTGCAGAACTACCTGATACAGGAAGTTCAGCGCACCTACCGCATGCAGGGCGTGGATATCAACGACAAGCACATCGAGATAATCATCCGCCAAATGATGCGCAAGGTCAGGGTCGCGGACCCCGGCGACACCGAATTGCTGTCCGGTTCGCTGGTTGACCGCAGCGATTTCAACGAACAGAACGAGAGGATACGCAGAAGGATAGCGGAAGGCGAGACCGATTTGCAGGAAGCCACCTGCGTGCCTGTTCTGATGGGGATTACCAAGGCGTCCCTGTCCACCGACAGTTTCCTGTCCGCCGCGTCCTTCCAGGAGACCACCAGGGTACTCACCGAGGCGGCCATCAAGGGCAAAGTCGACCCGCTTGTCGGCCTTAAAGAAAATGTAATAATAGGAAAGCTGATTCCCGCGGGCACCGGCATGCAGTTATATAACGACGTTAAGATAATAAGGACTGTTCTGGAAACGACCGAGGATGAATATGCCGACCTGCGCGACAGCCTTGAACAGGAGGACGCCGACGGCGCCGCCGAAAAGCAGGAAGCATTAGTGCAGTAAAACCTGCCAGACAGGGGATGGCGGTTCTGTCCCGCGCGCGGATTGAAGGATAACAGCAATTTGCACGCGGCGCTTGACAAAACGTTGTCCCGCGTGATAATATCTCTAATTGTGATTATTTAAGCGGCTGTGCGGGCTTTCCGCTGCCCGCAGCCTTCACTGTCGCAGCAATTCCGTGGGCTGCTGCCCGTTTGGAATAAAAATATAAGATAGGAGGTGTTATGTTTGCCGACCTTTAACCAGCTTGTGCGCAAAGGCCGTGAGGTAGTCGAGAAAAAGTACAAGGCGCCCGCGCTGCTCAGGGGATGGAACTCCAAAAAGCGTATCCCGATTGAGCAGAACTCGCCTCAAAAGCGCGGCGTCTGTGTATTGGTTAAAACCGCGACTCCCAAAAAGCCGAACTCGGCCTTGAGAAAAGTCGCCCGCGTACGGCTTTCCAACGGGATTGAGGTTACCTCGTACATTCCCGGAGAAGGCCACAACCTGCAGGAGCACAGCGTTGTGCTGATACGCGGCGGGCGCGTCAAGGATTTGCCCGGCGTGCGTTATCACATCGTCCGCGGCGCGCTGGACGCGCAGGGCGTTGCCAACCGCATGCAGGGACGCTCAAAATACGGCGCCAAAAAGCCGAAGTCATGAGCAGACAAACAGTCATTTTCAGCGGTTAGTATATAGCTGCATTAAAATAGATAAAATAATTAGACTGCGGTATCCGCATACTCTAATTGAAAGAATGCGCTATATCGGCCAACGGAAATGCGTCTTTTGACAAGACAAACATTTTCGAGTACCTGTGATATCATTTTTATGAAGGAGGGAAGTTGTGTGCCGAGAAGGAGTTCAATCGCAAAACGCGATGTCATGCCCGACCCGATTTACAATTCCAAGCTGGTAACCAAACTGATAAACAACATCATGCTTGACGGCAAGCGTGGTATCGCGCAGAAGATTGTATACGGCGCCTTTGACATTGTCCGCGAGAAGACCGGCAAAGACCCGCTTGAGGTTTTTGAGCAGTCTTTGGAGAATGTCATGCCGGTGCTTGAAGTCAAAGCCCGCCGTGTCGGCGGCGCGACATATCAGGTGCCTATCGAGGTGCGCCCAGACCGCCGTCTGACCCTGGGGCTGCGCTGGATTACCCAGTACGCCCGCGCCCGCTCCGAGCGGACCATGAGGGAGAGACTGGCGGCGGAAATCATGGACGCTTTGAACGGCAACGGCGGAGCGGCCAAGAAACGCGAGGATACCCACCGTATGGCCGAGGCCAATAAAGCGTTTGCCCATTACAGATGGTAATCCTGAATATATCGTGTTTTTAATCTACCTTTTTACAAAGACTTCAAGTCCGCCATTTCCGGGGCTCCGAAAGGAGCCTGTTGGGGCTGGCGCCGCGAGATGGTTTTCTTAAAATAGCAGCGTTGGCTCCGGAAAACTCAAGGAGGACAGTTATGGCAAGGCAAGTACCACTAGAACAAACCAGAAACATCGGAATAATGGCCCATATTGACGCCGGGAAAACCACCACAACCGAGCGCATACTTTTCTATACCGGCATTAATTACAAGATGGGTGAGACACATGACGGCGCCGCCACCATGGACTGGATGGCACAGGAGCAGGAGCGCGGCATTACAATCACCTCGGCGGCCACCACATGTTTCTGGAAAAACTACAGAATTAATATTATCGACACCCCCGGCCACGTGGACTTCACTGTCGAGGTTCAGCGCTCTCTTCGCGTGCTGGACGGCTCGGTAACGGTTTTTTGCGCCAAAGGCGGGGTCGAGCCCCAGTCGGAAACGGTATGGCGTCAGGCCGACCAATACAAGGTGCCCCGGATAGCGTACATCAACAAGATGGACATCACGGGCGCCGACTTTTACCGCGTCGTCAACATGATGAAAGAGCGCCTTAAATGCAACGCCATACCTGTCCAGCTCCCAATTGGCGCCGAGAACACGTTCAAGGGCATAGTGGATTTGGTTGAGATGAAGGCCTATATCTACTACGATGAAATCGGCAAGGATATCCGGTGCGAGGAAATCCCGGCCGACATGCTGGATAAGGCACAGGAATACCACGAAGCGCTGGTTGAAGCGGTGGCCGAACAGGATGACGCGCTGCTTGAAAAGTATTTTTCGGGCGAGCCGCTGGCTGTTGACGAAATCAAGGCCTGTATCCGCAAAGCCACTATCCAGAACAGAATGGTGCCGGTCGTTTGCGGGACTTCCTACCGCAACAAGGGAGTGCAAAAACTGCTGGGCGCGATTGTGGACTATCTGCCCGCGCCCACCGACATCCCTTCAATCAAAGGGGTGGACCCGAACACCGGCAAGGAGATTGAGCGCCATTCGTCCGACTCGGAGCCGTTTTCGGCGCTGGCGTTTAAAATCGCGACCGACCCTTATGTCGGTAAGCTCTGTTTCTTCCGCGTTTACTCAGGCTCAATCAAGGTTGGCGAGACCGCCTACAACTCCAACAAGGGCATGAGCGAGCGTTTCGGCCGCATACTTCAGATGCATTCCAATCACCGGCAGGACATCGAATGTGTCTACGCTGGGGATATCGCGGCGGCCGTCGGCTTACGGAACACCAGCACAGGGGACACCCTCTGCGACCGCAAACACCTGGTATTCTTTGAGTCCATGGAGTTCCCCGAACCGGTAATCCGCGTCGCAATCGAGCCTAAGACCAAAGCCGGACAGGAAAAAATGGGGATTGCTCTGTCCAAGCTGGCCGAGGAGGACCCGACATTCAGGGCGTATACCGACAGCGAGACCGGGCAGACCATCATCGCCGGCATGGGCGAGCTCCACCTTGAGATTATTGTGGACCGACTGCTGCGCGAATTCAAGGTCGAGGCCAATGTGGGCGCGCCTCAGGTCGCCTACAAGGAGACCATCAGCAAGCCGGCCGAAATGGATTACAAATATGCGCGGCAATCCGGCGGGCGCGGCCAGTACGGGCATGTCAAAATCCGTATTGAGCCCAACGAGCCCGGCAAGGGCTACGAGTTTGTCAATCAGATTGCCGGAGGCGTTATCCCGAAAGAGTATATACCGGCTGTTGACCAGGGTATTAAAGGCGCCATGCAGTCCGGAGTGGCTGCGGGGTACAATGTGGTTGACGTGAAGGTTATACTCTTTGACGGCTCGTACCACGAGGTGGACTCGTCCGAAATGGCATTCAAGATTGCCGGTTCCATCGCCTTCAAGGAAGCCATGCGCAAAGCCGACCCGGTTTTGCTTGAGCCGATTATGAAGGTAACCGTAATCGTGCCTGAAGAATATATGGGCGACGTCATCGGGGATTTGAATTCCCGGCGCGGCGCGATACAGGGCATGGAGGCAATCGCCGGTGCGCAGCAAATCAACGCGCTGGTTCCGCTTTCCGAGATGTTCGGCTACGCCACCGATTTGCGCTCCCGCACTCAGGGGCGCGGCCAGTACACCATGGAGCCCAGCCATTACGATAAGCTGCCGGAGAATATAGCCGAAAAGATTATATCCACAAAATCCGTGTGAAACGGTTAGTCCTTTTTGATGATTTATTTATCAAAAGGCTTGAAATTAGCCCGACTAATTGATAAAATAGTCTCAATCTTTTCTGTAGTGCAAATTTATTAATGTGTTCATAAAAAAGGAGGAAATACACATGGGTAAGGCTAAATTTGAAAGGACCAAGCCCCACGTAAACATCGGCACCATCGGTCACGTTGACCATGGAAAAACAACATTGACCGCAGCCATTACAAAAGTTCTCAACTTTAGAGGTACTTCGGAATTTATCGATTACGGTCAGATCGATAGGGCTCCTGAAGAGCGTGCCCGCGGGATTACAATCAGCACTTCTCACGTCGAGTATCAAACCGAAAACCGCCATTATGCGCACGTTGACTGCCCCGGCCACGCCGACTATGTAAAGAACATGATTACCGGTGCTGCCCAGATGGACGGCTCAATCCTCGTAGTGTCGGCGGCTGACGGGCCGATGCCCCAGACCCGTGAGCACATTGTTCTCGCCCGTCAGGTCGGCGTTCCCTACATCGTGGTATTCTTAAACAAGGTTGACCAGGTGGACGACCCCGAACTGCTTGAGCTGGTCGAGATGGAAGTCCGCGAACTCCTCAACGAGTATAACTTCCCCGGCGACGACACACCGGTTATCAAGGGTTCGGCTCTTCAGGCGCTTGAGAGCACTTCGACCGACATCAACGCGCCCGAATACCAGTGCATTGTGGAACTGATGGACGCGGTAGACAGCTACATCCCGCTTCCGCAGCGCACAACCGACCTTCCCTTCCTTATGCCTGTTGAGGACGTGTTCACCATTACCGGCCGCGGCACGGTCGCAACCGGCCGTGTAGAGCGCGGACAGCTCAGGCTTTCCGAGGAAGTCGAAATCGTCGGTTTGACAGACGAGAAGAGGAAGACGGTGGTAACCGGAATCGAAATGTTCCGCAAGCTGCTTGACTATGCGGAAGCCGGCGACAACATCGGCGCGCTTCTCCGCGGGGTTCAGAGGGACGAAATCGAGCGCGGACAGGTATTGTGCAAGCCCGGCTCAATCAACCCGCATACCAAATTCCACGCGAAAGTTTACGTGCTCTCCAAAGAGGAAGGCGGACGCCATACCCCGTTCTTTACAAACTACCGCCCGCAGTTCTATTTCAGGACCACCGACGTTACCGGCGTCATCGCCCTTCCCGAAGGTGTGGAGATGTGCATGCCCGGCGACAACGTCGAGATGGACGTCGAGCTGATTACCCCAATCGCAATCGAGGAAGGTCTGCGCTTTGCTATCCGCGAAGGCGGACGTACAGTCGGCTCCGGCGTTGTTACCAAGATTAACAGCTAATCCGGTTTTTCGGTATTCACCGAAATCCTAAAGCTATTCTTGTAAACCAATAAGCAAGGCGGCATTCGCCGCCTTGCTTTTTTTTGCACGCAGACAGGCAGCGAAAAACCCTTGTATGGTTGCGATTTATTTAAAAAGTCCGGCGCCCAATACCAAAAAGGGGATATCCTGTTTTTTGTTCGCCCGGCGGGGAAAAAACCACATTCCATCAAAAAACAACAGCTAAACTGTTGTTTTTTGTTCTTTTATATGGTTTTTGTTTGCTTATGTATTGACATTTCCTGTGGTTTGAGTTATTATTAAGCCGGCAGTATAACATTTTTGTTTGGAGGGACGTTTTATGCCCGACATTTTCACAAAGCCAATCCAAAAAAGCCCGCGTATTCAAAAGCTTATTGATACGCTTTTTGAAAAGATGCCCGAAATCGAGGCCGACCGGGCGGTGCTGCTCACCGAATCCTATAAAAGCACCGAAGGGGAGCCTGTAATCACCCGCCGCGCGAAGGCTTTCCGGCATATTCTTGAAAATATCCCCGTCACCATCCGCGAGGGCGAGCTGATTGTGGGCAGCGCCACAAAATCCCCAAGAAGCTGTCAGGTGTTCCCCGAATTCTCGTTTGAATGGCTGAAAAAGGAGTTTGACACCATTGTGACCCGCTCCTCCGACCCTTTTTACATATCCGAAGAGACCCAAAAGTCGCTTGCTGACGCGTTTGAGTATTGGAAGGGGCAGACCACCAGCGAACTGGCAGAGCAGTATATGTCCGATGAGGCAAGGCTCGCAATCGAGCATAATATTTTCACCCCCGGCAATTATTTTTATAACGGCGTCGGGCATGTTACGGTTGATTACGGCAAGGTTTTAAAATCCGGGTACAGGGGGATTATTGACGAGGCAAAGCAGGCGCTCGCAAGACTCAAGCCCGGCGACTGCGACTACGCGAAAAAAAGCCATTTCCTGAACGCGGTGATTATCAGCTGCGAGGCGGTCTGCGCTTACGCCAAACGCTACGCGGTTCTTGCGCGCGACATGGCAGAGAGGGAAAAGGATTCAGCACGCAGGCAGGAGCTGCTGACCATCGCCGAAAACTGCTCAAGAGTGCCGGAAAACGGCGCGACATCTTTTTATGAGGCCTGCCAGTCATTTTGGTTTGTCCAAATGCTTATTCAGATGGAGTCAAGCGGCCATTCGATTTCCCCCGGCCGTTTTGACCAGTATATGTACCCGTATTTCAAAGCGGATTACGAGGCGGGGAAAATCCCGGTCGAGTTCGCGCAGGAGCTGATTGACTGTATCTGGGTAAAACTGAACGATTTGAACAAGGTGCGGGACGCCGCGTCGGCAGAGGGGTTTGCGGGGTACAGCCTGTTTCAAAACCTGATTGTGGGCGGACAGACCGAACGGGGGATGGACGCGACAAACCCGCTGTCCTTCATGTGTATCGAGGCCTCGATGCACGTTATGCTTCCGCAGCCATCCCTGTCTGTTCGGGTGTGGAACGGCACCCCGCACGAGCTGCTGATAAAATCCGCCGAGCTCACCCGCACAGGTATCGGCCTGCCCGCGTACTACAACGACGAAGTGATTATCCCAAGCCTTGTCAGCCGCGGGCTGTCCATTGAGGACGCGAGGGATTACAACATCATCGGTTGTGTGGAGCCGCAGAAAGCCGGAAAGACCGAGGGCTGGCACGACGCCGCGTTTTTCAATATGTGCCGGCCGCTGGAGCTGGCTTTTTCGGGCGGAGTGGATTTGGGCAGGCAAATCGGCCCGCAGACCGGGGAGGTAACACAGTTCAAAACCTTTGACGAGTTTTATGACGCATACAAAACCCAGATGAATTACATGATTGAGCTGCTGGTCAACGCAATTAACGCAATCGACGTAGCGCATGCCGAGCGCTGCCCGCTGCCATTCCTGTCCTCGATGGTCGAGGACTGCATAGCGCGCGGAAAATCGGTGCAGGAAGGCGGCGCGGTCTATAATTTCACCGGGCCGCAGGGGTTCGGCATAGCTAATATAACCGACGCTCTGTGGGCGATTAAAACCCTTGTGTTTGACCAGAAGAAATATACCCTCGCCGATTTTAAAGACGCGCTTGAGAACAATTTCGGCAAAGGCCTGCCGAAACCCAAAGCCGAGGAGCTTACCAGAACCATAGTCGCCGAGCTGATAAACAGCGGCAAACCTCTGGACGAGCAGCTTGTCGCCAGTGTCTATAAAACGGTGGTGGAGCATAAGCCCGCACCCGAACGTCAGGCGATGTACGACGAGCTGCTCAAGGATATCGAGGCCCTTCCGAGGTACGGCAACGACGTGGCAGAGGTTGATTTGCTCGCCCGCGATGCGGCCTACATTTACACAAGGGCTTTAGAGAAATACAAAAACCCGCGGGGCGGGATATTCCAGGCCGGATTGTACCCGGTATCCGCCAACGTGCCTTTGGGCGCGCAGACCGGCGCCACCCCCGACGGGCGGCTCGCCTCCACCCCAATCGCCGACGGGGTTTCGCCCGCGGCGGGCAGGGATACTAACGGCCCCACCGCGGCCTGCAATTCGGTGGCGAAGATTGACCATTTCATCGCCTCAAACGGCACGCTGTTCAATATGAAATTCCACCCCAGCGCGCTGCAGGGGCGGGGCGGGCTGGAGAGCTTTATCTCGCTGATACGCGGGTACTTCGACCAGAAGGGCAGCCACATCCAGTTCAACGTGGTAAGCCGCGAGACCCTGATTGACGCGCAGAAAAACCCCGACAAATACCGCTCGCTGGTGGTGAGGGTCGCCGGATACAGCGCGCTGTTTACCACATTGTCCCGCTCCCTGCAGGACGACATCATCAGCCGCACTGAACAGCGCGCAATCTAGCCAAAACAGGGCTGCCGGCAAGGGTGGTATTTCAAAAAGCCGAGGTGATACCTATTAACGATTATATGGATACAGTGGGGCGGATATTTGATATCCAGAAGTTTTCGGTCCACGACGGGCCGGGTATCCGCACCATCGTGTTTTTAAAGGGCTGTTTTTTGCGCTGTAAGTGGTGCTGCAATCCCGAAGGCCAGAAATACGAAATCGAGCAGATGAACATGAACGGGAAAATCACCATCTCCGGCCGCGACGTTGCGGTCAGGGAAGTGATGGAGGAAGTGCTGAAGGACCGCCCGTATTACAGAAGGTCCGGCGGCGGGATGACCATATCCGGCGGCGAGGCGCTGTTCCAGCCAGATTTTGCAGCCGCTCTGCTGCGCGCGGCAAAAGAGCACGGGGTTTCCACCGCGCTGGAATCCACCGGAAACGCGCCTTTTGACACAATTCAAAAACTCCTTCCCTATCTTGATTACTATCTGCTGGACATAAAGCACACCGACCCGGTCAAACACAAGAGCTTTACCGGCGTTTCAAACCATCTGATACTTGAGAATGCGCCCAAAATCGCGAAAGAGGCAAAAGAGCTGATTATCCGCGTGCCGGTCATACCGACGTTTAACGCGACAAAGGAAGAAATATCGGATATCGCGCGGTTCGCGGCTTCGCTGCCGAATGTCAGGGAAATCCACCTGCTGCCCTACCACCGCCTTGGGACCGACAAATATAAGTGGCTCGGCAGGGAATACCAGCTGAAGGATTTGCAGGCGCCCGACGACCGGCTGATGCAGGAACTGCGGCAAGCGGCGGCGTCATTCGGTTTAAAGGCGCAAATCGGCGGATAACGCCGCCGACAACAAAACCTGAAAGGAAGCTTTGTAATGAGCAATACGGATTACACTTCCATCCCGTTTGAGGAAAAGGCGCGGATTATACAGGAACTGGTGCCCGGCAAGCAAATCACCCTTGCCCACGTTATCGCAAACCCCGACCTCGACCTATATGCTAAAATAGGGCTGGACCCCGCCGACGGGCAAAGCCGCGGTGCAATCGGAATTGTCAACACCTCGCCGGCCGAGATGACCATTATCGCCGGGGACATAGCCACAAAAGCCTCCGGCGTAAAGCTGGGGTTTGTGGACAGGTTCAGCGGCACGCTGGTCATCACCGGCACTGTTTCGCAGGTGGAGGCAGCTATGAGCGCAATCCTATCATACACTAGCGAGACGCTGGGGTTTGCGGTATGCCCGATAACCCGCACATAGCCATGAAAACGATCGTGCTAATTGGGCGCACCGGCTGCGGCAAGACCATGCTGGCGTCAAGGCTTGCGGGTGTGGAACTGGATGCGAAAAAAACCGCGGGCGCGGTAAGGGTGAAAAACGTAATCGACACGCCGGGCGGGTTTGCCGAAAACCGCTTTTTGGGCGGCGCGCTCTCGGTTTTCGCCTACGAGGCGCAGGTTGTGGGCTTGATTATCGCGGCCGACGAGCCGTTTTCGCTATACCCACCGAATATCCACGGAATGTTAAACCGCGAAATGATAGGCATTGTTACCAAAACAGATATCCCCGCCGGGAGCCCGCAGAGGGCGGAAGGCTGGCTGCGGCTGGCGGGCTGCAAAAGGGTTTTCCATGTAAGCGCGCTGACCGGGCAGGGGATTGACGAAATAATGGAATATTTAAAATAACGGCCTTAAAAAAAGAAGAAACCACACAAAATAACAACAGAAACAACATTTTTGTGTTGACTTATATTTGATTGTGTGTTATTATATTTTTGGTTTCTAACAATATAAGCTGCTGTATGTGAATATGCTTTGAAAAACAAAGGAGATTTTACCCATGACTTCGGAATACCAAATCAAAAAAGAGATTTGTGAAATCGGCAAACGGATTTACGACAGGGGCATGGTTGCCGCGAATGACGGGAATATCTCGGTCAAGCTTTCCGACAACCTTTTTCTGTGCACTCCGACCGGCGTCAGCAAGGGCTTTATGACCCCCGAATACATCTGCAAGGTTGACGCCGAAGGAAATGTGATACAGGCGAACCCACGCTTTAAACCCTCGTCCGAAATCAAAATGCACATGCGGGTGTATAAGGAAAGGCCGGACGTCAACGCGGTTGTCCACGCCCACCCGATGTACGCCACAGCGTTTGCTATTGCCGGAATTCCGCTGACCCAGCCGATTATGCCCGAAGCGATTATCGCGCTAGGCTGCGTTCCGATTGCGGAATACGGCACCCCTTCCACCGAAGAAATACCTAACGCAGTCGCAAAATACCTGCAGAGCTTTGACGCGGTGCTTTTGGAAAATCACGGTGCGCTGACCTTTGCCGATACCCTGCTGAACGCCTATCACAAGATGGAGTCGGTGGAGTTCTACGCCCAGTTGCTGTTCATCTCGAACCAGCTCGGCGGCCCGAAGGAGTTATCACCTGAACAGGTAAACCGGCTGTACGATATCCGCCGCAAGTTCGGTCTTAAGGGCAAGCACCCTGCCGATTTGTGCTTAAACCTTAAATCCGGCAACATGAGCTGCCACAGCAACGGCAAATGCGAGATTGTGTCCGAAAGCGCAGCCGATAAGGTTGACGAGGATCTGGTCGCCCAGATTACCAGAAAGGTGATTGAACAGCTTTCGAAATAAGCGCAAAGGCGGGTCTGCGATATGGACAATGAGGTTATAGCGCGGATTGTGGATACGGTTGTAAAACAGCTTAATACGCCGAGCACGGGCGACGACATCACCCTTGACGCGGCAAAGCGGCTGATTGAACAGGTAAAAGCAAAGGCGCGGGAAATGGGAGTGCGCGCGGTGGTCGCCGTTGCTGGAAAATCGGCGCACCCGGTGGCAATCGAGTGCATGGACGGCTCGTACATAGCCAGTTTCGACATCGCGCTTAACAAGTCATTTACCTCTGCGGCATTGAAAATGCCGACGTCTGCCCTTAAAACCCTCGCCCAGCCCGGCGCCCCGCTTTACGGGATACAGTTCACCAATAACGGCAGGATTGTGATTTTCGGCGGCGGGGTCCCGCTGCGGAATAAGGACGGAGAGATTATCGGTGGGCTTGGGGTCAGCGGCGGAACAGGGGAGCAGGACACCGCGCTTGCCGAATACGGCGAGGCTGTTTTCCATAACTGCATATAGAAAGGATAAGGCTTAAATGAATTCATCGGATATTGAGCTGATCGTCAGACAGGTACTGGAGGGCATGCGCACCGGTGGCACCCCCGCCGTCGGCGGGCCGCAGGAAATTCCAAAGTCCGGCAGAGTCGCTATGCTGACGGCGCTTGAAAATTTTGAGATAAAGGAATTCCCAATCCCGCCACTGGGGGATGAGGATATCCTCGTAAAGGTGGAGGGTTGCGGGGTCTGCGGCACCGACGCCCACGAGTTTAAACGCGACCCGTTCGGGCTGATTCCGGTGGTACTGGGGCACGAGGGCACCGGCGAAATCGTGGCGATGGGGAAGAACGTCAGGACCGACAGCGCCGGCAAGCCGGTCAAAATCGGGGACAAAGTGGTTACCTGCATGATTTTCAAAGACAACCCGGACATAACCATGTTTGACTTGAATAAGCAGAATGTCGGCGGCGCCGACGTTTACGGACTGCTGCCCGACGACCAGATCCACCACAACGGTTGGTTCGCGGATTACATAGTGTTGCGCGGCGGCTCCACTTTCTTTAACGTCAGCGACCTTGACCTTGATTTACGGATTTTAATCGAGCCCGCCGCTGTGTTGGTCCACGCTGTGGAACGCGCAAAGACCACCGGCATACTGCGGTTTAACAGCCGGGTGGTGGTTCAGGGCTGCGGCCCCATCGGGCTTTTGTGCATCGCCGTGCTGCGGACGATGGGGGTTGAGAATATTGTCGCAATTGACGGCGAGGAAAAAAGGCTGCAGTTCGCAAAGGAAATGGGCGCCGGACATTCGGTCAACTTCAAGCAGCACAGCGGGATTGAGCCGCTTGTAAACGCCGTTAAAGAAGGTTTCGGCGGGCATTTTGCGGATTTCGGGTTTCAGTGCACCGGCTCCCCCGTTGCCCACAGCAACATTTATAAATTTATCCGCAGCGGCGGCGGACTGTGCGAACTGGGGTTTTTTGTTGACGGCGGCGATGCCAGTATAAATCCCCATTTCGACATCTGCTCAAAGGAACTGACAATCGTGGGCTCGTGGGTTTATAACCTGCGGGACTACCCCACCACCTTTGATTTTCTGAAACGAGCGAAGGCAATCGGGCTGCCGATTGAGAAGCTGATAACCCACCGCTTCCCGCTTGAGCAAATCAACGAGGCGCTTAAGACAAACCTGCGGATGGAAGGTCTTAAAGTCGCGATTATCAATGATTAAGCGAGGGCTGCCCGATGGGAAAAGCGACCGGAATAGTTGAGGTTTACGGGGTGGTCGCGGCATTCGTCGCCTGCGACGCCGGCTGCAAGGCGGCCAATGTTACGGTGGAGACCTTTGACAGGAACAAACCCGACAACGCGGACGAACTCAAGGTCCCGCTGATTGTTACGGTGAAGTTCCGCGGCCGGGTGTCGGATGTCAAAGCGGCGGTGGAAGCGGCGAAGGAAGCGGCGGAAAAGGTATCGGGCGTGGTTAACACCCACGTAATCCCGAATACCGAGCCGGATACCGAAAAAATGCTGAAGATAAGCGGATTTGACAAGGATTAATCTCTAACAGACGGAGGAAAACGCAATGGCAATGGAAGCATTGGGAATGATTGAAACCAGAGGGCTGGTCGCGGCAATCGAGGCTGCCGACGCGATGGTCAAAGCGGCCGAGGTGGTATTAATCGGCAAAGAAAAAGTCGGTTCGGGGCTTGTGTCGGTAATGGTCCGCGGGGACGTCGGCGCGGTCAAGGCGGCGGTGGAAGCCGGCGAAGCGGCCGCAGGTAAGCTCGGCGAACTGGTAGCTTCTCACGTAATCCCAAGGCCCCACACCGACGCGGAAAAAATCCTGCCCAGATTGTAAGGGGCACGGATATGAAGGCGCTAGGGCTTATTGAAGTGCAGAGCGTAACCGCCGCCATCGATGCGCTTGATATTATGTGCAAGTCGGCGAACGTCCAGTTCGCGACGTGGGAGCGCAAGTTTGGCGGGCGGCTTGTTACCGTGATTGTGCGCGGGGAAGTCGCGGCGGTATCCGCGGCTGTGGAGAATGCGGTGAACAACTGTATCAAGCCTCCCCGCGCTTACGCGGTGATTGCAAACCCACACGAGGAGACTCTCAGAATGGTTGAAATCAGCGCGGCAAGGCTTTCTGCAAGGCAAAAATAATTAAGCGGGCTAAAAAATATGTGATGAAAGGGTGTTATCTATGCCGGCAGGTTCAAACAGCAGGGGCACAGATCCCGCAAAGACAGACACTGCGGTCAGGGAGCCGGAAAGCCAATTGGCGAAAACCCCGGTTCGGCCGGCGGCGTCCGCCCTCGGCATGGTTGAAACCAGAGGGCTGGTCGCGGCAATCGAGGCGGCCGACGCGATGGTCAAAGCGGCAAACGTGCGGCTTATCGGCACCGAAAAAATCGGATCCGGGCTTGTATCGGTCTTCGTCCGCGGGGATGTCGGCGCGGTCAAGGCGGCTGTCGAAGCCGGAGGCTCGGCCGCGGCGAAACTCGGTCAGGTCGTTGCGGCGCACGTGATACCAAGGCCACACAGCGATGTGGAAAATATTCTACCATCGATAAAATAAATTCATGATTTAGGGAGGAAACAAGAATGGCATTGGAAGCATTGGGCATGGTTGAAACCAGAGGGCTGGTCGCGGCAATCGAAGCGGCCGACGCGATGGTCAAGGCGGCCAACGTTCAGCTTATCGGTACCGAGAAAATCGGTTCCGGGCTTGTATCGGTGATGGTTCGCGGGGACGTCGGCGCGGTCAAGGCGGCGGCTGAAGCCGGTGCTGCGGCTGCGGCGAAACTCGGCGAAGTTATCGCAACCCATGTAATTCCGAGACCCCACGCAGACGTGGAAAAAATTCTGCCGGTACTCAAATAAGGCGGACTCAGCGGGAAAAGGGGCGCTTTTGGCGGGGCAAAACCCCGTTGTCCGGCGCCCCCGCCCGCCGGAACAAAACCCGTTATGGGATGAGAAGGTGAACAGATGATTGTCGGCAAAGTTGTGGGCAGCGTGGTCGCTACCAGAAAAAACGCCAACCTGCTCGGCAATAAATTTATGATTGTGGAGCCGTTTAAAGGGATGAACAGCCAAAACGGCAGGATAGTCGCGATTGACAACGTGGGCGCCGGTATCGGTGAAATCGTGCTGGTGGCGTTGGGGAGCGCCGCGCGGATTGGCTGCGATATGGCGAACGCTCCGGTGGACGCCGCTATCGTGGGCATAGTAGACCACTCGGTAGGCCTTGACGGATGAGAGATATGAACCTGAATGAATTAAAAGAGCTTCTCCGCGGCTGCGGCGTGGTCGGCGCCGGCGGGGCAGGCTTCCCGGCTTATGCCAAGCTGGATACGCGCATAACCACGATTATACTCAACTGCGCCGAATGCGATCCGCTGATGAAGCTCCACCGGCAGGTGCTGGAACGCCACGCGAGGGAGATACTTTCGGCTCTGCAGATTGTTTTGCGAGCAGTGCAGGCGGACGAAGCGATTATCGCAATCAAACCGTCGTATAAAAAGGCTGTTGAGGCGGTAAAGGCGGAACTGAGCGATTTTCCGTTCTGCCGGATTGGGTTTTTGCCCGAAGTGTACCCTGCGGGGGACGAAGTGGTCGCCATTTACGAGGTTACCGGAAAAGTGGTGCCCGCAGGCAGGCTCCCCATTGAAGTGGGGGTTGCCGTATTTAACGTGGAAACAATGCTCAACGCGTATGCCGCGATAAAAAGCGGAATGCCCGTTGTAGATAAATATATAACCGTAACGGGGGCGGTCAGAAGCCCCGTTACCCTGAAAGCCCCGATTGGGACAGAGGTGTCAAAGCTGGTAGAGCTGGCGGGCGGCGCGACGGTGGAAAACCCGGCGCTGATTGCCGGAGGCCCGATGATGGGGGAATTAATCCCGCCGACCGGGGTTGTAACCAAAACCACCAACGTGGTTCTGGTGCTGCCGGAAGACCACTATGTGGTGCGCAGAAAGCAGTGCAACCCTTCAATCGAAATCAAGCGGGCGATGGCGGCCTGCAGCCAGTGCCGGATGTGTACCGATTTATGCCCGCGATACCTGCTGGGGCACCCGGTAGAGCCGCATATCTTCATGCGCTCGGCTTCCAGCGGGTCGACAAAGGACATCGGGCCCTATTTGAACACTTATTTCTGCAGCTTATGCGGGTTATGCGATATGTATTCCTGCTTTCAGCTTCTAAGCCCGCGCGCGCTGATGAATACCTGCAAAACCGGGCTGATAAAGCATGGCGTAGCCGCGCCGAAAGCACAAACGGCGCCGGTGCACGGACAGCGCGAGGGCAGGTATATACCGATGACGCGGCTGATATCCCGGCTTGGACTGTCGGAATACGACCACCCGGCGCCGCTGTCCGACGTTCAGGTATCAACCGGCTTGGTCAGGTTGATGCTGCAGCAGCATAAAGGCGCGCTGGCGGTACCGGCGGTGCGCGAGGGAGAAAAAGTGGAGAGAGGGCAGCTTGTCGCCGGCGTGGAGTCGTCAAAGCTGGGCTGTCCGGTCCACTCGCCGATTGACGGCTGTGTCCGCCGGATTACCGGAGAGTACATACTGATTGAGAAATAACCGGGAGGAACACCTTGGATGAAAAAAGCAATCGGCATGGCCGAATTCATCACGGTCTCTGAGGGCGTTGCCGCCGCCGACCGGATGGTCAAAACCGCAGAGGTTGAGATTATGGAGGCGCAGACGGTCTGCCCGGGGAAATATATCGTGGTAATCAGCGGGGAATTAAGCGCGGTGAACGCCGCTGTGGACGCGGCGAAAAAACGCCACGCCGACAAGCTGATTGACAGCTTTGTGCTCGGCAACCCGCACGAATCCATTTTCCCCGCGATTTATGCGAGCGCCGAGATAACCGATACCGAGGCGCTTGGGGTGATGGAGACTTTTTCCGCCGCGTCGGCGGTTTTCGCGGCGGACGCCGCCGCTAAAACCGCGCTGGTGGATTTGATTGAGCTGAGGCTTGCTAGGGGGATGTGCGGCAAATCCTATTTAATACTGACCGGCACCGTATCCGCGGTTACCGCGGCAATCGAACGCGCGAACGCGGCGGCGGCAGAACGCGGCATGTTCCTTGACAGCAAGGTCATCCCGAAGCCCGACAAAAAGCTTTGGAAGACAATTCTGTAAGATAAACATCAAACAATAAATCTATTATCGCCTAGCCCCTAGTTCCTAACCCCTAGCGACTAGAAAGGAAAGGAAGATGCAGACAAATGCTTGCGATTGAACGCAGAAACAGAATTCTCGCGAAGCTTACCATGGAAGGCAAAGTTCTGGTCAGCGATTTAAGCCGCGAGTTCGGGGTTACCGAAGAGACCATCCGGCGCGATTTGGAGAAGCTCGAAAAGGAAGGGCTTGCGAAAAAGACATACGGTGGCGCGGTGAAAACCGAGGACATGAAAGCCGACCTGCCTTTTTACGTGCGCAAGCAAACCAATGTCGAGGCAAAGCGCTATATCGCGTCCATAATCAGCGGTATGATAAACGACGGTGACTACCTTATGCTGGACTCAAGCACCACCGCGTTGTTTGTAATCAAGCATATACTGCACAAAAAGAAAATCACCCTGATTACCAACTCGATTGAGATACTGCTGGAATTGAGCAACAAGTCGGGCTGGACAGTGATTTCCACCGGAGGCACCCTGAAAGAGGGCGGGCTGTCCCTGCTGGGCTATCAGGCGGAGCGGATGATATCGGGTTTTCATGTGGACATGGCTATCTGCTCCTCCAAGGGAATTGATATTCAAAACGGTATCACCGATTCCAACGAGCTGGACGCCGAAATCAAAAAAGCCTTCTTTAACGCCGCGAAAAAACGGGTGCTTGCAATTGACAGCACCAAATTTGACAAATCCTCCTTTGTAAAAGTCTGCGATATCTCCGATGTGGATATGATTGTAACCGACAAATGCCCGCCAAACCCCTGGCAGGAACACCTTAAGGCGTGCGATGTGGAAGTAAAATATCAGCCCGAACCGGAGGAATCAGATTGATAGTATTAGTTATTAATTCAGGCAGTTCGTCTTTGAAATACCAGCTTTTCAATATGCAGGACCGGTCGGTGATGGCAAAGGGGATTTGCGAGTGTATCGGCACCGGCGGTCGTATGACTCACAAACGGCCGGGAATGGAGAATTACACCGTTGAAGTCCCCCTGCCTACCCACGACGACGCGATTGAACTTCTGTTGAAGGTGCTGACTGACCGTGAATACGGAGTAATAAAGGATATTTCGGAAATCGGTGCGGTCGGGCACCGGATTGCCCACGGCGGGGAAAAGTAT
>FZPS01000007.1_pt189 | contig 37794 bp, 33 predicted proteins | sample 1817821 | NCBI WGS metagenome assembly FZPS01 (sample SAMEA104158645, study PRJEB21678) | metagenome | place: Germany | collected 2015-04-21 | reverse complement strand
GCTTTCAAGGAATTCTCAGTTTCTGTCCTGGAAAAATCATACCAGGGTCTGTAATCATATTAGCATCGACGATTGCCTGCACTGTTGTTCCATATCTGCCTGCTATAGTGAAAAGCGTTTCACCGGACCGGACGGTATGAATCAGACTGTTATGCCCTGAAAACACCCAAACCTGCACACCGCCGTCGGCAGTCCCCAATCCCAGGCGCCCCTCTCCACTCACAGCAAGGTCGTTTACAGGGCTGCCGGCCCGCACCGCCCAATCCGGCGCACTGTTTTCCACGGGGCTCCTGTAGCCGAAGAGATATCCCTCCGGAGTACCTGCAACCAGTGTTACCGTGCCTTCTCCTGCCAGCCTGCCCGCCGTCAGGGCGGGTATCCCGCTGCCCAGGTTATCCGAGGTAAACACCGAAGTGAGAGCGCCGTCCGCCTCTAAAATTCGCAGGAACCCGTCGCTGCCGCCCCAGGCCGGCTCTTCCCCCGGCCCTGTTCTTAAATCTCCGGCTGTCAGCGACATTACCAGGGCCGGTAGTTCCGCCAGGGCAGGTCCCTCGGCAAAGCCCCGTTCGGTAAAGATCAGCGTGAGAAGACCGGAGGAACTGTTGCGCCGGTAAGCAACCGCAACAACCGGCGTGGAATTCTCCGCTCTCCTGAAAATGGCGACCATCTGGGCCGGGCCGGGCAAAACCCTGATTGCCAGGAGCTCAAGGCGCAGTTCTGCATCTGTCTGGCCGAAGAGCCGGTAGAAAAAAAGGGACGACATACCTTCCGGAGCAGCGATGACCTCCTCCCTGCCGTCACCGTCAAGGTCCGCCAGAGCAACGTCCGCAAACCTGGCGCCGGGTTCGGGCTGAGTTTCCGCCAGATGGACAAGGGCTCCCTGGCGGCTCCCGTAGAGCACCACCCTGTCCTCCAGCCCCAGGACAATGTTTTCGGCAGCCCCGCTTGAAATTGGCAGCCCCGCGGCCAGGCTGAGGATCTGACCGCCCGCATCAACCTGGGAGCTTAGCACATACCCCGTATTTGAGGCAGTAAAAAGAGAAACCCTGGAACCGGCAGCCGCAATCAGGTCTTCCCCGGCGCCGGTCACCCTGCCCCAGTCAACCTGGACCCGGTCGTTTAACCCGAAAAGGGAGAAAACCATTTCTGCTGTTACAAGAGGCAATACCAACACCTCTTTCTTTTTTACTGAAAATGTATGCTGCCGGAATTCTTTTGTGAACAACAAAACGGCTCTAAAAAGAACCGTTTGTCGAGCAATCACTTTGCAAACTTTTTAAATTAAAGGGTTAAACCTTTAAGTGGAGCCTTGTTTCAGGATTTTTTAGAACCCCTTCACAATCTTTTGCTTTAATCAAGATAAGTTTACCATCATTTACACTTATTAAAACGCTGCTGCCTCCTCCAATACCAAGGGACTTCAACATAGAACGGGGTATTGTTACCTGCCCGTCGGGGGTTAAGCATGATAATGCTGTCATTTGTGTACCTCTCTTCTTTTCGAGTTAACCGCCGGCTAAAACCATTATAGAATAACCCTGCCTCCTTATCCAGGGTGTTTATATGAAAGGTTTTGTCACTCTTTGCCGGGCGCCCGGGGCAATTAAATACTTTGAAATACTATCAAAAATGATGTAAAATAACACCAACACTACACCTGACAGGAGTGACCCCAATGGCAATTTCCAATAAAATAAAGGATTTTTTAGCAAACGCTTCTTTTATCCGCAAGATGTTCGAGGAAGGGGAAAAACTAAGGAAAATCTACGGTCCGGAGCATGTTTATGATTATACACTGGGAAATCCCGATGTAGAACCTCCGGCTGCCTTTAAGGAAGAGTTGAAGAAACTGGCCCTTGAACCGGTGCCTGGTATGCACCGTTACATGAGCAACGCCGGTTATTCCGAGACACGCCGTGCAGTTGCAGACGCACTGGCAGACAACTCCGGCCTTCCCTTTTCTGAGAATAATATTATTATGACCTGCGGCGCCGGGGGAGCTTTGAATGTGGTGCTGAAGACGATTCTGGATCCCGGTGATGAAGTCATTCTAATTTCTCCATTTTTTGTCGAATACAAATTTTATATCGACAATCATGGCGGTTTGTTTAAAATAGCCCCCTCTGCCCGGGATTTCCAGCTTGATCTGGATTCCATCAGCGCGGCCGTCACCCCCCGGACAAGGGCGGTATTAATTAACTCACCCAATAACCCCACCGGCGTAATTTACAGCGGTGAATCCCTTACAGCCCTGGGGGCTCTGCTGGAAACAAAGGAAAAGCTCACCGGCCAACCCATCTATGTAATCTCGGATGAACCCTACGCCAAGATTGTCTATGACGGAATCAAACTCCCCAGTGTCTTCAAACAAATTAAAAACAGTATCGTTGTAACTTCGCACAGTAAGGATCTGGCCCTGCCGGGGGAACGTATCGGCTATATCGCTTTTTCACCCCGGATCGAAGACGGCGCCCTGCTTGAAGAAGGCCTGATCTTCTGTAACCGCACCCTGGGCTTCGTCAACGCACCGGCCTTGATGCAGCGGCTGGTTACCGGGCTGCAGGAGGAAAGTGTGAATATCCAGGAATACCAGGAAAAAAGGGATATTCTGTACAACAGCTTAACAGAACTGGGCTTTGAAATGATTAAACCCCGGGGGGCATTTTACCTGTTTCCAAAATCGCCGCTTCCGGACGATGTGGAATTCATCAGAAAAGCCCAAAAATACAATCTCCTCCTGGTACCCGGCAGCGGTTTCGGGAAGCCCGGCTACTTCCGGATGGCTTATTGTATTGACAAGCAGATTATTCTAAACTCACTGCCGGCTTTTAAAGCCCTGGCCGCCGAACTGGGAATGACGCGTTAAGAACAGCAAAGCCCCCGCCCTTCTGCCGGGCGGGGACTCTTTAACATAGTATCTTCCTTAATATATTAATGGCATTTTTATCAGTGATGTCTAAAGTATGGTCATAAAGAACCAGATGATCATGACGGCCTCCACCATCAGTTTGAGAACTGTCCCGCCTAAAAAACCGATAAGCGTTCCAAACCCCACCTGAAAGGCCTTATCAAAGGAACTTCTGCGGTACAGCTCTCCTGCCACCGCGCCGATGAAGGGACCGAAGATGAGTCCGAAAGGCCCGAGCAGAAGTACTCCCAATAATCCGCCCAAAATACTTCCCAGTATGGCTTCCCTGGAACCTCCATAACGTCTGGCACCCCAGATTCCCGCCAGGTAATCCACCAGAAAAATCAGCACAACCGCCAGACCCTGGCCGGCATAGAAAGTCCAGGGTAAATTTTGAAACTTAACAATAAATCCATAAACTAACATTCCCAGCCAGATCAGCGTCGCTCCCGGCAAGGCCGGCAACACCGTACCCAGCACCCCGACAGTAAAAAAAACAACTGCTATGATAATCCCGGCAATAGACATGAAGGACCTCCCCTTTAATGGGTAATATTACTTCTATTATACGACGAATAGTTTTTAGAAGATGCCCTTTTTTCGATAAACTTCCATATTTGATCACTTTTTATAATCTGCCGGGAGGAAAAAAGGATAACAAATCCCATACAGGGGCTAATCAAGGAAAATATCAGACTGAAAAAAAATACTTCCTGTTAAATATTGATTTATACCCTTTCAAGTTATACCATTAAACGGTAAATTTTTAACATGACACCGCTGGAAGCCCCCTAAAGAAAATATTTTAACAAATAATCCCGCATCTGAATCAGACATTGTTCTTGCAAAAATACGAAAAAACGCCTGCCGCCTTGAATAAGTCAAGACGCCAGGCATTTTAACCTGTCCCATAGTTCAAAGAGAACACGGAGCAGCGCTTTACCTGAATAGATAATGCAGTTTTTCTAAATTACATCATCCATGACGTTTACTTCGTGAGCCCCGCGCCTGTGAATGATTCCCTCAACCCTTCGCGCAGCGCCTCTTACATACTCGCCTGTTTTTTCACAGACTTCCGGCCTGGACCTGCCAATTTTGGAAAGGGCTAAAAAAACCAGCGCGGCCGCCCCGAAGCCGGCAATTGAGCGCAACGAAAACATTGGTATACCCCCTTGTAGGTAAATCACTGTCTCTATTTTTTCCAGGGGGGTTCAAGATCATACTTCATACTTCACAATCTGTTACTTTTCTTCCAGCTAAACTTCCTTCCCCAACACGGGGTGTGTCACGTTACAGAAACCGGCCGGCCAGGTGCACTTGAAAACACAATTACTTGTGTCGTACAGTAGAACAGGGGTGTTAAGAAAAACTGAGCTTTCCGGGGGCGTGGTTCCCCGGGTTCAAATGCGGGACCCTGGAGCAACAGCCTGGCTGGGCTCGGCAAAATAGCGGACGACCCCGGCATAAATAGCATAAGCAATCCTTTGCTGATATTCTGCATCGACCATCAATTTTTCTTCCTGTGGATTGCTGACAAAACCAATTTCAACTATAGCGCTGGGCATTTTAGCCATGCGGTTTGCAAAGTAATCAACCTGTTTGGCTGCACGGCCTGGGTTGACTAAAAACCGGTTTAACTCTTTCTGAATAGACTCCGCCAGCTTTTTTCCCTCCAGGGAACCTGGTTGCGAAAAGGTTTGGGCGCCCCCCTCCCGCCTGTCCGGAAAACTGTTAACATGGATGCTGAGAAAGAGATCCGCACCCCTCTGATTGGCTATTTCCACACGTTTGGTTAAATCCTGAACCCTGGACTGGTATAAGCTGTGGTTACCGGGATCGCTGAGATCGCGGTCGTTCTCCCGCGTCAGCAGCACCTCGGCCCCTGCCTGACGAAGAATTTCAGCCAGCTTCTTCGATACCTCAAGGACAATATCCTTCTCATAAACACCAGCTGCACCCACTGCCCCGGGATCCTCGCCCCCGTGTCCCGGATCAATCACAATCAGCTTGCCGGCAACCGCCCAGGCCAGGGTTGAAATATAGTGTTGCTCTAACCGGGCGGCCGAAAGCCTGAATCCAACAAGAACAGCCAGCACCACTGCAGCCAGGACCAGGGTAAACCTTTTACCGAACAGGCCGGCACGCGCCGAATACAAAGCCAAATAAGTTCCCACCCTTCCTTTTTTAAGAAGGGTATGCCATACCTGTTTAAAATATGTGCAGCCATTGTTTCAGAGCTTCATGTCCTTAAACAAAACTTTGACAACACGAAATAACTTCTGCCCTTTAATTAACGCCTCGCCTGAACAAATGGTCCTACAATGTACACCGCTTCCGCCCTGGCCCGGCCTCAAAATTCCGGATAATTCGCCTCTATCCGGTGTTTAATATAGTACCTGCTTTACGCCTGAACCCGGCGGTCTAAATGGAACGCCGGAGCAACCCCGGTGTATGCCAGAGGAGCCAGCGGTACAATTGCCGGTAGTCCGTATGACCCTGTAGAATTTGCAGTGATTCTGCAAAGGGTTCCCTGCTGTTAAAAAACATCCCCAGCAAAACCCTTGGGAAGTACTGGAATAGTCTGGAGATAAACAGTGCTGCCTTCAAATCAGCGCCGAAACTGTGATAACAATTTCGCTCGTAGACCCCCAGGTTCTGCCGGTTCGGAGGTACAGACCGGGAAAGCAGGGATACCGCCGCCGCGGCAGCAAGCCGGCCGGAAGCAATAGCGTAGCGGATACCTTCCCCGGTAAAGGGATCCGCAAACCCGGCAGCGTCACCCGCCAGGATGATCCCGTCGTTTACTGCGGGGCGGGAAATTCCACCGAGGGGAATATGCCCCCCCCTGATTCGCCTGTCAACAACCAGCCCCTTTTCTTGCAGGAAATCCAAAAACGCAGCCCTGACAGTTTTTGTGCAGGAAGGCCAGACACCGAGTCCGGTTGAAACCCGGTTCCTCTTGGGAAATATCCAGCGGTACCCCACAGGGGTAAGCCCGTAGTAGACCTCAACACCTTCTTGCCATGGTACGTCCCGCTCTACCGTCCCGATTTCCGAACAAACACAAAAAGCCAGATCTTTCTTAAAGAAGGGTTTCCGGACAGCCCTGGCTACCGTACTGTAAACACCGTCCGCCCCGATCACAACCCGGGCGGTGTAGACACGTCCGGAGGTCCGGACGGTTACCCCGCCAGCGCCGGGATCTACGGCTATGACCTTCTCCCCCTGCTTTACTTCTGCTCCGGAAGCCTGTGCCAGGCTGACCAGCCAGAAATCAAAAATATCCCGGGATACCAACACCAGGAAATCCTGCTCAAGCTCTATTGTAATTTGTCTGGCGCCGTAGAAACCGTGAAAAACAGAACACCGCGCCTCAATGATCTCCGGGGGTATGGGAACATCCAGCAGGTTCATTGCGGCTGCTGAAATTGCCCCGGCACAAATTTTAGGTCTAGGCAGAAATTCCTTTTCCAAGAGTACGGTTTCCAGACCCCACCGGGCGCATTCCCTCGCCGCTACGGCACCGGCCGGCCCCCCGCCTACAACAATAACGTCATATTTGCCCACAAACTCACCCCCCTTTGCCGCGTCGGGCCTATTATTCCACAAAAGGAAGCAATTAAACCAAAGGAGGTTGAAGCAGGATTGTGAACCAATATCTGAAGCAACGGAACAAGACAACATCCACTAACGGCGCCAAAGGCGGAATACCAACAATAAAAGCCCCCCAGGTAAGGACTCCAGTGTTTTAATATAATCCTGCGGAAAAATCCTTGAACACTCCCCAATTGTCCCCGGACAACAAAAGCCGCCTTTACGGCGGCCATCTGGTGGAAGGCAAGAGTATCTTTGCCTGCCGGTATATTGTCAAGGGGTTTGCGGAACTGGATAATTCAGTCTTTGAGCGCATCCTGGGCAGCCAAACCGGCCTCTGCCTCTGGTAAAAACAATCTAAATCAGGATAATACTACCGAACCGGGTACAATTATCTCTAGGCCTGTTCCATGGCCCGGCCCGGTAAACGCTTGTCACCCACCCGCCGGGTCACTTTTTCACGGTCAAAGTACTCCAGCAACGGCAGGGCATATTTACGGGAGGTCTGTAAAAGGTCCCGGATTTCACCCACTGTGATTTCACCCTTTTCCCGGAGGAGTCCTACCACCTTTTCACGGGCCTGGATCAAGACATCCCTTTGAAAATACAGGTCGTCCGCAATCTTGACCATTACACCTGTCCTCAGCAGGTACTGAAGAAGTTCCTGCCCGTAAGCCTCACTAATTCCCGCGTTCCTGCAGAGTTCAGCCCAGGAAGGCGGCAGAAAGGCAGCTTCCCTCAGGATCCCGAGAATTTTGTCAATCTGCTTCAGCTGTTCATGGCCGGGCTTGCAGTCGAAGGCCTGCAGCGCTACTGCCCGGGGGCTGACCCTGATCAGACCGTCCTTCTCCATTTCCAGCAGCAGTAATTGAAAAGCCTTATTTGGTATAGCCTGGAACTTGCGGGAACGCAGATCCTCCTTGGGATAGCCCTCCCTCAGGGGGTATTCCCGGTGGTAGGACTGGAGCAGCTTACTAATCTCAGCAGCCCAACGCCGGTAAACATCATCTGCTGCCAGGTACGTCCTTCCCTCAGCGGAGATCACTTTAACCCGGCCATCCCGTTCCAGTTCCCGGGCTGCCGCCAGAATCTCTTCCTCCTCCAGGCCGGTACCCTTTGCCACTTCGGCCGCCCCCGGCAACCCCGGCAAGCCCGGCAAATACTGGCTCAGCAGTTCAGCCGGCGTACCCCTTTCCCGGGCGGCCAGAGCATTCAGAACTTCGCTGCGAAAGCGCCTGTGTTTGCGCCCGGGCAAAGGGTCAATAACAGTGCCGCCCCCGATGGTATGCATGGGCGAATAAGAGCGGATTACAAAACGGTCACCTTTGGCTGCCACAACCGGCTCTTCCAGCTCCAGCTGGGCGTAGGCCAGGGAGCCCTGTTTCAATTCTTCCTGATCCAAAAGACGCACCCGGCCCAGCGCTTCCCGGGTTCCCAGGAAAAAGCGCACCCGGGCCCTGTTTTTCAGCGGCCTGGCTGCGCTTCTCAAGAGCAGCAGGCGCACATCAAGCCGGTGGGAAGGAGAAATGCTTTTCAGCCCGGCCACCACGCTGCCTCGCTCAATCTGGTCCATCTCCAGGCCGGCCAGGTTGACGGCCACCCTCTGGCCGGCCTCCGCCGCCTCAACCTTTTCACCGTGTACCTGCAGCGAACGCACCCTGGAAGCCAGCCCCTGGGGCTGTACTTCCACCAGGTCACCCACCTGGAGCGCTCCTGACACCAGCGTGCCGGTGACCACCGTGCCGAAGCCGGTTATGGAAAAAATCCGGTCCACAGGCAGCCTGGGCGGACCCGCTGCAACCCTGGGCCGGACTTCCCGGGTCAGGCTGTCAATCCGTTCCAGAAGCTCCGGGACACCCTGGCCTGTAACTGAAGAAACATTGACTACGGGCGCATCTTCCAGCACAGTGCCCTTTAAAAATTCCTGCACCTCTTCTTCTACCAGATCCAGCCACTCTTCATCCACCAGGTCGATCTTGGTCAGCACAACAATTCCTTTGGTAACCTGGAGCAACTGGATAATGTCCAGGTGTTCGCGGGTCTGGGGCATAACTCCCTCGTCGGCGGCGATAACCAGGAGAACAAGATCAAAGCCGCCTGCCCCCGCCAGCATATTCTTGATAAAGCGTTCGTGGCCGGGCACATCGACGATACCCGCCTTCCGCCCCCCGGGCAGGGACAGGGAGGCAAAGCCCAGCTCAATGGATATCCCGCGGTCTTTTTCTTCTTTCAGCCGGTCTGTATCAATTCCGGTCATGGCCCTGACCAGGGCTGTCTTACCGTGGTCTACATGCCCCGCTGTTCCAATAATAAGGTGTTTCATTTCATCCCTTTCCTTCGCCGAGAGCAACCGCCACCGCTTCTACCAGCTGCTGCAGTTCAGCGTCACCGATGGTCCGGACATCCAGGAGCAGCTTATCCTCCTGTACCCTGCCCATGACCGCCGGGTCACCCCGGCGCAGTTTGATTTGAAGTTCACCCGCTGACTCTTGCGCCGGACGTATCGCCACCAGCACCGAAGGAAGCTCCGCTGTGGGCATCGCTCCGCCTCCCACGGCTGAAAAACCTTTTTCCACGCAGATTTCCGCTTTTTTTCCGGCGGCCTCACGCAGCAGCTCAGCCAGCCGGGAACCCCTTTGCTGCAGGATGTCCCGGGTCCCGGTAAGCATCCTCAAGGTGGGAATTTCCCGGATGGCCCGGTCCTGATCGAGATATTCCCGCAGAGTCGCTTCCAGGGCGGCCACTGTCATCTTGTCAATCCGGACGGCCCTTGTTAACGGGTTTTTTTTCATCCTTTCAACGAGCTCTTTTCTTCCTATAATAATGCCCGCCTGGGGGCCGCCCAGGAGCTTGTCCCCGCTAAATGTGACCACATCCGGCCCGGCTTCCACCACTTCCCGTACTGTGGGTTCAGGGGGTAGTCCGTAGCCGCTGAGGTCAAACAAAAAACCACTGCCTAAATCCGACATCACGGGAAGCGAAGATGACCTGCCTATTTCAACAAGCTCGCTGATCGTTGTTTCCCGAGTAAATCCGATAATTCTGTAGTTGCTGGTATGGACATGGAGCAGCAGGGCAGTATCCGGGCTGATAGCCCTCCGGTAATCATCCGGATGAGTTTTATTTGTGGCTCCCACCTCAACCAGCCGCGCCCCGCTTTGGGCCATTACCTCCGGTACCCGGAAAGAACCCCCGATTTCAACAAGCTGGCCTCTGGATACGATTACTTCCCGGTCCCTGGCCAGTGTGCTCAACGCCAGGAGCACCGCCGCCGCATTGTTGTTCACCACCAGGACCGCCTCGGCACCCGTCAGTGATTTCAGCAGCCCTTCCAGGTGAGCATACCTGGAACCTCGCCGCCCGCTTTCCAGGTCAAGCTCGATGTTCGAGTAACGGGAAGCCACATCGTTGACAGCCTGCCTGGCCCGCTCGCTGAGGAGGGCGCGGCCCATATTTGTATGCAGCACAACCCCTGTGGCATTGATAACCGGGCGCAGGTTGGGGCGAACAGACTGCCTGACGGCCCCGAGGGTTTCCAGAACGGTTTGCTCCAGGATAAACTCTTTTCCCTTATTTTCATCTTCCGGCCTAACCCCTGCCAGGAGTCGCCGCCGCTCTTTGGCCAAAACTTCCCGGACGGCCTGGACCACGACACTGCGCGGCTGCCCTTCCAGTTCCCGGACCACCCTTTCTTCCCTGAGCACTTCGTCTACTGACGGCAGCAACCTCAGCAAATCTGTAACCACGGCTCCGATCCCTCCAAATTGTCCCAGCAGGTTTCATAATCTACTATTTTAAAATTATATGGCAGCAACACCCTAAAAGCAAGTATCGTAAGGCTTTGCTTCTTATGGGTAGGCATTTTTATAAACACTCTGCAAAGATATTGTACCATAACACTGGCGCTAAAAACCTTTGTCATAAGAGCAAGCGTTATATTATAATATAGACGAAAGGAATTAAAATCACGCGAACCGTATTAACAGCGGTTTTTATTTATTTTTTGGCCGGGCAGGATCTGGTAATGGACTTGTCATATATTTTCAATACATTACTACCATGCCTCTTTTTTGCTATCCCATTTGAACAGGAGGGTGATTTAATGATCCAAGAGGTGCGGGTTATTACCAAACAGGGAATAACCGACAGCAAGGGAGAAGAAGTCCTTTATGATATCAACTACGCCCTTGGTATCCAAAGCGTAGAAAAAGTCAGAACAGCCCGGGTTTTTCGTTTCGAAGGCATTAGCAGCGAGGATGCCGTCTACCTGGCCCAAAAACTGCTGGCCGAGGATATATTTCAAGAATATCAGATCAACGGCCCCGTCCTTGAGGATGCTGCCGTGGTACTGGAGGTCGCCTACAAACCAGGGGTGATGAACCCGGAGGCCGCATCCCTGATTAAATCGGCTGAGGACCTGGGAGTCAAGGGCCTTGTTGCCGCCGACTCCAGCTGGAGCTACGGTTTTTACGGTAAAAACATTACCGAAGCCGATCTTGACCGGATCATGAACAGCCTTCTGGTTAACGCAACGGTGGAATACGTCGTCAGGGAAAGTCCTAAAACCCTGATTATCCAGGGAACACCCGGTCGTACCGAAGTGATTCCCATCCGGAAGATGAACAACACAGAACTGCTCGACCTGAGCAGGGACAAGCTTTTTTTGAACCTGGAGGAAATGAAGGTCGTCCAGGAGTACTTTAGACGCATAGGACGTGACGCCACAGACTGTGAAATCGAGATTATCGCCCAGACCTGGTCTGAACACTGCGTCCACAAAACATTCAAGGCTAAACTGATTGTAGATGGAAAGGAGAAAAAGCCGCTTTTTAAGCGCTTGAAGGACGCCACGGAAGAAGTTGCGCACCCGTTGGTCCTGTCGGCTTTCGTGGATAACTCCGGCGTCATAGAATTTTTCGACGGCATGGCCATCTGCGGTAAAGTGGAAACGCACAACTCGCCGTCCGCCATTGAGCCCTACGGCGGTGCTATGACCGGTAGCGGCGGCGTTTTCCGGGACATCGTGGGAACTGGATTAGGGGCAAAAGTACTGGCCTCCACTGATATGTTTTGTTTTGCCCCGCCGGGGACACCCCAGGACAAGATCCCTGCCGGCTGCCTCCATCCCCACTACCTGTTGAGACGAGTGGTAGCCGGGGTAAGAGATTACGGAAACAGGATGGGCATCCCCACCAACAACGGTTCGCTTCACTTCCACCCGGACTTCCGCGCCAAGCCCACGGTTATTGTGGGCGCCTACGGCATCCTCCCGGCTGCAACCAGCCGAAAGAGCTGGCCAAAGGCAGGGGATCTGGTGGTAACCCTGGGCGGACGAACCGGGAGGGACGGCATCCATGGGGCTACGTTTTCCAGTGGGGAAATGACGGACAGAACCATGGAGGTCAATGCCAGCGCAGTTCAGATCGGCAACCCCATCGAGGAAAAACGCATGTTTGACGCCATTCTAGCTGCCAGGGACGAAGGCCTGATCCGGACCATTACCGACTGCGGCGCAGGGGGATTTGCTTCTGCGGTAGGTGAAATGGGCTCGAAAACCGGGGCGCGCATCGCCCTGGACCGGGCGCCGCTAAAGTACCCCGGCCTTGCACCCTGGGAAATCCTGCTTTCGGAGAGCCAGGAAAGAATGGTGCTGGCAGTTGACCCGGCTCACCGGGAGCGCCTACTGGAAATCTGCCGGGACTACAATGTGGAAGCCACAGTCCTGGGCGAGTTCACAGATGATCACCATTTTACCGCCACCTATGAAGGCCAAACAGTCATGGACCTGGATATGGAATTCCTGCACAACGGCCTGCCCCAGCGGGTCATGAAAGCAGCCTGGAAAAAGCCTGTCTATGCTGAGCCGGTAATCAAGGAAACGGGCGACTGGAATAAACTTTTTGCCGAGGTGCTGAGCCACCTCAACGTGTGCTCAAAAGAGCCCATTATCCGTCTGTACGACCACGGTGTGCAGGGGACAAACGCCCTCCCGCCCTTTGCCGGGGTGGCTGAAGACGGGCCCAACAATGCAGCCATCATGGCCCCCATTCTCGGAAAACCTTACGGAATGATCATTTCACACGGGCTCAACCCTGTTTTAAATGTGATCCAGCCCTATTACGGAAGCCTGTGGTCAGCTGCTGAAGCAACTGCCAATGCAGTGGCCTCCGGCGCCAATCCGGAGGAGATGGCTTTAATTGACAACTTCATCTGGCCCTTCCCGGACGAAGAATCACTGGGTGCCCTTGATCTGGCGGTTGACGCCTGCGTGGACTTTTCCCGCGCCACAGGTATGCCCTTCATCTCGGGAAAAGACAGCCTTTCCAGTACCTACAGGGGAAGGGACGGGAAGGTTATCAAGATCCCCCCGGTTCTATGCATCTCTGTCTTCGGCCGGATGCCGGACGTTTCGAGGTCCGTTTCGGCGGACTTTAAAGAGTCAAACAGCCAAATTGTGCTGGTGGGACACCGGAACACAGATGAGATGGCCGGTTCAGTCTACTACGATCTCCTGGGAGCAGTGGGAAACAATCTTCCGAAAATTGATCCCGGAGCTTTGATGGAGGTTTTCAAAGCCGTTTATCGAGCCATTCACGGGGGTAAACTTCTGGCCTGCCACGATCTCAGCGAAGGCGGGCTGGCCGCCGCGCTGGCCGAAATGTGCTTCGGTGGAGGCCTTGGCGCGTCCATACGAATTACCGGGGAGCAAAAAGCCGAGTATTTCTTATTTAATGAAACAGCCGGCTGCTTTTTGGCAGAGATTCCGCACGGCGCCAACCCGGAAACAATTTTTGGGGATATCCCCTGGGCAGTCATCGGGAGAACAGTCCCGGAACCTTTGATTACAGCCGAGCAGTCGGGAGAAACTCTTTTCACCCTCAATTTGGAGGAATTAAAAGAGGCCTGGCAGCGCCCAATGAAGGAGGTCTTCCGTTCATGAAAAAACCCCTTGTATGCGTGCTCCGGACAGATGGAATCAACTGTGATGAAGAAACTTTTTACGCCTTTGAGAAAGCAGGAGCAGACTGCCGTCTGGTTCACGTAAACCAGCTCCGGAAAGGCAGCGAAAAGCTAGCCTCATACCAAATTTTGGTACTGCCCGGTGGCTTTTCCTACGGAGACGATGTTCACTCCGGCAAAATCCTGGCGGTGGAGCTGACCTCCTTTTTGAAGGAACAGCTGGAAGCCTTTGTGGAAGCCGGCAAACTCGTGCTGGGAATCTGCGACGGCTTCCAGGTGCTGGTACGGACAGGACTCTTGCCCGACCGGAACCTGGGTGTAATTAAGACCACCCTGATAGCTAACGACAGCCATTTCGAGTGCCGCTGGGTCAACCTGCTGTTGGAGCGCAGCCACTGCGTCTTTACCCGCGGGCTGGAGGGCAGCCTGATCAGCATGCAGGTCGCCCATGGGGAAGGCAAGTTTTTCACAAACCCGGCGACTTTGCAGGAAATAGAAAACCGGGGTCAGGTGGTGTTCCGTTACGCCGGCACCGACGGCCGGCCCACGGTGCTGTACCCGGCCAATCCCAACGGCTCCCTGAACGCCATTGCCGGTATCTGCGACTCAACGGGAAGAATCATGGGCATGATGCCCCATCCGGAAAGGTACGTTGAGCGTACCCAGCACCCAAACTGGCGCAGGATGCCCGCCGATACTGTTCCCCACGGACTGGCTATCTTTAAAAACGCCGTGGATTACGCCCGGCAGTTTTAATAAGGTGTATGGACAACTACCCTGAAAATAGACATTTTCTTCCTTTGTGGTGCCGCTAGCGGCATGGGGAACTACTCTAATAATAGACATTTTCTACCTCTGCTGGTGCCGCGCCAGCGGCACGGGTATCTAACAAAAAAAGACCTGCGGGTCTTTTTTTTATTTCCATTTTGTTCAATTTCTTATAAAAAGACTCTTGCATTAAATGAAGCACCCTGTAAAAACTATATTCATTATGAAAAAAGTTAAACTAATGATTAATAATCGCCCGGTAGTGGCGGAAAAAGGAACAAGCATCCTGCAGGCAGCCAGGAACGCCGGGTATGATATCCCCACGCTGTGCTACCTGGAAGGGGTAAGCGCCCCGGGGTCCTGCCGGGTCTGCCTGGTGGAGGTGGAAAGAAACGGCAACAGATCCCTCCTGGCATCCTGTGTCAGCCCCGTGGAGGAAGGGTTGAAAGTCTACACAGAATCGCCCAGGGCGCGACACGCCCGCAAGCGTGTAGTTGAACTGCTGCTCACTGAACACAAACAGGAGTGCGCCAGCTGTGTGCGGAACCTCAACTGCGAGCTCCAGAACCTGGCGGATCGCTTGCGTCTGAGAAAAATCCGTCTTGGCGGGGAGCGCATTGAACACCTTGTGGACGATAAAAACCCCTTTATTGTCAGGGACTATAACAAGTGTATCAAGTGCCGGCGTTGCGAAGCCGTCTGCAGGGAACAGGGCGTATCTGCCCTGGCGGCCCAAAACCGAAGTTTGAGAACGGTTATAGGCCCCGCTTTCAAAAAAGGCCTTGCAGAAGTTGCCTGTATTGCCTGCGGTCAGTGCGTCATGGCCTGTCCCACCGGCGCGCTGACGGAAAAAGAAAGCATTGATGAAGTCCTGCAGGCACTGGATGATCCGGATAGATTCGTCATTGTGCAGACTGCGCCCAGTATCCGGGTGACCCTGGGCGAAGCCTTCGGCCTGCCTGTGGGAACGGTGGTGACCGGTAAACTGGCTGCGGCGCTGCGGCGGCTTGGTTTTGATCGTGTCTTTTCCACCGACTTCGCAGCCGACCTTACAGTTGTGGAAGAATCCCATGAGCTTTTGGAGCGACTCAAATCGAAAAAGCGGCTGCCCCTGATTTCTTCCTGCAGTCCGGGCTGGGTCAAGTTCTGCGAGCACTACTACCCCGAGTTTTTAGACAACCTCTCAACCTGCAAGTCCCCCCAGGAAATGTTCGGAGCCCTGGCCAAGACCTACTTTGCCGAAAAAGAGGGCCTGGATCCGGCCAAAATTATTGTAGTGGGCGTAATGCCCTGTACTGCCAAGAAGTTTGAAGCAGCACGTGAGGAACTGATAACCCGGGGCCACCGGGACGTGGACTATGTCCTGACCACACGGGAACTGGCCAGAATGATCCGGCAGGCCGGGATCAAATTTGAAGATTTGCCTGATGAAGAATATGACCAGCCCTTGGGGATTGCCTCCGGCGCGGGAAACATCTTCGGCGGGTCCGGCGGCCTTACGGAAGCGGCCATGCGCACCGCCTTCGCCCTTACCAACCCCGGCGAAGCGGAACCGGTGATTCAGCTCAAGGAACTAAGGGGAACGAAGGGGATTAAAGAAGCGACCATCGATTTAAAAAAAGGAGGTAAACTGAAAGTAGCCGTGGTTCACGGAACCCGCAACGCCCGCAGGATGTTGGAAAGACTCAAGGCAGGGGAACACTTTGATTTTATCGAGATCATGGCCTGCCCCGGGGGATGCGTGGGAGGCGGGGGACAGCCTATTTTCGGAAAGCAGGATCACCGCGAACTTGCCGTGGAACACCGGCGCCAAAGGGCTGAGTCTTTATTTAAGATTGACCTGGGTAAAAAACTGAGGAAGGCCCATGAAAACCCTGCCGTTAAAAAGGTATACGAGGATTATCTCGGCCAACCCCTCAGCGCTAAGGCCAGGGCACTCCTGCATACCTCCTACACCGCCAGAGGCAAAACCCCCGGCCTGAACGTCCCGGGAGTTAAATGGAACGACGGGAGCAGAAGGCCGGCAGAAGTACCGGGCTGATTCACACCAGGCCGCCCAAAAAGAAAAGTAGCCTGACGCGTCCGCCCGAGGTATCAAAAAGAGCTCCTGCTACCTGAAGATCGGAATAAAGCAAGGTTTTGGGAGGTGTTGAAACCTGAAAAAAATACAATGGATTGTTGCCTGCAGCGCCTTTCTTCTTTACTTTCTTGCCCTAATACCAGGCAGTCAGGCGTCTCCAGGCAATACAGGCCATCTGGATCATATACAGGGGCGCACCTTGTTCCTTCAAGATCCTCATTTTACAGGCACAGATGTAATGGATCTCCAGCAGCGGCTTCAAATGCTGGGTCACTACAAAGGAGACTTAAACGGTGTCTACGACCTGGAGACAGCCCAGGCTGTGGCCTCAGCCCAGGAATTCCTGGACCTGCACCCGGACGGCACTGTCAACCTGTATACACTCCAGGCACTTGTTTCCGCCACCGACCAGAAGCTCTATGGAGAAAAAATACCGGCCATACCTGAACGGGTCAGCGTTATCATTGACATGGACAGACTGACCCTGACCCTCTTTAATGAAGGCGAGCCGTACAAGCAGTACCCGGTTGCCATGGGTAAATATGAGTCGCCTACACCCGTGGGTAACTGGGAAATCATTTCCAAATACATGAACCCTCCCGGCGTTATGGGCACACGCTGGCTGGGACTGAACATCCCCTATGGTCAATATGGTATCCATGGCACCAATAATCCCGGCAGTATCGGCAGTTTTGCCAGCCACGGGTGTATCCGGATGTACAATGCCCACGTGGAAGAGATTTACCCGGCTGTTGCAGTTGGTACATCTGTAACCATCATTGGAACACCTTTCGGGGCTCCGGGCGTCCCTCCCACCGTACTCAAACATGGAGACCGGGGACCGGGTGTTCTGGAAGTCCAGCGTTCCCTGAAAAGGCTGGGTTATCTCAAGTGGAACCCCGATGGATTCTGGGGAGAAGGCACGGAAAAGGCAGTCAAAAAATTCCGGGAAGACCACGGGCTTAAAGGCTCCAACTACGTAGACGACAAGGTCTATGAGTTACTGGGATATTAAAATCAAACAGCCGGGTATGACCCGGCTTACATTTTAATTCGCTACAGTCCCTATGTGTTTTAATCAGTTACGGCATGCAGCACTGTAAAATATCCGCCCCTGAACCCTTGCGCCGGATAATAACAGGCATCTTTAATGATCCAATCCCCCTGTTCATTCACCCAGAAAACGCAACCTGACCCTGTCTTCGATCAAGCCGCTTTTATAAGCATAATTATAAAAAGTGAGTAGCGCGTGCCGGTCGCTTTCGTCAAATTCATAGCGGATTCTTTTGAAATAATCTTTGATTACAGAAACCGGCAAAGGGCTTTTCTTCTGGGCCAGGGCAATAATTTCTGGGAGCCGGCTCATACCTATTTTTTTGGACTCCAGAAGGGTTTTCGCCAACTCCTTTGCTTTCATCGGGTTCGCCTCAGCATAATCCCTGCGGACCACCCATATGGCATAGACCATTTTTTCCCCTGTAAATTGTTTCCAGGCATCCCCAAGGTCGGTAACCTGGTAGGGCAAATGCTTTTCCTTTACCCGCTGGTGGGCTAGAATAGCTTCATCTCCAATTAAAAGGGCGCCGTCAGCTTTCAGCATCATCCTGTCAAAGTCCGATGGAGCGGTTTCAAACTGCACATCCACATGATAGTAGTGATCAAAAAGAATTTTGAGTAAAACAACGGAAGTGGCTGACGTTTCGGTGAGACAGACCTTCTTCCCCTCAAGTTCAGTGACCGGCATCTTGCTGAAAAACAGGATATTCGCAACACGGCCGTCCGCACTTATGGACAGATCGGGAAGAATTAAACAACGGTCAGCATTACGGGCATATTCTATTGAGGATAGCGAAGTGACTTCCAGTTCTCCGTCTAGAAAAAGACGGTTCAAACGGGTGGGCGAACCTTTAACCAGTTCAGCTTCCAGAGGCAGAATCCCCTCTTCCAGGGCATAGTATACAGGCAGGTAATTAATGTATTCCACCTGCCCGAGGCGCAGTCCTGACACTATTAACCCTCCTCAATAATGTTCTAGATATTCCAACGCTCCACTGGTATTCGCCCAGCCGCCATGCTAAAATCACTTACAAGCCTGGAAGAGCTGTTTTGGATTTAGCCTGGCCGGTTGCTGCTCCTGCGTCATGGGCGATTCTCCTCCACCACGGTTGTTTTCCAGGCCGTCAACCCCGAAGGATAGGGGAAACCCGGGCTGTTGCAGCCCGGCCTAATAACCTAAAGGACTTTTATCACTGACTTCTGAACATTCTTTAGGCTGCAAGTAAAAGCCCAAGATTGGTCAACCCGCATCCACTCAAACACACAAGCCAACCATTTTATAATCAGTTTAAAACCATATTAGGCCTGCCTTTAATAAAGCGTCCGGGAAGAAAACATCTGTTCAATATTCCGGGCGTTTTCCTGCCCAGAACCCTGACAGTCCACCAACACAATTATAATGGGCATATAACTTCCAGGAAAGTAAATAAAAGCATAATAACACTCAGCGTCCCGTTTAAATTAAAGAAAGCGATACCGGCCTGGGAGAAATCATCCGGCTTCACAAGCAGGTGCTGGTAAATCAAAATTACAACGGCTATTACTACTCCTGCCAGGTAGAAAACTCCTGCATCCAGGATTAAGCCGGCAGCTATAAAAAACAGTGGTGCCAATATATGGAAAAATATGGAAATATCCAGCGCCCTCTTAATCCCGAAGCATGCCGGTATGGAATAAAGCCCTTCCCTCCGGTCAAATTCATAGTCATCACAAGCATAAATAATATCAAAACCGGCGACCCAAAAAAGGACTCCCAACATCAGCAGTACCGGAGCCAGGTCGAAGCGTCCGGCAATGGCAATCCAGCTTCCAAGGGGCGCCAAGCCCAGAGCCGCTCCTAACAATAGGTGACAGGTCCAGGTAATGCGCTTGGTATAAGAATAAACCAGCAGCACCAGCACGGCCACCGGAAAGAGCCTGAAGGCCAGGGGGCTGAGTTGATATGAGGAATACAACAATAGACAAAAGGATAGAAAAACATAAAGCCACACTTCTGAGGCACTGAGCAATCCCCTGGGCAAAGCCCTTCCGGCTGTGCGCGGGTTTCTGGCATCAATGCGGCGGTCAATAATCCGGTTGAGAGACATGGCCGCAGTGCGGGCGCCGATCATGGCCAGGGTGATATAGAGTAAATCATGGGTTGATGGTATTTTCATTTCAGTAAGAAAAGCGCCTACATAGGCAAAGGGAAGAGCAAAGAGGGTATGCTCAAACTTGATCATGTTCAAGAAAATACCCAGCTTGCTAAAAACCATAACTCTTCCACTTCCCGTCAACCAGCCCTTTGACCTTCTCGCTCATCACTATATCCCCGGGCCACTGTCGTTGGTACCCCTCGGCAGGTCCTTTACGGGTGGCGTCAATGCCCATTTTGGAGCCGAAATGGGGCAGGGGTGAGGCATGATCCAGGGCGTCCAGGGGACCCTCCACAATCATGACGTCCCGGCCGGCATCTATATTGTTAAAGACGCGCCACATGACTTCTGAAACGTCCTGCACATTGACATCTTCATCTACAACAATAATAAGCTTGGCCAGCATCATCAAGCCCAGTCCCCACAGAGCGCACATAACTTTTCTGGCATGGCCGGGGTAACGCTTTTTGATGGAAACGATTACGCAGTTGTGGAAAACCCCCTCGGGAGGCATATTCACATCCACTATTTCGGGCAGTGTCAGCCTCATTAAAGGCAGAAAGATCCGCTCGGTAGCTTTTCCTATAAATGCGTCTTCCATCGGCGGCCGCCCCACGATAGTTGCCGGATAAATGGGTTCTTTGCGATGAGTAACACAGGTAAGGTGGAAGACAGGATACTGGTCGGCCAGGGAATAATAACCTGTATGATCACCGAAGGGTCCTTCCAGCCTGGTTTCATCGGGATCAACATAACCTTCCAGAATCACTTCGGCACGGGCCGGAACTTCCAGATCCACGGTCTCGCACTTGACCAGTTCCACCTGTTCCCTACGCAGGAAACCGGCAAAAAGCACCTCGTCAATTCCGGGCGGAAGCGGGGCTGTAGCTGCAAAGATTAAAGCCGGGTCGGCACCAAGCGCCACAGCCACAGGCATTTTTTCCGTACTACCGCGTAACCTGGCGCAGTGAGCCGCCCCATCTTTGTGAATATGCCAGTGCATCCCGGTGGTTGTCTCATTATAAACCTGCATCCTGTACATACCGACATTCCGCCGCCCGGTTTCCGGATCCCGGGTAAAAACCAGGGGCAGGGTAATAAACGGCCCGCCATCACCGGGCCAGCACTTCAGAACGGGCAGCCCCGCCAGGGAGGGATTGTCCAAATGGACCACTTCTTTACATGGGCCGTTTCTAACAACCTTCGGTAAATAGGATGATAGCTTTGCCAGCCTGGGAATCGTTTTCAGCTTGTCTAAAAAAGTGGTAGGCAATTCAGAAGGCTGCAGAATGGAAATCAGTTCATTTCCAATCCGGTCCAAATCCTCCACACCCAGGGCCAGCTTCATTCTTTCCATGGTCCCGAATAAATTGGTGACCACCGGCATCTTGTAACCCTTAACATTAGCAAAGTACAGTGCCGGGCCGCCGGCCTTGACTACCCTGTCGCTGATCTCAGTTATCTCAAGCTCGGCATCGACTTCAACCGTGATTTTTTTCAGCAGTTTCCGATTTTCCAGTTCAGCTATGAAGGCGCGCAAATCAGGATATGCCATTTTGCACCTTCCTTTAAAAACACCGGTTAAAGGATATTTACCGGCGTTTAAAGATTCATACTTTATAACCAGCCTGGCTCTTAAAAATCTTTCGTTCTGCCAGGTTTCAAATAACCATACGCTGGGCAGGCAATCCCTGACGGTACAAGTTATTGACCAGTTTTTCCAGAAGTGTCCTCTCCTGTCCGGATGGTAACAGGGAAAGAGAGTTGTGCGCCATCCCCAGGTAAGTGGTAACGTGTTCCCTGGAGATGCCCTGTTCCAGAAGGCCATAAGCCATACCCAGGTTTAATCCGTAGTTCCGCATGGATTCCCGGACATCCGGCGGCGCGCCTGTCAGGAGGGCGCTCAGGGAGCAGCACCCGGCAAAAAGCTCTGATGTTTCTTTACGCACCACTTCGTAAAGTGCTTTTGGCGATGCAACCTGTCTGGTCAATCTCTTTCTCAGGATCCCGCCCTCATGAATCTGACAGATAATATCCGCCAGGGGGTCGAGCAGTTTGAGTATGCACGCTTCAGTCAGGAAGAAAAAAAACTTGCCATAAAGATAGTCCCCAACCAGTACCGGAAATTGGGAACCGTCCCTCGGGTCAATATTTCCCCGGTGATACTCGGAGTCGTTTTCCGTTATTCCACGGTGAACACTTGATGCCATATAAATAAACTGAATGATTCCGGCAAGAGCTATGGACTTTTCCCGGGCCAGTCCGAAAATCCGGGAAGAAAGGACTACCAGTACCGGCCGGATGTTCTTGTTGATTGAAGAAAGCTCCAAGTGTGCGTACCTTCCGAGATACCCTGATTTAATTGTTAGATGCTTTTTAATCAAATTGTGTACTGAGACAATTTCACCCTCTATAGGAGTGATAATATTGCTTAACATCTCTGCCAGGCTCCCCCTTCGTGCTATTATGTATATATTCGTTACAGCCTCTTTATTTCCTCCTAAACAGTAATTTTTAGTAACCTGAATGAAAACTTTATCCTAAAAATCAGCAAGCCTTGCAACACTAGCTTCATTGCAAGGCTTACTAATTATTCTTTTTGTTGGTACTAATAAATATCCCTCCTAGAGATTTGCGGCTTCCTTCAGATAAGCTTCAGGCATGATCCCCCGTTTCATTTCTTTGGCTGTCATATTTTTAGCGCTAAAATGATCGGTCAGGTAATTACATGCATCCCAGGGATTTACTCTTTCACCACAGGTGAACACGTCCACTGCCGCGTAGCCCAGTTCCGGCCAGGTATGGATAGCGAGGTGCGATTCAGAAATTACAACCACACCGCTTACCCCTTGAGGACTGAATTTGTGGAACACACATTCTCTGACTTCAGCGCCTGCTTCCAGCGCAGCGTTTACCATAATCTCTTCAACTTTGTTAATGTCATTAAGAATGTCAAAGTCGCACCCACAAATTTCAGCCAATACATGGCGGCCCAAATGTTTCATTTATCTGCCTCCTTTTAGGACAAGATTATATGGAATTAACAAACCCCAATGTTTCCGCAAGGACTGGTCAATTCCAACCAAATTAAATTTTAGCATATTATCTTAGCTTGTCAACAAATTTTTAAACCTGTCCACCATTGTTCTTGAATTTGCAACAATCCTTAAAAACACTTAAGAACACCAGGTTTTACGAAGTAACATTATTACTTAATGTACCGATTCCCCCTATTTCTACTTCTACCCTGTCACCTTTCGCTAGAGGCCCCACACCACCCGGCGTCCCTGTGAGAATGACATCGCCAGGAAGAAGGGTCATAATTTTAGATATAAAACTCACCAGTTCCGGAATACCGAAGACCAGGTTCCTGGTTGAAGATTTTTGACTGATTACCCCGTTTAAGCGCAGGGTAACTGAAACGTCACCGGGATCCAGGTCAGTAACAATATACGGACCGAGAGGCAGAAACGTGTCAAAGGATTTAGCCCGGGTCCACTGCCCGTCCTTGCGCTGGAGATCCCTGGCAGTGACATCATTGGCGCAGGTGTAACCAAATACATATTCCCCGGCTTCCCGGCTCCCTACCTGGCTACAGGTTCTACCGATAACCACGGCCAGTTCGGCCTCATAATCTACTTGACTGCTGGAAGGCGGCAGGACTATGTTTGCACCGTGACCAATTACTGCAGAAGGCGGTTTCAGAAACAAAACAGGCTCCCGGGGTACTGCGAGTTTCAATTCCTCTGCGTGATCCCGGTAATTAATCCCCACACAAACAGCCTTCGTCGGAGTGCAAGGAGCCATCACTTCAAGTTCCTGCATTAAATAATCCCCTGCGCCGGTCTGAATACTCTGAAAAGGATCCCCGATCAGGGGGGTTACCCTGTTCCCTGTTATCTTTCCATAAAACACCTTGTTTTTATACATATATCTCCCAATCAGCAAATAAATAAAGACCCTCCTACTGGTAAATATTGGGTATTCCTTAAGATTACGGGTTCTCCCAGGTTAGAATCCCCTTGTTGATTCTGATTATCCAGAGACACAAGATATTCGCTTTCCGTTCAGCATTTCCCTGCAAATTTTTTAGCTTTTTTGCCTGTATGAGCATGCCGTCAAGGCCCATATAACCCAACCCGGAGCCTATCAGTCCTTTAAACAAAATAAAAAGTGCCGGCGTTTAACCGGCAAAAAGAGCTTTATTTTCTATTACTCTGGTTTGCGCAATCACCTGGCCGCCAATCTTCACAGGCTCCGTTAAATATTTGTACACAATTTACTTCTTTAAAAACGAAAAAGATAAAGGCGGGGCAGCAACAATCAACTCTTGAATTGCAGCTTAAATCACCCATTTTTTCACTGATGGCTTCTAGAGCTTCTTTAACCATCTTTTTTCCTCCCTTTTTTAAATACTAATTAAAAACAATATGACATACCATCTATCCAGTGAAAAGTTAATTATCTCTTATTTATATACATTTTTTACACATGGACTGCCCGGTCTCCAATCTTCACAGGCTCCGTTAAATATTTGCGCGCAGTTTATTTCTTTAAAAATAAATAAGATAAAGCTAGGACAGCAGCAATCGACAGATCTCTTACCCCTAGATGCATCGTTATCCGGCTTTTCTTTCATGACTTCTAAAATTTCTTTTTCCACTATACATCCCCCCTCTCTCAATTATTTTCAAAACTAGATTTTTTTACATAATATGAGTTATTATCTCAAATATCTACTTGCTTCGCAGTAAATATTAAAAGTAAAATTTTCCATAGCAGCTAATTAGTTGTTTTGGGCAGAGGCGCAATGCTCTACCGGTATTACATATATTCATTCTATACATTAAGGAAAGAGAGATGAAAAACATGAAAAGCTGAATCCCATTTTGGAACAGATTTTACCCGGGAAAAATTATTTGTGGGGCAGGAAAATGATTACAAAAAAAACACCTCCTTATCCCATGTACAAGGGGTGTTTTTTTGCTAATTTATTTATTCTTTTTTGCGTTTCTCTCCAGGGGCCGGGTCTTATGGAACTGTTCAGCCATACGTATTTTGAACTCCTCTATTTCCAGAGTACCGGCTGGATTGGCATTAATACTGATTTTTTTCTTGTCCCCTTTTCCCAAACTTTACACCTCCCGGAAAGCGCACTGCCTTGTTCAATGTACTATTCTTCGCTTATAGCACTGGTTGGGCAGGATTCCACGGCTTCATGAGCCTGTTCCTCCAATTCCGACGGTACTTCTTCTACTATATTGTGGGCTTTGTCATCCTCGTTCCAGTCAAATACATCCGGGCATAAATCAATACAGGCACCACAGCTGATACATAATTCCTGATCAACTTCTACTCGCAAGTATTACACCCCCTGTCAAATTATAAACAGCTATAGTTTGGCTAAAAAGGCATAAATTATGTACCGGTTTTAGATTTCCGGAATTTTGACCTTTTTCGGACAAACCTTGGGCATTTTTTTAACAAAGAGCTTCAGGATTTCAGGAGGTACCTGCATTAAGCGGAGACGGGCCGCATTCAGAACATCACGGGGGTCCTGCGCCAGCCGCAGTCCTTTAACAAACGCCGCCGGCTTTGTGCCCCCGGGATTATAAAAAGCTGCGTCACAAACACCGCAAAGAATACAGGAAGCTAGACTTTCCATCCTCCGGGAAACTCCCGGGTCCATGCATCCATCGTGATCCCACCGGGTAATTAACCACGGTACCACAGCTTTTAGAGAATCGAATAAAGGTTCCAGGTCAACAACCAGGTCCTTCAACTGTCTGAAATAGGCCAAAGGCTGAATGGTAATTCGCCCATTGTTCCCGGCAATCTCCCGGATCAGGGTCTGACAGGCGAGACGGGGGGTGCCGTTAATAGTAACGGCGCATGAACCGCAAATAGCGCTGCGGCAGGAGCGGCGGAAGGAAAGTCCAGGGTCCTGCCGCCAGGCTTCCAGTAAAACATCCAAAACGGTCTGATGCCCTGCTATTTCAACTCGGAATTCCTGAAAATATGGCTCCCTGTCCACTTCCGGGTCAAAACGGCATATTTTTAAGCTCAGGCTCATTATCAGTACCCCCTTTCCTGCGGTATGTAGAGTGTAACCGAAACCGGTCCGTCGCTAAATTCCGGACCTTTTTCTCCCCAGCGCGAAATTGTGTGACAAAGCCAGTTCCGGTCGTCCCGCCCGGGATAGTCCAGACGGAAGTGGGCACCCCGGCTTTCTGTGCGGCGCAGCGCTCCCTTGGCGATTAATTCACACAAATCCAGCAGGTACCCAAGTTCCAAATAATGAATCAAACCGTAATTATAGGGCTGTTCCCCAGAAGGAGGAGTCAGTCTCCGGTAGCGCTCCTTCATCTCCGCCAGGCGTTTAACTGCATCTTCCAGTTCGGCGCCATCCCTGAAAACACCCACCTGGCGGGTCATCAATAATGTCGCCTCCTGCCGGATCTTAAAGGGGCAGTCATCCTGTTTGCCCTGTACCCGCCCGGCAAGCAGGAAGTTCCAGGGTTCCAGATAACGGGAGACTGCTGTTTGGGAAAGGGATGGCCAGTGCTCCTTCCCTACTAATTTAGCTGCCGTTTGGCCGGCCCGCCGGCCAAAAACCACTGTTTCCAGCAGGGAATTGCCTCCCAGCCGATTGGCCCCGTGGACGCTCACATTGGCGGCTTCACCTGCCGCCAGGAGACCGGGTATATTAGTCATCCCCCAAATATCGGTTCGTATGCCGCCCATACTGTAATGCTGGGCCGGTTCTATGGGAATAGGGGTCCAGGCTGCGTCAATACCGGCATAGCGTGCAGCCAGGTCCTTTACCTGGGGCAGGCGCTGCTGCAGCAGTTCCTCTCCCAGGTGGGTTAAATCCAGGTGCACATATTTATCTTCTATGCCGCGCCCCTCTCTTATTTCTTTAAAAATTGCCCGGGAGACAAGGTCCCGCGGGGCCAGTTCCATTTTTTGAGGCGCATAACGGGCCATGAAGCGATCCCCGTCCTTGTTCCTAAGGTATCCCCCTTCTCCCCTGGCTGCTTCGGATATCAGGATATTGGTTCCGAAAAGCGTTGTAGGGTGAAATTGGACAAATTCCATGTCTGAAAGAAGGGCGCCTGCCCGGTAGGCAATTGCCATTCCGTCCCCCGTGTTGGCATAGGCGTTGGTCGTTTTAGCGAAAGCCCGCCCGTAACCTCCGGTAGCCAGGATCACCACTTTGCAACGAATAATCTCAAGTTTTGCCCTGGCCAGGTCATAGACCAGCGCCCCGGCAATCTGTCCCTCCTCAACCAGCAGTTCCAGCAGGTGCCACTCGGGATAAATTTTTACCCCCCTCTCCAGTACTTTCTCAAAAAGAGTATGGAGCACTACATGCCCTGAAACGTCTGCTGCAAAACAAGCCCGGGGGAAACCTGCGCCTCCCAGGGAACGCTGGGCCAGACCGCCCTCAGGGTTACGGCTCCAGAGCACGCCCATGCGTTCCAATTCCCGGATTAATTCCGGGCCTTCGGAGCAAAGCACCTCTATTGCGTCCTGATCGCCCAGGTAGTCGCTACCTTTCACAGTATCAAAAATATGAGCAGCTATACTGTCGTCCTCTCCCAGGACGGCGTTAAAACCACCCTGGGCCGCCCCGCTGTGGGAACGGGTGGGATAAATCTTACTCAAGACTGCAACATCACTCTTTTCTGTTGCTGTCAGTGCAGCCATGAGGCCTGCAAGACCTCCGCCCACAACCAGCACCTCGTGAATCAGCATGAACTTCACCTCCTGAAGTTAAGTCAAAGTATACTAGAACAAAGCAGCCAAGTTTTCCACATGCTCCAGGTCTAAAACGGTTTTTCCCAGCATTTCAGCCTTTTGCTCCCCCCACGGGCCTGCGGCCAGGTCATAAAACTTTTGGAGCAAATCACCGGCTGATAGTGGGTTTTCCGGGTCACCCCGGGGAAAATCTGTCTGTCCGCAATAAGACAGGCCGGAATTTGTTTTAATTTCTATCTCAGCCGGCCAGCGTGCGGGGTGGACTGCATCCAGGCCGGCGTCTAGAATCAACGATACAACGGACATCAACTGCCGGATATCCGGGTCCGCCAGCGTTTCCGGAGTAAAATCCGTCAGACCGCAGCTTCCCTTGATTAAGGCCAGGGCCACACAGAAGGGCAGACTGAACTTCGCTGCGTAGACAGTATCCGGCTGATGGTTCGCGGTTATACTTAAAGCTGTGCTGTAGGTACGGACGGTCAAGCCCGCCACATCAGAAGACCTGATGCGGTGCCTGGCGACCAATTCCAGAACCAGATCCACCGCCGGGTGGGTGTGGCGGCAGGAAGCGTGGATTTTAAAGGAGTTTTCCTCAATCTTATAGGGGGAACAACCAAGACCTTTAGTAATTTTATCCAGATCGTAAGCAGAAGCAGTGGCCCGGCAAAATCCCCTATCCCCCTCAATAATTGATGCTGCGCCGGTAAAACCTTCTTTTGCCAGCAAGGCTGCCAGTACGCCGTTTTGGGCCGCTTTTCCCGGGTGCAGGTGTTTGGACATGGAGCCGTCCAGCAAAAATTCCCATAAACCGGCGGCCTGGGTTCCGGCGTTTCCCAGCGCCCAGACCATCTGTTCCCGGCTCAAGCCCAGCAGTTTAACGGCCGCAGCAGCTGCCCCGAACGTACCGCAGGTCCCGGTGGTATGCCAGAAGTAATAGTGGGAAGGGGTAACAGCCTCACCGATCCGGATTGCTACTTCGTACCCGGCAACGATAGCCTCAAGCAGCTGACGGCCCCCTGCGCCGGTCATTTCAGCTACAGCCAGAGCCGCCGGAATAACAGCAGCACCGGCATGGATGATTGCAGCCCGGTGTACGTCGTCCAGCTCCACAATGTGTGAAGCCAGGCCATTACCCAGGGCTGCACTTAAACAGGAAGTCTTCTCCCCGGTTGCCAGTAGTGTTGCCTGGGGAGCCCCCCCCTGATTCCTGAGCACAGCCAGCATCCTTTGCGAAGGTTCCTGCAGCCCGCCGGCAGCGGCTGAACCAAGCCAATCCAGGAATGCCAGCTTGGCTGCCTGCACAGCAGCATGAGACAACCTTTCAAAACAGATATTCTCAATAAAACCCGCCAGGCGGCTTGAGATCAAAAGAATCACCTCATTTTGATCCATGGTGTATGGCGAGACTGTTTAAGCACGGCCGAATTCTCTTTTTTTAAACAACAGCCGGTCATTGTACGTGCCCGGTCGCCAAAACTAAACTGTAAGAACATATTCCTATTATTTCAAGATACTGTCCCGTATGTCCGTTGTTAAAATCTCTTTTCGAGATATCCATTCGACACGAATGATTTTAATCCTTTCTAGAAGACTTAATCAATCTAATTGCAGAATAGTCTAAAAGAATGTGAAAATACTCATGATACCATCAAATGGATAATTTTACCGAATTTCCCTTGCCCAATCTCAATTGCACATGAGGTTCGGATACCTGTATACACCTGCAAAAAATCATCCCTTATTAAGAAAAATCCGCAACACTTTGTTATGAGCAAAGTGTTGCGGATTTTTTATGCTGGAATTCCGGTCCCGGAACCTTTAGTTTCAGATACTTAATGGGTCCTTACAACCAATTACCTGCGCCAGCAAAGGTTCACCAGCAAAGGTAAAGCGGCTGTTTAACTAAAGATTTTTAAATTGTTACAGCAATCCTTGCGCCTTCCTCAATTGCCTGGATCGCTTTTCTTGCTTTTACGGCATCTCCGATAACATATAGCTCAGCAGCTACCCTTCCTTTTAGTTTTTCTTCCAGGGGATTGTAAGCCTTTGACCCTAAGGCCAGTACGATGCTGTCGAAGCCCGCAATCTTTTCTTCCCGGCCGTCTTTTAGATAAACAACACCATCATCTAAAAACTCTTTAACCACAGCGCCGGTCAGGCAAGAAACACCATACTCTTTTAAGCGCTCCATTAAATATATCCTGGGCCCATCCGGCATATCCTTTGCTAATTCCGATTCCATTTCAATTATGGTTACTTTGCGGCCATGTTCGCCGAGATAATCCGCAGTCTCAGCCCCAACCATGCCTCCGCCGACAACCAGAACCTTATCTCCCACACCTGTTTTTCCGTCGAGCACGTCGACAGCTTTCGCGAATTTGGGGTTATCTATTCCTTTAATGTCAGGAAGCAACGGTACACCGCCTGTTGCCAGGATCACCACATCGGGGCTTTCTTTTATCACCAATACTGGGGTGACCTCTACACCCAGTTTGTACTCCACACCATATTTTTTGCCCATTGTAATATAATATTTAATTGCTCGTAGTATATCGTCTTTAGTGGAGGGAATGCCTCCTATCCTGAACTGGCCGCCCAGTACCTTTTGTTCTTCATACAGAGTCACCTGGTGGCCTCTCCTGGCGGCAATCCAGGCCGCTTCCAAACCAGCCGGCCCGCCTCCTACGACCATAACCTTTTTGGGTTTTTCAGTTTTTTCTATTTTTAGAGTCCCTTCCCTGCCCGTAAAGGGATTGACCAAACAACTGATTTTTAAGTGCTCCGGGTCGAATAAATAGCCTACACACCCCTGCAGGCAGGCAATACAGGGAGATATTTCCTCCGGTGCATTGGCAGCCACCTTGTTCGGCCACTCGGGATCAGCCAGTGATTCCCTGCCCAAAGCAATCATATCCGCCTTGCCGGCTTGCAGGATGTCCTCTGCCAAAAAGGGATCATTGATCCGTCCCACTGTGATGACCGGAATTTTAACTGATTTTTTAACTTCTTCCGCAGCAACTGCGTTAAATCCCGGCGGGATGGCCCCCGGTACGAACATCCAGTGCATACTGCCGTAAGTACACACTGATATATGAACAGCATTGACGCCTGCCTGCTCCACAAGCCTTGCTATAGCCCTGGTTTCATCAATAGCCCTTCCACCATGTACCTTTTCGTCACCGCTCATTCTGAAGATTAGCGGATAACCGTTTCCGACTTCCCGTTTTATACTTCTGATAATCTCAAGGGGAAATTTCATCCTGCTGATGAAGCTGCCGCCGAACTCATCAATTCTTTTGTTAGAATAAGCCGACATGAATTGTGCAATTAAGTAACCGTGCGCGCCGTGAATTTCCACCGCGTCAAAACCGGCATCCCTGGCTCTTACCGCCGCATCCCTGAACTTTCCAATAAGCTCATAGACTTCCTGGGTTGAAAGCTCATGGGGTATCTCCTTCATTACCGGGCAAGGGACAGCCGATGGAGCAACCGGTTGTTCACCAATAATATCCTTTGAAGTTTGTCTGCCGGCATGGTGAAGCTGCACGGCAATCTTGGCTCCATACTTGTGCACCTCGTCCACTAGCTTTTTCCAGCCGGGAATAAATTCATCGCTCCACAAACCAGGCTCGAAGGGAATCGCCTTTCCGGCAGGCTCGACAGCCGTTACTTCCACAATGATCAATCCAAAGCCGCCCTTTGCCCTGGCCACATGATAGTCAATCAACTGTTGAGAAACACTACCGTCCGGATTGGCGTAGTTTGACCCCATGGGCGGCACCACAAAACGGTTTTTTACCTCCATTGAGCCAATTTTAATTGGTGACAGCAAAGCCGGGAAATTCATAAAGACCCTCCTTTTTAGTATGATCTCTACAGGTACTGAATTGAACCATTGTAAATCAGCAGAGTGTTGACAAAGGCAAATAAAAAACTTTTATCTGCTAGACTATGGTTATATAACCGCAAATTTTATGCCAAATGATAATAAGACAGGACAAAGGAATGAAAGTCTACTGTTATGCTAAAATAGGCGGTTTTTTACCTGTAAATCCTATTCAGCACTTAAGCCGGAGGGGTTAATAAGGAAAAATTGTGCGATGAGTGTATATATTTTATACGCCAGCCAGATTCAAGTAGCAAATGATAAAGAGTTCTTTTAATTGACAAAAAAACATAAAACACATAACAATATATATGATATATATATGCCCAATCCTGAATTTCCCTGTATAGATTTAAAACACTTATTACAGTCCTTGTTAATGTCTTGTTTAATTTTTTTACACTAAAAACATCAGACTATATTATATTTTTTTATTTTACGATAAAGAGTGGCCCTAGTGATGCCCAGGCTGCCGGCAGCGAGTGTTATATTTTTGTTGCATTGCTTGAGCGTTTCGATGATATTCTGTTTCTCTAATTCTTCCAGTGTTTTTAAATTTACCGCAACATCCGCGCCGGCTTTAAGACCGGGTGGCAAATCATTAACCGTTACCGTACTGCCCTTCATACTGTTCAAAAAATAAATTACCGTATTCTCAAGTTCCCGTACATTTCCCGGCCAGTCAAAGGCTGAAATAATACGCCTAACCTGAGGCGATACTATTATAGATTCCGCTATGCTCTGTGCAGAAGCATGTTTTCTGATAAAGTATTGCAATAATACTTCTAAGTCTTCTTTTCTTTCCCTTAATGGCGGAATATTTAAAACAAACACAGACAGCCTGTAATACAAGTCATTTCTGAAGCTGCCGTTCTCTACTTCCTTGAGCAAATTCTTATTGGTAGCTGCTATAATTCGTACGTCCAGTGGAATGATCCGGGAACCCCCAACTCTCACGATGTATTTTTCCTGTAAAACCCTTAAAAGGTTGGTCTGTACTGTTAAGGGCATATCCCCTATCTCATCTAAAAAAATTGTGCCGCCGTTGGCAAGTTCAAATTTACCGGCTTTTCCACCTTTTTTTGCTCCCGTAAAGGTGCCTTCTTCATAACCGAACAGTTCGCTCTGAATCAAGTCTTTAGGCAGCGCAGCGCAGTTAACCGCAATAAAGGGTCTTTTCAGGCGGGGACTGTAATTATGAATGGCTTGAGCAATTATTTCCTTACCGGTACCGCTTTCGCCCTGGATTAATGTGGTAGTATCTTTAAAAGAAATGTTTTTTGCATTCCGCACCAATTCCTCCATTTCCCTGCTGCAATAGATCAGATCATCAAAGGTGTAGGAAGCGGCAATGCTGCCCCCACCGGTAGCTTCCTTTACTTCTTTCAATGTTCCCACGACGCCGACATCTTCAGAATTCTCATTTTTAATTGGTTTAAAATGGGCATTAACATATACAGGTCCTTTAGGAGTGTCAAACTGCAATTCGGTCCAGCAGCATTTATTTTTTAACCTCTGCTTGACGCTTTCGTAGTTACTCACGACAGCTTCAATTTGTCGTCCCACGTAACCCTGGGACGAAACACCAAGTATCTTTGAGGCGGTGTTGTTAATATGCGTTATGGTACCCTGGCTGTCGAAAAAAAGTAGAGCCTCCGGCACACTATCAACTATAGCTTTAAAATAGTGGAAGGATTTATTAAAATCCGCATGTACCCGGCGAAAATCCAACTCCATTTCAATCGCCCTGGCTGTGGTCTCCACCAAGCCCAGAATTAACGGGTGATGAAGTTTTTCATTGTTATTGGAAAGATCGAGGGTACCAAGCAGGTTACCCTGCCTGTCAAAAACCGGTGCTGCTGAACAACACCAATCATGATAAAGCTGGCAGTAATGCTCACGGGAAAAGATCTGGATGGGGGTCCGGCCAACAAGACACACCCCTGGAGAGGTTGTCCCAATGACCTTTTCGGAGCAGGAGGCGCCCGGAACAAGAGAAAGTGACTCGGCCAGATTAAACATTTTCCTGTCGCCGAACAGGTCCAGGATTATCCCCTCGGCATCAGCAAGCAAGACAATGAAACCCATTCCTTTTACAGACTCATACAGCTTCTTCATGTGCGGCCTGGCAGCTCTTAGGAAATCCCGTTGCTGTTCTGCTAAAACCTTAAGATCAGGTGTAACTAAACTAATCTTGCTCATTACAGGATCGACATTACTTTGCAGGCACCTTTTCCATGAAAGGGCTATCTCCTGGCGTAAAAGACTAGTTTCTACATAACGCTCAGAAGCCAGTTTGTTCCAGGCCTTCTCTGCGACAGCACCCGTAACATTTTTAACGGCTCTCGTCTTTTTAACCGGCGCCATTAAAGTCACCTTCCTTTCCTGTAGGGGCTACCATTATTTATTTAATCCCAACTCTAACTAGAACGGGTTTGAGGATGCGCAAGACCTCTTTCGGGTCCAAGCCGATCAAGTAACCTCTTTTACCGCCGTTCAAATAAATCTTGGGCAGATCAAGTATTGTCTCCTCCATGTAGACAGGCAAAACCTTGCGGGTACCGAATGGCGAGGTGCCCCCAGTCAGGTAACCTGTGTGTTTTGTGGCCGTTTCAGGGGTACAGGGCGAAATGGTTTTTACTCCAATAAGTCGGGCCAATCCTTTGGTAGATACCTGCAATTCACCATGCATCAGTACAATTAGTGGATTTTTGTTTTCATCCTCCATGATCAGGGTCTTAATCACACTGTGTTCGTCTAATTGAAGTTCCCGTGCTGAAACAGCTGTTCCGCCTTTATCTTCATATTCATACAAATGGTCAGTATAATGAACCCTTTCCTTGCGTAACAGGCGAATCGCAGAGGTGACAGGGGTTCTATCTTTAGCCATAATCACAAAACTACCTTCCGTTACAATAATTTTCATTTTTTATATAATTTTTATATGTGTTAAAGCTTAAAACTTGTTTTAATAAATGGATTCTAAAACAAAACCCATTTCAAAAAAACGAAGGCATGTCTTATAAAATCTATTTTACCAGACCTAGTTGCAGTTGAAAAACAGTTTAAACTCGTGTGAATAATATTTTAGCCAGGTTAAGATGCTAAATCCATCAATATATTATAATAAAATGGGGTCCTGCAGTATCTGCAAAACCCCATTTTCATTGACTTTACTGGTCGGAGCGACACGACTTGAACGTGCGACCTCTACCACCCCAAGGTAGCGCTCTAGCCAAACTGAGCTACGCCCCGATGTATTTTAATGTGCAGATGTAATTGTAACTGTTTTAAATCTAAAAGTCAAGAGGCTAAGAAGTTTAAGGCAGCCTGTTTTGTTTTCAGTGTATCTCCAGAGCTGTCCGTCAGATAATAAGCTCAAAGAATTCATTCTTTGAAGGCAGCCGGATTATTTCTTTTATTTCTACGAACCTTTAGCTAATTCAAATACTTTAAACGGAGGCCTTATTTATGTTGATGTCGCTGAATATTACAATCAGGTTGAAACTTGCCAATCGCCCTGGAACACTGGCAAATGTCCTGGCGGTGATTGCCCGGGAACGTGGAAGCCTGGGGGCAATAGACCTTGTCTCCGCATCACCGCAATACGTAACCAGGGAAATGATGGTCCGCCTGCGCGACCGGAACCACCTGGATGAACTGGTTGATGCCTTGAAGGCCATTTCCGGTGTACAGATTATCCACGTTGCAGACAGGGTTTTAACTAAACACCTGGGAGGCAAAATTGAAATCAAGGCTAAAAGACCTGTTGCCAACTGGGAAGATTTATCCATGATTTATACACCGGGCGTGGCCGGTGTGTCGGAAGCAATTTTCGGCGAACCCGATCTGGCTTACAAATTAACTATGAAGGGAAATTCTGTAGCCATTGTAACCGACGGTTCAGCCGTGCTGGGTTTGGGCAATCTCGGCCCCGGCGCCGCCCTTCCCGTAATGGAAGGTAAAGCGGTATTGTTTAAAAAGTTTGGTAATATTGACGCTTTCCCAATATGTCTCAATGTGCGTGAACCAAAGCAAATCATCGATGCTGTGTCAGCTATTGCGCCTGCTTTTGGAGCTATTAACCTGGAGGATATTGCCTCCCCCAAATGTTTCGAAATTGAAGACTCTTTATCAGATTTACTGGATATTCCTGTCTTTCACGACGATCAACATGGTACGGCAATTGTTACCCTGGCCGGCCTGTTAAATGCTTTAAGGGTGGTCGGTAAAGAAACCACCCGGGTCAGAATCGTCCTTAGCGGGGCCGGCGCTGCCGGTACCGCCATAGTAAAAATCCTAAAGGACGCCGGGTTTTGCAACCTGATTGTGTGTGACCGGAAAGGAGCCATCGCCCGTGACTCTCTGCCCGACTCTCCATCTAAAATCTGGATTGCCGAAAATACCAATGAAGAGTGCCTGCATGGTACCCTAAAAGAGGTCATCCAGGGCGCCGACGTGTTTATAGGCGTATCCGGACCGGGCCTGCTGGACAGGGAAGATATCCTCAAAATGGCAAATAAACCTGTGGTGTTTGCCCTGGCCAACCCTGACCCGGAGATAGATCCCGGGAGTATTTTTGATCTTGCAGGCGTTATCGCTACCGGCAGATCCGACTATCCCAACCAGATTAATAATGCCCTCGCCTTCCCCGGTGTTTTTCGGGGCGCCCTGGACTGCCACGCCAGAACGATTAACAATGAAATGTGTGTAGCCGCGGCATCTGCTCTGGCCGGGATCATCCAGGACAGTGAACTTACGGCGGAAAACATTATACCTTCGATTTTTAAAGATAACGTCTCCTCTGTGGTAGCTAAAGCAGTCATAGATGCAGCAGAAAGAACGGGGGTGTCCAGGAATATTCTCACAGGGAATACCGTCCATGAGGACAATTTGATTTAAACCGCTTATAGGTTATTATATATAAAAAAAATAAAAATCGGGGGAACCTATGAAACAGCGGTTTTTCTATTGTCCAAAATGCGGAGGCAAATTATCCTATCGTAACTGCGGGGAAAGAAACAGGTTGGTTTGCGGGAACTGCAGCTATATCTTCTACGAAAATCCCATCGTCGGAGTGGCCGCGGTGGTACTGGATCAGCAGGGGCGGCTCCTGCTGGGCAGGCGGAACAGCAGCTACAAGGGCCTGTGGTGCATCCCCTGCGGCTACGTAGAGTATGATGAAGATGTTTACGAAGCTATTATTCGCGAGTTTAAAGAAGAAACCAACCTGGACATCGAAATCACCGGTATCTGTTCGGTGCAGTCCAACTTCCACAATCCTGAAACGCATACCGTGGGAATCTGGTTTGAAGCTAAAGTTACCGGCGGTGAGCTCACAGCCAGGGAAGACCTGGATAAAGTAGACTTTTTTGACCTTGATAACTTACCTCCCCTGGCTTTTCCCACAGATGCAATCGTTATTGAAAAAATCAGGCAGTCTCTGAAAAGAAACGGCCTATCCTGTTAGCTTTCTTATTTTCCCGTCACATACAGGACAGCCCTGCATTGCCAGGGGCATTTCCAGTCCGCAGGCATCCAGCAAGCCGGCATTCATCAGAATTTCCGGTGTAGGTCCGTCAGCTGCGATTTCACCATTCTTGATTACGATGGTTCTCGCACATAGGTCGTAGACCATGTCCAGGTCATGGCTGGTGATGATTTTTGTATGTTCAAATTTGTTGAGCAGATTTATCAATCTCCGCCTGGATTTGGGGTCAAGGGCAGAGCTGGGCTCATCCATTACCAGAATATCCGGCTGCATGGATAGGACGGACGCAATGGCCGCAGCACGTTTTTCGCCGCCGGACAACTTGAAGGGCGCCCGGTCTTTTATATGAAGAATTCCAACCATCTCCAGGGCCTGCTGAACCCGCTTCTCTACTTCTTCTTCTGCCAGCTTGTAATTCCGAGGACCAAAAGCCACATCATCGTAGACGGTGGTCATGAACAACTGGTCGTCCGGGTTCTGAAAAACTCTCTGAATTCCTTCTATAATAAATAAAAAATAAATATTTTAAGGTTGCCACGTTCTTACAGTAAAGGTGACAATGGAATTCCTCAGTTTTTTTCTATTCCTTTCAGAGGCACTGCTTTCAGCCAGCACCGGTCTTAACGTATACGCTTGTTTCAATACCAGCCTGACAATGCCACTTTGTTAAATACATAACGTATATTTTTAGTTCTCCAAAATGTTGCGGAATTTGATGTTGTCCACATGCCAATGACTTAAAAAAAGCTTTACGTTTCAAGTATAATATTGGCTTTTTCACCCGCAAATTTTTTAAAAAAAAAGGAATTTACGTTTTTAAAGCGAATTACTAACAATAACTTCTAATTTAATCTCCGAACCAGGTTACCTGAATTATATTTGATAGGTTTCCTGGTCTGTAGGGTATATCTGGAAACGGTTATGCCTCCCATCGCGGAAAGGAGAACATAGTCTTTGCTGAAACGCTGCCAGGAAAGCAAGCACTGAAATGTGTTGCTGTCTGTTCAAGTGATTACCTCCGGCAGCTAGTGAAAACTTTGTCCACCTTTTGTGTTGGGACAAAGTTTTTTTATTAATAAAGATTACTTTATATTCAAACATAAAGAATTAATTGGTTAAAAAATAAGTACCGGAATAATACATACAGGTCAAGTT
>FZPS01000173.1_pt14 | contig 37837 bp, 37 predicted proteins | sample 1817821 | NCBI WGS metagenome assembly FZPS01 (sample SAMEA104158645, study PRJEB21678) | metagenome | place: Germany | collected 2015-04-21 | reverse complement strand
TTCCTGGTAGCAATAGCGGAGGGGCCACACCCGTTCCCATCCCGAACACGGAAGTTAAGCCCTCCAGCGCCGATGGTACTAGGGCACAAGCCCTGGGAGAGTAGGTCGCCGCCAGGAATTAATTTTTTCTAAAAAAAGTGGGGACAGTTCCCAAATTGGGACTGTCCCCTGCCTTTATTCTCCTAATCAATCAATTTCCAGTTCTTCTATTTCCCCGGCACCGGTGGATTGGGGGATACATATCACCTGGCCTACGAAGATAACGTCGGGAGATACTATCTGGGGATTGGCGGCGAGAAGGTCGTCTAGGGTAATGTTATTTCTCCGCGCTATGGCAAAGAGGCTGTCTCCCCTTTGGATGGTATAGAGGAAGCCATCGGCACAGTCGGGAGGTGGTGGAAAGGGTATACAGATGGTCTGACCGGGAAAGATTATGTCGGGATTAACTATCTGGGGATTGGCCCTGAGGATGTCCCCGGGCCGGACTCCGAAACGGCGGGCGATGCGGGCGATGGTGTCGCCTGACACTACGGTGTAGAGAAAACCCCGGCATATCCCGGGCGGGCTTGGAAAGGGTATGCAGATTACCTGCCCTGGGTAGATAATACTGGGATCGATAATCTGGGGATTGGCCTGGAGTAAAAAGGATATGGATAAACCGAAGCGCTGTGCGATGGTAAAGAGGCTTTCTCCGGAACGGATAGTGTATAAGAATCCCGGGCAGTTTCTCGGTGCCGGCGGGAAGGGGACACATAGGATCTGCCCTGCATAGATAATATTAGGATCCGTTACCTGTGGGTTGGCTGCCAGAAAGGCAGTCATACTTACGCCAAAACGGCGGGATAGTGTCCAGAGATTTTCTCCCGGCCTTACCGTATAGTAGAAGCCGGAACAGACCGCCGGCGGCGGTGGGATCTGAGCCATGCCGCCTGGCCAGCCTGCGAGCCAACCCCAGGGCTGAGGGCCGTAATACCAATTGTAGGTGCTGGTTGGGCTTGTGCTGTAAGGGCCATAGCGGTAGGGCAGGTTGCTGTAGTAGTGGGGAGCTTCGTCCCTGAATTCCAGCTCCAGGTTTTCTGGTTCTATGGCTTCTGTGGTACCGGGACCCCTTAGGTTAGCCATTTTTCAATCCCCCTTCGGATCAGATTGGCTGTTACAATATATGCAGCTTGGGGATAAAGGGGGAATCGACGGCCGTTATTTGTGCCCATTATTTATGTCTAAGGAGGATTTCCCCTTTTCTTGGCGAATACTCCATGAAATAACTATTGCTTTTTTTGAAACCAATAGGGGGGAGGTGATTACTTGCCGCGGGCGAAAAGGACATTTTTTATTTTCCTGCTGACTTCTTTCCTGTTGCTTACCACAAATGTAGGGGTTACCCAGGCTTTTTCCGAACCGGTACTAGAGATAGACGGGCGGGAAGAACCCCTTCCCTTAACCCCTGTCTGGACCGAGGCCGGTTTGCTCGTCCCCCTGCGCCCCGTGTTGGAAGCATTGGGCGTTGACGATTTGCATTGGGAGCAGGAGGAAAATAAAATAAGATGGATTTGGGAAGGCCAGGAGTATGTGCTGCAGATAAATAGCACCGAAGCCACAGCTGCCGGAGAGGAAATAGAATTGACCCAACCTCCACTCATTGTCAAGGGCCATACCCTGGTTCCTGCAGATTTACTGGAAGAGTATTTTCAAGTGGACATGAATTGGGATACCACTTCCCGGCATTTCCAAGTAGAGTGCAGGGGCGGGCGGGAGGAGGCAGTTTCCCCCGCCAAGGGAAAGCGGCAGCAAATTGTGGAAACGGCCCTGAAGTACCAGGGTGTGCCCTATCGCTGGGGTGGTACCGGCCCCTCGGGTTTTGATTCCTCCGGGTTCATCTGGTACGTATTCCGGGAAAACGGCATCCAATTACCCCGGGTATCCTTCGATATGTATAAGGCGGGGGTAGCTGTATCCAAGGAAGAGCTGCTGCCGGGGGATTTGGTGTTCTTTGAAGGTTACCGACCCGGTCCTTCCCACGGGACCATATATATTGGAGATGGAAAGTTTATCCATTCTCCCTCTACAGGTGGTTGTGTTAATATTTGTAGTATCGATGATCCCTACTATTGGGCACCCAGATATTACGGGGCCCGGCGGGTAATAGAAGATTAATAACAAGCCCCCAAAAAATATTGAACATAACAAAGCCCCGGCTCTGTGGTGGAGCCGGGGCTTTGTTGTGGGATGGATCTTCCTTCCCTAATCATGGCCTTCAAAATCATCGGGGGGCGGATCGTCCTTCCGGGGCGGCCTGGGGCGCCGGCCCAGGTAATTTAAAAATTCAGTGCTGGCAAATTGGCGGAGTTTTTGGCCTGCCTTTTCCCAGCTGCCGGTGGAGATATAGAGGAAGATCCCTCCGGCCAGGGCGGCTGCCAAAAGGAGCCAGAGGATACTCCGGTTGGCTGTTCCTGCCACCTGCTGCCGACCGGCCTTTGCCTCCGGTTCATCACCATAGAGAAAGGCGGTGGTGGCCTCGGCAAAGAGGGTGACAGCCTGTTCCGCCTGCTCCCGGCTGCTCTCGTGGGTTCCCACCTCCAGGAGGAGGGAGCGGGGGGACAGGTCCTGGTTGTAGTCCCCGCTGGCATAGAAGATGCCCTTGATCAGGCCGGGATTCTTTTCGTCATTCACCCTTTTTATCTGTTCGGCAAATTCTTTAATGGCTGCCTGATTCTGGTTTTGCTGCCCCACTACCAGCTGGATTTGGGCAACCTGCTCCCCGTCAACCTTTGCGGTATATTCTTCGGCAGGGACGGCATCCCGGTGCACATCAAAGAGGGCATCGGGATTCTCCTGCAGGAGTTCTTCTGCGGTACGGCGGGAACGATCATAGGCCCCGGCATCGTGGGGGATATGGGTTTCCTTGGACTGCAGGGGCTGTACTCCCAGGTTTTCCAGGGCCTGGGCAAAGGTTTCCCCAACCTTGAGGATCCCGCCTCCCTCCTCGATACTATCGGTACCATCGCTGGGTACGTAGGATTCAGCCCCATGGGTGTGGTAGATGGCAATTTTCCTGCTGCCTTCCCCCTGCTGGACCGGGAGAACCTTCTGGCTGCCGGCTGCCGGGTTGGCAACTGCCGGAAGGGCCAGGTCCACATCCTTCACATAGCGGGCATAGGCAGTGCGTCCCTCCACTGTGTGTACCTCATAGAGCTTGTTATCGGCTGTGTGGTACTGGTTGCCGACCCGGATAATCCGGGACGTGCGCAGGAGGCGATTTCCCTCATCATCGAGGAGGGTAAAGTAGCCGTCGACAAGTTCGTCCAGGCCCAGGTCTTCCAGGCTTCCTTCACCTGAACTGGCAGGCTGACCTAGTGGACCCTTTAGGTTTCTGCCGGTCTGATAGAGGGCAAAGAGGCCGACTACCAGGATTAGGGATAATAGGAAAAATCTATTCCTGCTTTTCACCCCTGGACACCTCCCCTGTGTTTCCCTTTGTCTCTGTGCCAATGGTTATCTCGGGGACCGGTTCTTCTGCCGTTTCCATAAGGGCTGGACCTGGGACCCCCCGTAAGTTCGCCCCTTCTCCTTCTTTCTCCCCAGCTCCCTCTTTAACAGATCCCCCCTGCAGGAATTCCCGGCCCTCACCGATTATTTCCGCCAGACCAACGGCGATAATTCCCGACAGGACCACTGTATCAAAAATCCCGGCTCCCCCGATGACCGTTGTTGTCCGACCTCCCGTCAGGGCTACTTCAAGGCGGGCGATAATATCGGTGAGGACAATGCCCATGGTGCCGGCTATAAAGGCACTGCGCCGGGAGCGGCCGGCCAGGTAAGCAATCAGCCCGGCCAGGAGGGCAAAGATATACATGGGGTCCAGGAACAGGGAAAAGGTCGGCTCTGTGGGCAGGATTTTCATAGCCCCGTAAATGGCTGCTGCCGCAATGATGGTGGCAATGATGGCCCGGCTCCTTTCCCGGGCGGTGTCGGCCCTGAACAGGAGGTAGAGGGATAGGGCAATGGGTACAAGGCCGCCGCCGACATTGATGGCCAGGGTTTCCGTTAAGGGGATGTCGGGAAGATAGCTGCCGAAGAACATGGCGGCGATGAAAAGGAGGGCAACCCTGTCTGTCAATCCCATCCTGTCTAAAACCCGCTGGGCCACGCCAAAGTAGACCAAAACGGCTACTACTACCAGGGTGATCATTCCTATGGGCATGCTCGGCACTTCCTTTCCAGATCTGTCTTCCTTCCTCCTTAGTTTTGCCCAATAGTTTCACATTCTTACATTCCAGCCGCCTATTTTCCCCTGCCAGGGGCCCTGTTATTGACAGGGGAAATTTGCTCATGCTATAGTTAGGCCAGAAAAAGGAGGGAGCAAGGTGGATAATTTGGAGGAATTGGAACGAAAACTTGTTTCGTGGTTGCAGGAAAGGGTGGTCCAGGCGGGAGCTAAAGGGACGGTGGTGGGTTTGAGCGGCGGTCTCGATTCAGCGGTGGTGGCCGTCCTCTGCCAGAAGGCTTTTCCGCAGGAAAACCTGGCCGTAATCATGCCCTGCCACAGTATGGAAGAGGATGCCGCCCATGCAAAACTGCTGGCCGAAGAGTTTGGCATTCCCTATCGGCTGCTCACTTTAGATACCGTGTACGATTCCATGCTGGCTCTCCTGACAGAGGATATGGCTGGGGATGAGGTGCTGGCCATAGCCAGGGCCAATCTCAAACCCCGCCTGCGCATGCTTGTCCTGTATTTTTATGCCGCCCAACACAACTACCTGGTGGTGGGCACGAGCAACCGGAGTGAAATTGCCGTGGGCTATTTCACCAAGTACGGGGACGGGGGTGCGGATCTTCTGCCCCTGGGCAATCTGGTAAAGACTGAAGTTGTGGCCCTGGCCTCCCATTTGGGCATTCCCAGGGAGATAATTGAAAAACCCCCTTCCGGGGGCCTGTGGCCCGGCCAGACCGACGAGGCAGAGATGGGGATAAGCTATCGGGATCTGGATGCCTATCTTAAAGGGGGTAAAATAGATCCCCTGGTCCAGGCGCGGATCGAGGATCTGCAGAGGAAGAGCCAGCACAAGCGGGAGCGGCCGCCTATTCCCGATTTTTAATCCTCGTCCCTGAACTGCCCCCTGTCTTTTCAAAGGCCCTGCTGCTGTGTTAAAATAAAGGAGGGTTGTATTACTTGGAAGGGAGGGAAGGACCGTGGCTGGACATTCCAAATGGTCTAATATAAAACACCGGAAGGCCCGGGTCGATGCCCAAAAGGGTCGTCTCTTTACCAAGCTGGGGAAACAGCTGATTACAGCTGCCCGGGAAGGTGGGGGAGACCCCGAGGTTAACTTCCGCCTCCGCCTGATCATTGATAAGGCCAGGGCGGCAAACATGCCCAATGAAAACATCGAACGGGCAATTGCCAGGGGGACCGGCGAACTTGAAGGGGTCACATATGAAGAGATTGTCTATGAAGGTTATGGGCCCGGCGGGGTTGCCATTATGCTGGACATACTGACGGATAACCGGAATCGTACTGCTTCTGAGATTCGCCATTTATTTTCCCGGCATGGGGGCAACCTGGGAGAGACGGGCTGTGTGGCCTGGATGTTTGACAAAAAGGGCCTCTTGACGGTCAAAAAAGAGGGGCTCCCACTGGACGAGGATGAACTGCTGCTCCTGGCCCTGGAGGCAGGGGCAGAAGATGTGAAGGATGAGGATGAGCTCTTCGAAATCGTCACAGAACCGGGAAACTTTGAGGCCGTGAAGGAAGCCCTGGCCGGGCAGGGCCTTGTCTTTGACACCGCTGAGGTTACCATGATACCCCAAACAACGGTCGAAATACAGGATGATAAGGAAGCAGAGAAGCTGCTGAAACTAATGGATGCCCTGGAAGAACACGATGATGTCCAGGAAGTGCACGCAAACTTTGAATTGGCTGATGGGGTTTTGGCCGCCCTCGAATAAGGGGCCAAAACCCCTTCCTTTTTCTCCCTGTAATGTATAAATCTAAACTGATGGGAAATACTGTAGGGGATAACATGTTTTCCTTGATAGCTGAACTAAATCGGGGACCGTTGCCCTTGCAGTAAAGGGGGAAAAGGAAGATGGGTGCCTTTCGGGAAAGATACCGTTTTGCCCTCCTGCTGGGAGTCTTTCTGGCCGTGGCGGCCGGCTACTATTTCCTTTGGGATGGGAAAAAAGGGGGCCTGCCGGAAGAAAGGCCGCCGGAGGTTGTTCCCCAGCTGGAGGAACCGGCTGTTTTTACCGTGGGGGCCGATTCCCACTTGATCTACCAGGTTACCTACAGCCAGTGCGGTCACAGGGAAGTGCTGCGGGAGCGAACACCGGAGGATGAAATAGGCCTTACCCTTGATGACCTGAGGACCATCTACCGGGATTGGAGCATAGAGTTAGATGGGAGCGACATCCTTCTGAACAGTGTAATAGATGGCTTATGTGAATACTGCCGGGAAAAAATCTTTGTTGGCATCCATGAGGGCCGGGTTGCCGTCTACTACGGGGAGCCCGGGGGCGAGGCATGGCTGAAGGAGGTTACCGAGATCCCGGTAGAAAACCTGCCCCCCCGGGAGCAGGAAGACTTGCGGGCTGGTATTCCCGTAGAGGATGAGGAAGAACTGCCCCACATCCTGGAAGGGTTGATGAACTAGAGCTCTGGATGGGTCATCCCATCCTTTTCTTTTTGGCTGCCCTTGGGGGACTTTTCCGGGGGAAAAGGGAATGGTCCCGCAGCTGTCGAATAAGGTAATGTTTAGCAATTGTTATTGAAGGAGGCAATCTCGTGCTGGTACTGGGAATAGATCCGGGAACGGCGACTACGGGATATGGTATAATTGAAGTAACAGGACACGAGTACAGCATGGTGGATTATGGCTGCATCAAGACCTCGCCCCGCTTAGGGGTTCCCCAGCGCCTGGAGGAACTTTACCGGCAGATGGGCCAATTGCTCACTACCTATAAACCGGCCGTCGTTGCGGTGGAAGAACTTTTTTTTAATAAGAATGTCCGGACTGCCCTGGCTGTGGGCCAGGCCCGGGGCGTAGTCCTGCTGGCAGCAGCCGCCCAGGATATTGAAGTGGTAGAATACACTCCCCTGCAGGTGAAGCAGGGGGTTGTCGGCTATGGCCGGGCCACAAAAAAGCAGGTGCAGGAGATGGTGAAAATCCTCCTGAAACTGGACAAGCTTCCCCGGCCCGATGATGCCGCCGACGCCCTGGCCATTGCCATCTGCTATGCCCACGAACTGCCCTTTCTCAGTCGCAAGCAGAGGATGGAGCGATAATCATGTATTATTATCTCAAGGGAATATTAAAGGAAAAGGAACCGGAGTTAGTTATTCTGGAGGTTGGGGGAATTGGTTTTCAGATCTATGTTCCCCTCTCCTTGTTTTCGGAACTTCCTCCGCCCGGGGAGGAAGTGCTTTTGTACACCTATCTACATGTGCGGGAAGATGGGGTAAACCTCTACGGCTTTTTGACTCCCGAAAGCCGGCGCATTTTTACCCTGGCCCTGGGTGTGCGGGGAATTGGGCCCCGGGTTGCCCTGAGTATTACCGGGACCATGTCGCCCCTTGAGTTTACCCACGCTGTCCTGGCCGAAGACGATGCCCTGCTGACCAAAATACCGGGGATTGGTCCCAAAACGGCCCAGCGCCTGATTTTAGAATTAAAGGAAAAGTTGAGGGAACTGGCGCCGGAGCTGACGGGAAGGGAACTATCCCCCGGTGAAAGGGTCAGCGATTGGCAGGAGGCCATCGGGGCCCTGGTGGTTCTGGGCTATACCCCGGAAGAAGCCCGGCCCGCTGTGGAGACGGTGGCCGAGGCCGGGGACGAGCTGGAGGAACTGGTGAAGAAGGCACTACGCTACCTGGGGGAGAAGTAGATGGGAGAACGCATTATTTCTGCCGTTGAGCAGGCAGAGGATTGGGAACTGGACAGCAGCCTCCGCCCCCGCACCCTGGCCGAATTTATCGGCCAGGAACGGGTCAAGGAGAGCATGCATATTTTTATTAAAGCGGCCAAGGGCCGGGGCGAGGCCCTGGACCATGTCCTCCTGTACGGCCCGCCGGGCCTGGGGAAGACAACCCTGGCCCGGATTATAGCCGCAGAGCTGGGTGTCAATTTCCGGATCACATCGGGACCGGCTATAGAAAGGCCCGGGGATCTGGCCGCCATTCTCACTTCCCTGGGGGAGCGGGATGTCCTTTTTATTGATGAGATTCACCGCCTGCCCCGAAGTGTAGAAGAAATATTGTACCCGGCCCTGGAGGACTTTTCCCTGGATATAATGCTGGGAAAGGGGCCGACGGCCCGTTCCCTGCGCCTGGATCTGTCCCCCTTTACCCTGATAGGGGCCACGACCAGGGTGGGTCTTTTGACCTCCCCCCTCAGGGACCGCTTTGGGGTATTGTCCCATCTGGAATTCTACCGCCAGGAAGAGCTGGAACAGATAGTGAAAAGATCTGCCAGGATCTTAGATATTGAAATTGACGGTCCTGGCGCCAGGGAAATTGCCCGCCGTTCCCGGGGTACGCCCCGGGTAGCCAACCGGCTCTTGAAACGGGTGCGGGATTACGCCCAGGTCAAAGCCCAGGGTTTTATAGATTTAAAGGTGGCCAGGGAGGCACTGCGCCTCCTGGATATCGACCAGCTGGGCCTGGACAGGGGGGACAGGAAACTCCTCTGGACTATTATTGATAAATTTGCCGGCGGTCCCGTCGGTTTGGATACCCTGGCCGCTGCCATCAACGAGGAAGCTGGCACCATCGAGGAGGTTTATGAACCATACCTGATCCAGCAGGGGCTCCTGCAGCGGACACCCCGGGGCCGGGTGGTTACCCGGCGCACCTATGAGCACCTGGGGGTTGAAAGGGATGAACAGTTGTCCTTGTGAGTCAACAGTTTACAATTGACAATGGACAACTTAACAATTGACAATTGACAGTGGACAATTGACAATTATTTATATCTCGCGATACGAATCAAAGGGTGGCTATAACTGTTATCAAAAACGGTAATACTCCTATCCAGAGGTGATGAATGTGCCCGGTTTTGAAGGATTGGGTAAAATGCTGCTGGCCATAGGGGGCTTCTTTATCATCATGGGCCTGTTCCTGACTCTGGGCGGCCGTTTTTTGCCCCTGGGGAGATTGCCCGGTGACATCTATATCCAAAGGGGGAACTTTACCTTTTACTTTCCCCTGGTTTCCGGCCTGCTGCTGAGCCTCATCCTCACCCTGATCGTCAACCTCCTCGGGCGGAGGTAAGCTGTCCACTCTGCGGCCCTGTCCTGGGGCCCTTTTTCTTGGGGAGGAAGGAATATCCAATAACCCTGTAGAATATTGTCATCTGTTGAAAACAGGTGGGGGTGGTAAAAAATGCAGCGCTCAAGGGCAGGTGTCCTGGCAGTTCTTCTGTTGGTTCTTTTTTTATCTCAACATGTGCAGGCAGCAGAAGGAGATGGCTACATACGGGTAGGCTTGATCCAGGGACAGCAGCAGGCAAGGATTATGTCCCCCGGGGGCTTTATTGCTATAGACCTGTCCTCCGGGCAGCTGGACCAATTCCAGCCCAATGTCACCGTAACCTTTGCCAGTGAGGGGGCGGGGATAAGGGTGGGCGACCGGGGTTTGTATACTGGTCCCGTGCGCTTGGCAGCCCTGGACCAGGGGCTATTATATTTAAACGGCAATCCCTACCGGGGTGAGCTGGAGATATTCCTGCAAAATGGACGCTTAACGGTGGTCAATGAGCTGCCGGTGGAAGAGTACCTGTACGGGGTGGTGCCCCGGGAGATGCCGGCCGGTTTTCCCCTGGAAGCCCTGAAGGCCCAGGCGGTGACGGCCCGGACCTTTACCTACGCCAACTGGAACAAGCACCAGGGGGAGGGCTTTAATCTCTGCGCCACCGTTCACTGCCAGGTCTATGGCGGGGCGGCGGCAGAAAGTCCCCAGACCAACCAGGCCGTTGACAGCACCAGGGGAGAGGTGCTCCGCTACCAGGGCCAGCTAATAGATGCCTGCTACCATGCCTGTTCCGGGGGCTATACGGAAAACAGCGAGAATGTCTGGAGTGCATCGCTACCCTATCTCCGGGGAGTGCCCGATTACGTGTCCGATTCCCCCTACAGAAGCTGGAGTGTCTCCTATTCTCCCGAACAGCTTACTGAAATCCTGCGCCAGGGCGGGGTGGATGTGGGCCGGGTGGAGGAGATCACACCCCTCAGCCGGGGTGTTTCCGGCCGGGTCAGCCAGGTCCGGATTTCCGGCAGCCGCGGCTCCCGGGTGATCAGCGGCAACCAGCTGCGGGGGATCCTGGGCTACGACCAGCTGCGAAGCACCCTCTTTGAGATTGAAATGCATAAATCGGGGGAGAATATAATTATGCAGCCCCTGCGGGCAAATCAGGAAGTGACTGTCATCGGGGGAGATGGCCAGACACGCAGGGTCCCTATGCACGAGGTTGCTGTCCTGGGCGGTGATGCCACAGTGGCCGTGGGCATCGGAGAGGAACAGGGGACTGAGCAGGTGGTCTTTAAGGGGAGCGGCTGGGGCCACGGTGTGGGCCTGTCCCAGTGGGGAGCCAAGGCCATGGCAGAAATGGCCCCGCGGGGTGCTGACAACTATTACCGGACCATCCTCCAGCACTATTTCCAGGGTGCCAGGGTGGAAACCATTTAAATTAGTCCTTTTGCCTGCCGCCCCTGGCCAGGGGCGACAGTTCATTATTTTCACCAGGTGCTAGAGCAGGGAGGCGGAAAGTTGCGGGTTGAGGATTTTGATTACAACTTGCCCCAGGAGCTAATCGCCCAGGAACCCATTCCCAACAGGGACCAGGCGCGGCTGCTGGTGGTACATAGGGGGGAGGACCGGCTTGAACACCGGATCTTCCGCGATTTACTGGGCTACCTCAGGCCCGGCGATGTCCTGGTATTAAACAATTCCCGGGTCCTGCCGGCAAGAATATATGCCCGGCGGGCCAGGACCGGCGGTCGGGTGGAGACCTTTCTCCTCAGGCCCCTGGGGGGAGATAGATGGGAGGTCCTGGTAAGGCCGGGACGCCGGGCGCCGGTGGGGGAGGAACTCCTTTACGGCAATGGTGAATTGCAGGGTAAGGTCATTGCCACAACCGATACCGGCGGGCGCATTATTGAGTTTAGTTACCAGGGTTCCTTCCGGGAACACCTGCAGCGCCTGGGTGAAGTACCCCTGCCTCCCTACATTCACAAAAAACTTACCGATCCAGAGCGCTACCAAACCGTCTATGCATCCCGGGAGGGCTCAGTAGCGGCCCCGACCGCCGGGCTCCACTTTACCCGGGATTTTTTACGGGAAATTGCCGAACTTGGTGTTCAGGTCTGCTATTTGACTCTCCATGTTGGTCTGGGTACCTTCCGTCCCGTGAAGGCGGAGACTGTAGAGGAACATAAAATGCATTCCGAACACTACGAGATAACGCCCCAGGTGGCGGAGGCTGTAAACTCGGCCCGCCGAGAGGGAAGGCGGGTCATAGCCGTGGGCACAACGGTGGTCCGGACCCTGGAATCTGCCGCTTCCGAAGCTGGTCTGTTAAGCCCGGGGGAAGGCTGGACCGATCTGTTCATCTACCCCGGCTATGAATTTAAGCTAGTAGACGCCATGGTAACCAACTTCCATTTACCCCGGTCGACCCTTTTGATGCTGGTCAGTGCCTTTGCCGGCAGGGAGAAAATCCTGGCCGCCTACCGGGAGGCCATCCGGGAGGGGTACCGCTTTTTTAGTTTTGGTGACGCCATGCTTATCATTTAGTTTCAATTGACAATTGACAATGGACAATTGACAATTTATTTAGGGATTTAAGATCGGTCGCCATATTTGCAAAGTGGCCCACACTATCTAAGACAGCACTTCTGGCGGAGCGTCAGTGCCCTCCGCAAGGAGCACTGGGTGCGAAGCCTGAAGTGCTGTCGTGGAATAGACATAAACCTGACTGAGTAGTTAACCGCAGAGGTTTTTTGAAACTTTTGTTATAGCACTGGAAAATAGGGAGTGAACTCTTTTGGCGATATCCTTTGAAGTCACTGCCCGGTGTCCGGAGACCGGGGCCCGGGTGGGAAAACTTCATACACCCCATGGAAGCATTTCAACACCAGTATTCATGCCCGTTGGAACCCAGGCCACAGTGAAGACCATGGCACCGGAGGAATTAAAGAAGCTGGGGGCGGAGATTATCCTCAGCAATACTTACCATCTCTACCTCAGGCCCGGGGACGATTTAATCGCCGAGGCAGGAGGATTGCACGCCTTTATGAACTGGGACCGGGCCATCTTGACGGACAGCGGGGGCTTTCAAATTTTCAGCCTCGATGCCTTCCGGAAGATAACGGAAGAAGGGGTCACTTTTCGCTCCCACATCGATGGTTCCGAACACTTTATTTCCCCGGAGAAGGCCATAGAGATCCAGACCAACCTGGGGGCAGATATCATCATGGCCTTTGACGAGTGCATCCCCTATCCTTGTACCTATGAATATGCCAGGGAATCGACCCTGCGCACGACCCGCTGGGCAGAACGCTGCCTGACGGCCCATCATTCCCAGAAACAGGCCCTCTTTGGCATTGTGCAGGGGGGGATGTACCGGGACTTGCGGGAACTCAGTGCCAGGGATCTGGTGGCATTAGATTTCCCCGGTTATGCCGTTGGCGGCTTGAGTGTGGGGGAGCCGAAGGCCCTCATGTATGAGGTCCTGGATTATACTGTGCCCCTCCTGCCTGCCGATAAGCCCAGGTATCTGATGGGAGTTGGCACCCCCGATTGTATCCTGGAAAGTGTGGCCCGGGGCATAGACATGTTTGACTGTGTCCTGCCGACCAGGATTGCCCGCAATGGCACTGTTTTCACCCGCCGGGGGCGGCTGGTAGTGCGCAATGCCGAATATGCCCGGGATTTCAGGCCCCTAGACCCCGAATGTTCCTGCTATACCTGCCGCAATTACAGCCGGGCCTATATCAGGCACCTGATCAAGGCCAATGAAATTTTGGGCCTGCGCCTGACCACCATTCACAACCTTGCCTTTCTCTTAAATCTGATGGCGGAAATACGGGAACACATTGTCCGGGGGAGCTTTGCTGCGTTTAAAGCAGAGTATCTCGGGGGAATAATAAATGAATGAAGGGGGGAGGAAAAAATTTCCCCCTTTGAAAAGGGATTAGGGCCTGGGTTAACGAAATAATAAAGGGTAAAATTGAAGGGAGGTAGTACAGATGCCGGAGCAATTAGCTGCATTTATGCCCTTGGTTATTGTTTTAGTAGTCTTCTATTTCTTCATTATTCGCCCCCAGCAAAAGCAGCAGAAAAAGCGGAGGGAAATGCTGGACAGCCTGCGCAAAGGAGATAAAATCGTCACCATTGGTGGTATCCATGGTACCCTTACCGACATAAAGGAGGATACCATTAGGCTTAAGGTGGCTGACAATGTAGAACTCCGGATGTCCAAGGAGGCCGTCGGCTATAAAAAGGAATAGTGGGTTTAGAAGCTTATGGGCGCGCCTGGGGCGCGCTTTTTACTGTCCTTTTTGTGGTTTGCTGTCGAGGGCTTGGCAGGATACCCGACAAAAAAAACAGGGCAATAGTGGTAAAATTAGGTAAACTTCCAAGGGGGGGAAGGGTCCATGGGGATCATTACAGCACCAATTGAAGGGGTAGTCAGAAAGCCCAGGGTGCGTTCCCTGGGGTACAGGGAATTCCTGGCCCGGTTCCTGCCGCTGCCAACCCGAAGGCTTTTCCAGGGGTTTACCCAGAGATATTTTTACCTAAAGGCGAAGGCTGACTACCGGCGTGTTGCCCCCTTGGCAAGACGCCTCGAGGCTGAATGGAACCATAATGAAGCCATGCTTGTAGCCCAGGTAGAGGCCTATCTGAAGGAGCGTGTATCTTCTTGAGCAAGAATGGGTGCCGGAACAGAATAAAAAGGGGGCAGATCTATCGGGTAATTCCCCCGGGAGACCCCTGGATCTACAGGGAGCGGCTGGTTTTGGTGGTCCAGAATGATATTGGCAACCGCTTTTGTCCCACCATTATTGTTACCCCCCTTATTGATGATCTTAAGGCCAAAAACCTGTTCTTTTCTGTGGTCATCCCCGCCCGGCGGGTTGAAGGACTACACCAGGATCAGATAGCTTTATTGTTCCAGCTGTTTACCCTGGGCCGGGAGCATTTTTCCCCTGCCCATTTGGTTGGAAGCGTGCCGGAAGATATAATGGGGAAGATCGACGAGGGTCTCAAATTGAGCCTGGGCCTAAGCGCCCTACAGCAGCTCCAGAGTCGTTTTAGGCGGGCCCAGGGGGGATAGAAGAGGGGGATTTTGCCTTTGTTAAAGGGGGCTTATCTGGCTGCCAATGGCCAATACCCCCAGGGTGTTAAGGTTAGATCCTTTTGGGAAGGTCTGAAAACTGCCTATCCGGTTAGAGGAGGGGCAGTTTTTTTGTCATGAAAGGGGAGGGTGGGGAGTAATTTTACTTTAGGAAGGGCAGAGCAGCAGATGGGGGGAGGTGCCTCTGTGAAAAGGAACAACAAGGGTTCGGCGGGGCGGGAAGCCGGCCGTTTATTTCTAAATCCCCAGGCCGTAATTTATGGCCTTATCCTGGCCTTTCTGTGGACCGGCCTCATAGCCTTCTTCCTTGGCTTTTGCGGCTTTTATATCCGGGGCTTGGGGGAGAGGGCAGACACCCTGGTTTTAGTTGCCGGACTGGGAGGGGCCTGTCTGGGTGCTGGAGCAGCAGCCCGGCGGGGGAAGAATCTCGGCTGGCTCCACGGGGGCCTGGTTGGCTTTGCTTTTATTCTCCTTTCTTATCTCCTTGGCTTCATTTGGGAGAGGGGAACGGGGCCGGCAGCGGGCCTTTTACTCTCCCGCCTCCTCTGGGGCACAGCCCTGGGGCTGCTGGGCGGGATGCTGGGTGTTAATACCGGTGGTCGGTAGTCGGTTGTCAGTTATAGAAACTGTCAATAGTTAAGAGGGGTGGAAAGCATTGCCGCTCTTCCAACCTGGAAAAAGATTATTCTGGATTGCCATTTTCCTATTAGTCATTATTTTCCTTAATACTTTACCTGTTTGTGCCGGCCCGCCTCCGGTTACAGCCAGTGCCGCTGTCCTCATGGACGCGAGAACCGGCACCCTCCTTTATGCCAAGGAACCCTATACCAAACGGGCTCCGGCCAGCACTACCAAGATCCTAACTGGTGTTCTGGCCATTGAACTGGGTGACCTGCAGGATGTGGTAGTGATCAGTAATAAGGCGGGCTGCACAGAAGGCTCGACGGCGGAACTCAGGCCGGGGGATAGAATTAGGCTGGAGGATCTCCTCCATGGGGCCCTCCTGCCTTCGGGCAATGATGCCTGTGTGGCCATAGCCGAACACCTTTGCGGCCGGGAGGAAATATTTGTCGAACTGATGAACCACAAGGCCAAGGCCATCGGGGCCTGGGATACAAATTTTCGCAACTCCCATGGCCTCCATGAGCCGGGCCATTATACTACGGCCTACGATCTGGCCTTGCTTGCCCGCTATGCCCTGCAGAACCGGAAATTTCAAGAAATTGTCCGCCGGAAGCGCAGGGTGGTGGAGGTGGAAGGGGAAGGCTGGCAGCGCTATTTCTCCAGCACCAACCAGCTTCTTTGGGAATATGAAGGGGCCGATGGGGTGAAGACGGGCACTACCCTGGAGGCCGGGCCCTGCCTCGTGGCTTCAGCCACCCGGGAGGGGAGGCAGCTGATTTCCGTCGTTTTGAACAGTGCAGACCGCTGGGGAGATTCCGTCCGCCTGCTGGACTACGGCTTTAACGAATTTAGTCTCCTGTCCCTGGCAAAGCAGGGGGAAAGGGCAGGGGAGGCCAGGGTGGTTGGCGGCTTGGTGGACCGGGTACCCCTTGTACCAGCCCGGGATCTGAATGTTGTTGTGCCCCGGGACAAGGGGAGGAAGTTGGAACGGGTCGTTGAAATCAGGGAAAATCTTACCGCGCCCCTGGGCGCGGGGGAAGTGGTGGGGGAAATCAGGGCCGTACTGGAGGGTGAAACTATAGAAAAGGTTCCCCTCATTGCCGCGGCTCAGGTGCCGAGATGGACCCTGGGGCGGGCTCTCCTCCTGAAGGTGTACCTGCCCCTCCTGGGGTTAATAAAGTAGGTGGGTCGTTACTGGTACCTTTTTCCCCAGCAGCCTGCTTTTTTGTAAAGGGATTTTTTCAAAAAGGGAAGGGCGTTGGTTTAATAACAGCGCCCTTTGCCTTTGCCAGGCCGGCTATTGCCGGATATTACCGGGAGGAAAAGGGGACAGGCCGTTGAAAGGTGTGTTATAGTGCTTAGATGTAGAAGTGAAGAAAGGGTGGCAAGGTATGGAAACAAATCCTAAGATCAGGCTGCGTCCCTTTACCCGGGAAGATTTGCCCAGGTTGCAGGTGTGGAAGGAAGACGAAGAGCTGGCTGCTTATTTGGGTTTAAAGCTGCCGGGAGAAGAGGTGGATTATTATCAGCGCTGTGAGAAATTATTGGGCCAACGGACCAGTCGTATCTTTGCCATAGAAGATGAAAGGGGTCAGTTTATCGGCGAGGTGGAACTGAACCAGATAACCTGGCGTCGCAAGCAGGCTGAACTACATATTTGTATTGGAGAGCGGCGATATTGGGGAAAGGGTTATGGCACGGAAGCTGTCCGGGCCATCTTAAACCTGGCCTTTGAAGATATGGGTTTGGAAAGTGTTTATCTCAGGGTGTATCGTCACAACCGGCGGGCCATCCGCTGTTATGAAAAGTGCGGCTTCAAGAAAGAAGCAGTGCTGAGAAACCGTTTTCACAGCCAGGGCAGCCGGGCCTATGATGTTCTGCTGATGAGCATCAGCGCCGCCGACTTTGCTGCTGCTACAGCTTCCTGAGGGTGCTCTGTTCAACCAGAAAATAGTTTTTAATCCTTTACCCTGGCAATAATAATGGTATATAATGTAATCAAAACCCCGGCCCCTGCGGGGTATTCTTGTGTGCGGTGGATGCGGCAGCAGGTTTGAAATCTAAGGGGGGAGTGTTGGCCTGTGAAGGGCAGGGAAGAACTGGAAAGGATTTTAGCGCGGATCGATGGTAAGGGCTACAAGGCCTATAAAGATATTCAGGGCAGTTACCTTTTTGACACCTATATCCTCCATATCGATCATGTCCAGGGCGACCCCTTTGCTGCTCCCTCCCGGCTGCGGGTCAGGGTAGATCAAAGACATGCCCGGATCCCGGCGGAATTCTACAATACCCCGGCCCGCAGGGTTGCCTGTGCCGATTTTCTGACCCGGTCCTTTGCCCGGGCCATCGAGGAGGTGGCCGGTGGCAGCCGTGGTACAGGCAAGAGCGGTCTCATCGCCATTGACCGCTGCGGCCAGGAGATTCTCGAACGGACGGCAATGGTTGTCACCGACGAGTATGTGGAAGCCCGCATTGTCCTGGGGCTTCCGGCCCGGGGGCGGACAGTACTGGGAAAAGAGGCCCGGGCCATGCTCTTTGAGGAACTGCCGGCTATAGTAGAAGCTTCCCTTCTGTATAAAAGCATCGATGGCAAAAGTTTACGGAAACACGTTGAGGTTAAGGAAGATCAAGTTTATCTCCGGAGCAAACTGCCGGAATATCAGCTGGCAGCCTTTATTGCCGATGGTTCAGTGTTGCCCCGGGAGAGCGGGATCAGTGACAGGCCCCTCCGGGGGGAAGGGGTTGTACCCTTTGTCAGCCCGCCGGAGCTGGCCGTGGAAATTACCCTGCCCAATGCCGGGCCGGTGAAGGGCATGGGCATCCCCCAGGGTGTGACCCTCATCGTCGGAGGCGGCTACCACGGCAAATCTACCCTCCTTAGGGCCCTGGAACGGGGAGTGTACGATCATATTCCAGGGGATGGGCGGGAGCTGGTGGTCACCCTGTCAACTGCCGTGAAGATCCGGGCTGAAGACGGCCGGCGGGTGGAGAAGGTGGATATCAGTCCCTTTATCAACAACCTGCCCAACCAGCAGGATACCGTGGATTTCTCTACCCCCAATGCCAGTGGCAGCACCTCCCAGGCCGCCAACATAATGGAGGCCCTGGAGGTGGGAGCCAAGGTTTTACTAATGGATGAAGATACTTCTGCTACCAATTTCATGATCCGGGATGTAAGGATGCAGCAGCTGGTGGCCAAGGAAAAGGAACCCATCACCCCCTTTATCGATAGGGTGCGGCAGCTGTGGTTGGAGCTGGGGGTGTCCACAGTCCTGGTTTTGGGCGGCTCCGGGGACTATTTCGATGTGGCCGATACCATCATTATGATGGATACCTACCGGCCCCGGCAGGTTACCGAACTGGCCAAGGAAATTGCCCGGGAGTTTGGAACAGGCCGCCTGTCAGAAGGTGGCGGCAAGTTTGGCCGGATTAAGGAGAGAAGCCCCCTTCCCCGGGGTTTAGACCCCAGCCGGGGAGGAAAAACAAAGATTCAGGCCCGGGGCTTACATACCATCCAGTATGGCAATTGGGACATTGACCTTTCGGGCCTGGAACAGCTGGTGGATGCCAGCCAAACCCGGGCTATCGGTGAGATTATCCACTACGCTGCCAGGAAGTATATCAATGGCAGGGCAACCCTCCGGCAGGTTCTGGAACAGGTGGAAGGGGATATTGAGAACAAGGGCCTGGATATAATCTCGCCCTACTATGGACAAAATCCCGGCGACTTTGCCCGGCCCCGGCTCCTGGAGGTGGCTGCCGCCATCAACCGCCTGCGGAGCCTATCGGTCCGGTGAACAGTATTAGCCAATGGGAGAGAGAATGATGGAACTCGATCTGGGGATTGCCAAAATTAACAAATACGCCGTGGGGGAAAGCGGCGACAGCATAGAAATAATGGAGCGCCCCCGGGGGGGTATTTCCATTGTCATGGCCGACGGCCAGGGCAGTGGGCCCAATGCCAGGAGAATCAGCAGGCTGGTGGTAGGCAAGGCCGTTGCCCTCATAGGAGAGGGCACCAGGGATGGGGCGGTAGCCCGGGCTGTTCACGACTATCTCTATGCAGTGCGGGGGGGCAAGGTCTCCGCCACCCTGGCCATCCTCTCCGTTGATCTGGATACCCGCACCCTGGTAGTGTCCCGCAACGGCAACAATGCGGTTTTTATCCGCCAGCAGGGAACCACCTTCCCCCTGCCGGGAGGCATGGATTCCATCGGTGTGCACCGGCGCATGCGCCCCCGCATCGATGAGTTTCCACTGGAGGAAGGCCTGCTGGCTGTAGTGGTGACCGATGGAATTGTCCACGCCGGGCGGCGCCGGGGCAACCCCAACAGTGAGGAAAAAATTCTGGAGACTATAAGCAAATATGAGGGGGAAAGGAGTCAGGTGCTGGCCGATGAACTCCTGTACGAAGCCATGCTCCTGGATCAAAACCGGCCCTGTGATGACATGACGGTAACGGTATTGCAGCTGAGGCCCCATCGAGAAGGGGAACTGATCCGGCGGATGGGGGTTTCCTTCCCCTTCCGCTGATGAAGGGGGGAGAAAAGGGAAATGTCCGCTTCTCCCAAGATTGTTGTCGTCGGCGTCTGTGCCAGCGGTAAGACAACCCTGGTTGAGGGCTTGCGCGCCCGGGGCTACAGGGCCCGGAGCGTGGCCCTGGAGCATTCCAATGTACCGAGGCTTTGGACCTACCATGACCCCGACTTTCTGGTGGTCCTGGACTGCAGCCTAGATACCATCAGGAAACGCCGGCTGATCCCCTGGGGAGAGGAGCGGCTCCGTGCACAGCGCCGGCGCCTATCCCATGCCCGCCAGCACTGTCACCTTTACCTTTGTACCGACAATTTATCGGTGGAGGAAATGGTAGATCGTGTCATTGCTGCACTGGAAAAACATCAAAAGGAAGGTAAGGGGGGAGGTTAAGGCCATTTCCCTCCCCAGCCTCCCCGCGTTGACAACCCTTAAAAGTGGGTATTATAATGAAGCAGGAGAACTGCCGATGGGGCATTTTTCTTTGCCTTGTGCCCTTATTATTTTTTTGTCAACCTACTATTTATTAAAGGGGGAAACCGCCCATGAAGTGGTGGAATCTGACCAAGTTTTTTCTGGTCATAGTTGTCGCTCTTACCGCCGCCTACTTCCTTGCTGAACCCATCCAAGATTCCATAAACCTGGGTCTTGATCTCCAGGGGGGAACTCACCTGGTCCTGGAACTGGTGGATACCCCGGAGGCGCCGGTGGATGAAGGAGCTGTTCTGGGGGTTTTGAATATCCTCCGGCAGCGGGTGGACGGCTTTGGCCTGACAGAGCCCATCATCCAGCGCCAGGGGGAAAGGCGGATCATTGTCGAACTGCCGGGCCATGACGATCCCGACGAGGCCATCCGGGTCCTGTCCATGACGGCCCACCTGGAGTTTTGGGATGAAGCCGGAAATGTTATCCTTACCGGCCGGGATCTGAAGGATGCCAACTTTGTCTACGATCATGAGAATAGACCTGTAGTAGCCCTGGAATTCAATGCCGAAGGGGCAAAAAAGTTTGCTGCCGCCACGGAGGAAAATTTAGGGCGGCCCATCATCATTGTTCTCGATGAAAATATCCTCAGTGCCCCTGTAGTGCAGGAGGTTATAGCCGACGGCAGGGCCCAGATTACCGGGATCCCATCGGCCGAGGAAGCCCAGCGCATTGCCGTCGGTTTGCGGTCGGGAGCCCTGCCCGTAAAGGTTCAGCTGGAGGAGAGTCGGACCATCGGGCCTACCCTGGGTGAGGATTCCATTAAAAGGAGCATGACTGCCTTCACCTACGGTATCGCTGCCGTGTTATTATTTATGATTGTTGTCTACAGGATTTCGGGGCTGGTGGCAGATATTTCCCTGGGCATTTATGTACTCCTCTTTGCCAGTGTTCTGGCCCTGTTCAAGGCTACCCTCACCCTGCCAGGGATTGCCGGCTTGATCCTTTCCCTGGGTATGGCCGTCGATGCCAATGTTATTATTTATGAGCGGGTAAAGGAAGAACTGCGCAATGGGAAAACCATCCGGGCTGCCGTCGATGCTGGCTTCCACCGGGCCTTCCCGGCCATTTTCGACGGCAATGTGACCACCCTCATCGCTACCGCTGTCCTTTACTACCTGGGTACGGGCCCAATCCAGGGTTTTGCTATAACTTTGAGTATCGGGATCATCTGCAGCATGTTTACTGCCATTGTAGTTACCAGATGGCTCCTCCGCTTCCTTATTGAAAGCAGGATCTTTAAAGACAGGGCCTATTTTGGCATCTAGGGGAGGGTGAAGAGATGAGATATAAGATCGATGTGACGGGAAAATGGAAACTCTGGTTTTGGCTTTCCCTCGCCCTAATTATCCCCGGCCTGATTTCCCTCCTGGTGCAGGGGCTAAATTGGGGGATAGATTTTACGGGAGGAATGCTGCTGCAGCTCCAGTTCGAGGATGCAGTTGCAGTCGAAGAGGTCAGGGATGTTCTGGTCCAGTTTGACCTGGAACAGAGCCCAATCCAGTCCAGCGAGAACAATAATATTATTATAAGAACCAAAGCCCTGGCTGAAGAGGAGCGCCAGGAGCTCCTGGCCGCCCTGAAAAGGGAGCTGGGCAGTTATGAGATCATGCGGATCCAGAATGTCGGTGCCATTATCAGCGGTGAATTGAGAAGTGCCGCCTATCTTGCCCTGATCATAGCCAGTATCTTGATGATTGCCTATATAACCATTCGCTTTGAATTTAAATTTGCCGTTGCGGCCATCCTGCCACTGCTCTACAATGTGTTGGTTGTCACGGGGATTTTTTCCCTCTTCCAGATTGAAGTTGACAATACCTTTGTGGCCGCACTCCTGACCATAGTCGGTTATACTGTGAATAATACTATTGTATTTTTTGACCGGATCCGGGAAAACTTAAAGGGCCATCGGAAGGGTTTTGTCGCCTCCCTTGTCAATGAGAGTGTCAACCAGGTCCTTGGCCGGGCCATCAATACGACCTTGACTACCCTCTTTGGCATTGTCGCCCTTCTTTTCTTCGGTGGCGAAACCACCAAGGTCTTTGCCCTGGCCCTTTTCCTCGGTGTACTCGTTGGCACCTATTCCTCCATCTTTATTGCCAACAATATCTGGGCCCGTTGGCGTGACCATGCGGAAGAAAAACGCCTGGCTGCCTATGGGCAAAAATAGCCTTGAAAGAATAAGAAGAATATGTTAGAGTGGAGTTGACACCATAAGTCTTTTTGGTCAGGCATGCAGCCGCCGGGACCAATGGCGGAAGGCTGGTGCCGGGCTCTAAGCGAGCAGCGGGATAGACCCGTGGGACCTCTTCGGAGGAACCACGGGTTTTTTTACAATTGGCATTTGACAATGGACAATTGACAAGATTACCGTTGACAGGTAAGGGGCAGGGGCGACCTGTGATCGACCGTGTGGGGCATAGTAAGGACTAAGTATCTGGCGAAGTGGTACTGCAGCGACTGAATAGGGAGGATAGCTGATGGAAGAAAACATTACCCGCCTCCAGGAAGGCTCCCGGGGAGCATGGATGGGGATAATTGGAAACCTGGGCCTGGCGGCCCTGAAGGGTATTGCCGGAGTAGTGGCCGGCAGCACGGCCATGGTGGCCGATGCCTTCCACTCCCTGGCCGATCTCACCGGTTCTGTAATAGTACTGGTGGCCTTTCGCTTTGCCAACCTGCCTGCCGACCAGTGCCATCCCTACGGCCATGGCAAGGCCGAGTCCCTGGCCGCGGCCCTGGTGGGCATGCTCCTGGTTTTTATCGGTGCCGGTGTGGGTTGGAGTGCCTTAAAGGGAATATGGGCGGGGACGGAGGCCGTACCCGGCCTTATCGCCCTCTACATGGCCATTATATCCATCGTGATAAAGGAAGGGATGTTCCAGTACAAAATCCGTTTGGGGAAGAAACTGCGCAGTCCCGCCCTCATAGCCAGTGCCTGGGAGCATCGTTCCGATGCCTACACTTCCGTTGCAGCCTTAATGGGGATTGGGGGAGCGCGGCTCGGCTATCCCATTATGGATCCCCTGGCCGGGGCAGTGGTATCCCTGGCGGTGATAAAGATAGGGATCGATATAGGCCGGGAGGGCATCGCCCAGCTCATGGACCGGGTTCCCGAGCAGGCTGTGCTGGCCCAACTGGAGGACCTGGCCGCCTCCGTAGAAGGGGTGGAAGGGGTACAGAAGATATGGGTCCGCTCCATGGGGTCCTATTTGCTGGTAGATATCACCATTGCTGTCCGGGGTACAGCCACGGTCCGGGAGGGCCATGATGTAGCCGTTGCCGTGCGGGATGCCATCCGCAGGCACCACAAGGATGTCCTCAGGGTTTTCGTCCACGTTGATCCCACATAAAAATGGAAAAAATAGCTGCCCCGGCAGGGGCTTTTTCTTTATCTCCTCCGGCATGGAACTCCCGGCGGCGGGCAAAATAGAGATAGAGGAATGAGAAGATAAATGGGGGTCAGTGCCAATGTATACTTCCCTGGTTCGACATTCTGGCAACAGGGAACTCTTTCTTTTCCTGGAGCTGGCAATCCTGTCCCAGAGCAGGGGTCATCCCCTCCATATCCACGTAGAGGGCCTGCGGGGTACGGGGAAAACGACCATCATCAGGGCGGCCCGGCAAATACTGCCTCCCATCAAGCGGATCAGGGGCTGCCTTTACAATTGCGATCCCGAAAGGCCCCACTGTCCGGAACACCGGCATCTTTCCCGGGAGGCCATCGCCAGCCTGGGAATTGAGGAAATCCCCATGCCCTTCCTTGAGATCTCGGCCTCGGCCAAGATTGGGACCGTGGTAGGTACCATTGATCTGGCCCGCATTACAAATCCCGCCAGGCCCGAAGCCGCCCTCCTGCCGGGCACCATCCCCCAGGCCCACCGGGGGATAGTCTTCGTCGATGAAATCAACCGCCTGGCCGATACCTCCCCGGAATTGGCCGATGTTTTGCTCGACGTTATGGGGACAAAACCGGGCCGGCTGCAGATTGAGGAAAGTGGCCTCCCCCGGGTTGAGCTGCCCGTTCAGGTTTCTGTCTGGGCAGCTTCCAACCCCGACGAAGATCCAGGCAGTCTGGAGGATATACGGCGCCAGCTTTCGGACCGCTTTGACTTCCTGGTGGCAATGGGCCGGCCGGCGGAACCCCAGGCGGTGGCGGCGGTCCTGGCCTGGGACAGGGGAAGGGAAGAGGATTATACTGCCCGGGACAGGAAGGTGCAGGAGGAACTGCAGCAAATGGCTGCCCTCCTTCCCCAGGTGGAGGTAGCTGAAGGGATAAGAGAGCTGGTAGCTTCCCTGTATACAAAATTCAATCTGGAGAGCCTGCGGGCTGTGGAAGCCTTGCTCTACGGGGGTAAGGTATATATAGCCCGGGAGGGGAGAAGGTACCTGGGGGAGGTAAAGGAGCTTCTGCCGGTGGCTGCAGCTGCCCTGCGCCACCGGGTGGAACCGGGGCGGCTGGCGGAAATTCTCCAGCATCTGAGGACTCTGTCGGAAGAGAGGGAAAGGCAGGTTGCGGCCACCCTGCCGGTACCGGGGGAGAGGACCCGGGAAGGGGCGGGGCTGATCAGGGGCAGTAAGGGGGCCAGGCCGGGTATCTGGCAGCAGGCCCGGGAGTTTCTCAGCAGACTGATGGAGAAGTTCTTTCCCCATCGGCTTGGCTGCAACCGAAAGGGGCGCCCCGGCAGGGGGGGCGGGAGTGGGGGAGGAAATCGGCCCGGAAGCCAGTCGGAGCAGGAAGAAGGAAATAGTATGAATAAACCCCAGATTTCTGATCCTAGCAATACCCCGATTCTGGCACCGCCCCGGCGGGCCCGGCCCCTCTTTGAGCTGGCTGCAGAAGATTTAATAATACCGGCTGCCGAGGGAGAGAAAAATGCGACTGAAGGCTAGCGGACCAGAACAGCTGCAGGAATGGGGAAAACTAATTAAAGCTTTGCTGGAAAAAAGGGGGGCCGTCCCCATCGGTGAGACCAGTGTCTTAAGCCGCAGCCTCCATACCATAGAACCAAAACGGCCGGGGATAATCAATGTTCTCCTGGGAGCCGATGCCGGTCAAGTCTTTTACCAGCGCTCCCGGCCGGGGGAAATCCTGCACCTGGACATCTTTCACTCCCTCGGCCATGTGGATCACCGCCGGGTAGCAAAAAGAATAAAGGAGATGCTGGCAGATGAGGTCCTGAAGGCTTATGTCGCCGACTTTCCCCTTTTGGATTATACGGATCTGCAGACGGGGACGGGGGGAGGCCGCCTCTCCGGCTCCCTGACCTACGGGCAGAAGGAATCCCTGCGCAGGGCCCACACCAATCATGTCCATATTGCCACCATGATTCCCCCGGCCCTGTGGGGAAGCCTGGTTCCCCTTGTCAGTATTGTGGAAGAAGAAATAATGGGACAGGGTTACCAGCTTCGCAAGGTCGACGGCATCGCCTGCCAGCAGGGGCAGGATAAGCAGGCCGTCGATATGTCGGCCTATTCCTCCCACAGCGATTCCTTATTGAAGGGCAATGAGCAGGAGGGAAGGACGGGAGATTATTGCCCGGTGGACAGGGAAGAACAGCTGCAGGCAGCCCTGCAGCTTGCGGAAAAGGTTATGAACCCGAGGGAGCTGAAGGAAATCCTGGCACCCCTTAGTCGGGAACAGGGCCGTTCCCCGGCGGCTTATTCCGAAGACCAGCAGGGTCTTTTACACAGGCTCCAGGCGGAGGGCCTGGTGCGGGCAAAAAGGGGGCAGCTCTATCTGACGGAGAAGGGGCAGAGGCTGAAGGCCTTCCTTGAGAGTCATTTTGCCGAGCTGGAGTATCATTTTCGCAAGCTGCTGCGGAAAGTTCCCCTGGAAGTTGGTGCTGGAAGGGGCCGGGGGACCAGGGAGCAGGGGGGATGGGAGGGAGGCTATTGGAAAAGGGCCCATCCCTTAAAAGAGGGGGAAATCCTGGGGGAGTTGGCTGTGCCGGAAAGCCTGCTGGCAGCAAGCAAGCGCTGGCAGCTGGGGGCAGGGAGGGAAAGCCTGGCCCTGCAGCGGGAGGATCTCCACTGCCTGGAACCCAAAAAGAGCCAGACCCTGAACATTTGCCTCCTCATCGATGCCAGTGCCAGCATGGCCGGGGAGAGGATGCGGTCGGCCAAATACCTGGCCCAGCACCTGCTCCTGGCAACCCGGGACCGGGTTGCCGTCATTGTTTTTCAGGAAAGGGAAGCCAGGCTGGTCGTGCCCTTCACCCGGAATGTGGCTCGGGTCCAGCAGGGGCTGCTGGAAATCAAACCATACGGCCTTACCCCCCTTTCCCTGGGCCTGCAGTATGCCCTCAGCTACATGGAAAGGGCAACAAAAAGGAGCCGCTCCCTGTTGTTTCTCATCACCGACGGCATTCCCACCGTTTCCAGAAACACCAGTGAACCGGCCCAGGATGCCCTGACGGTGGCCGCAGATATTGCCCGCCGCGGCCTTTATTTGGGCTGTATCGGCCTGGCACCCAACAGGGTTTTTTTAGAGGAACTGGTCCAGCGGGGAAGGGGTACCCTCTACATCATCAACGAGCTTGAGGGGAAAACCCTGGCCCAAATAGTGCACCGGGAGCGGAGCCGGATCCAGCTTCACTAGCAGGAGTTTTGTATGAATACGAAGAAATATCAAAGCTATTATGATCAATTTCCTTTTGTGGACAAGCTCCGGGCAGAAAGGAGGGAGAATGTTTTGACTAAACTGGTACTGGCCCTGGCTTGCGCCCTGCTGGTGGCCATTTTTGCCCTGCAGAATGCCGGTAAGGTTGTGGTGGCCTTTCTCCTCTGGCACTTCGAGGTTTCCCTGGCCCTGGTAATACTGGGTTCTACCCTCTTGGGGGCCGTCTTTGTTTTTCTTTTAGGACTGGTGCAGCAGATAAGCCGGGGAAGAAAGATCAAGGAGTACCGCCTGCGGATCAAGGAACTGGAGGAGCAGCTTGCGGCTCTGTCGGAAAAGGAAGAATTACCGCTCCCGGTCCCTGAAGCCGGCCCCGGGGAGGGAGAGGAAGCTTTTCCCCAGGAACTGAATAAAGATACGCTAAATCAGCCAACAGAGGGTGCAGGCAGCTGACTTTGTTGCTATTTGTAGGTACATATCTTATAATTGGGGAGAGGGTATTTGGCACGGGATAAGGAAACACTGGAGGAAGGAATATGGTTTCGGCGCGAAAACGGTGGCGCCTGGTTACTGGAGAAGGAGAACAGCGGGACTTACTGGCCAGGGAAGCAGGTATATCTCCCCTCGTTGCCCAGATTTTATTGAATCGGGGTATAAGCACGCCTCAGCAGGCACGGGAGTTTTTGGCCCCATCCCTCGAGAACACCCATGATCCCTATCTGCTTGCGGACATGGAAAGGGCCATAGAAGTCCTCAATAGGGCCATCGAAGGTGGTGAACCCATTTTAGTCTTCGGCGATTATGATGCCGACGGAATTACCGGGACCGCCCTGATGGTTACTGTTTTACGGGAGTTGGGGGCCCGGGTCGGCTACTATATACCGGACCGCCTGCAGGAAGGTTACGGCCTGAATGAGCCTGCCCTCCACTGGGCTGCCAGCGAGGGCTATAAGCTGATCTTTACCGTAGACTGCGGCATCACCGCCGTTGATGAGGTTAGAGCGGGAAGGGAATATGGCCTGGAGTTTATAATTACCGATCACCACCAGCCCCAGGAGGAGCTGCCCCCGGCGGCTGCAGTCCTCGATCCCAAAAGGGAGGATTGTCCCTATCCCTTTACAGAGCTGGCAGGGGTGGGAGTGGCCTTTAAGGTAGCCCAGGCCCTGGTAGAGGGCCGGGGCCTTGGCCGGGAATGGTGGCAGCGCTATCTGGACCTGGTGGTTTTGGGTACCGTTGCCGATGTTGTGCCCCTGCGGGGCGAAAACCGGATTCTTGTGAAGTTTGGTCTTGAAGCACTGCGGGATACAGAGCGCCCGGGTCTCCAGGCGCTGTTGAAGGTTACCGGACTGGCCGGGCAGGATTTGAGACCCGGCCAGATCGGTTTTATCCTGGGACCCCGTTTAAACGCCTGCGGCCGCCTCGGCCAGGCCAACAGGGGGGTTGAACTCCTCCTTACCGACGAGCCGGAGCTGGGGGAGGAATTGGCCCGGCTTTTAGACCAGGAAAACCGCGACCGCCAGGCCATTGAGGGGGCTATCCTCACAGAGGCCCAGGCCAGGGTGGAAGAGGAGCTTGACCTGGAAGAGGAACGGGTTATTGTCCTCGGCTCCCCCGACTGGCATCCGGGTGTAATCGGGATCGTTGCCTCCCGCCTGGTCGAGCTGTATTATCGTCCTACTGTATTATTTAATCTCGCTGCCGGGGAAGGGAAGGGCTCGGCCCGGAGCATCCCGGGTTTTCATATCTTTAAAGCCCTGACCTGCTGTAGGGAACTCTTAAAGGGTTTTGGCGGCCATGAGCAGGCTGCCGGCCTTTCCCTGGAGGAGACGAAACTCCCTGCCTTCCGGCAGCGCTTAAATGAGCTGGCCTGGGACTGGCTGACTGAAGAACAGTTATTTCCGGTGCTGACCATCGATGCCGAGGTAAATATGGACCAGCTGGACCTGGCCCTCCTGGACGACTTAGAAAAGATGGCCCCCTTTGGTGTGGGCAATCCGGAGCCGGTCTTTGCCTGCCGCGGCGCCCGCCTGCTTGGCTGCCGGGGGGTGGGGGAAGGGGGCAAACACCTGAAGCTTTTGGTCAGCCAGGGCGGGTATGAGCTGGATGGCATCGGCTTTCGGTTGGGTGAACTGGCAGCGGAACTGGGAGAGTTCCGGCAGGGGGTCGATCTGGCCTTCAGCCTGCAGCGCAACCGCTGGCAGGGAAGGACCTCCCTGCAGCTGTTAATTAAGGATCTCTCTACATCCTCCCTGGCACCGGGGAAGGCGGCCCGGCGGAACTGGCGGGTTGAAGATCACCGGGGGCAGGACCCCGGGGGTGTCCTCAAGGAGCTGCTGGGAGGAAGGGAGAAGGTCCTGGTCTGTGTCAATACAGCCCGGACGGCGGAGGATCTGGCTCGGCGGCTGCGGGAAGGACAGGAGGATGCCGGCGCCATTGCCGTCTGCCATGCAGGCCTCAGCGGCCGGGAAAGGGCATTTCTCCGGGAAGCCCTGGCTGCCGGCAGGGTGAAGGTTTTGGTGGTGACCTCCTTTTTTACTCCCGGGGCTCCCCTGACAGATTTTTCCCGGGTAGTCTGGTATGATCTGAATTTTAATCCCCGGGAATTTTATCGTCTTTGTACGGCGGTGGGCTTTGAGGGGGCTACGGTCACCGTCCATTTACTTTACGGCGAGCAGGAAGGGGAAGAAAATAGGACCCTCCTGGCGGGACTGGTTCCCGACCGGCGGGTATTGGGCCTGACCTACCTCCTCCTTCAGCGGGCCCGCCGGGAAGGACGGGGGGGAATAGAAAAGGGGCGCCTCTTACGCCTTATCAATGAGCAGGGGAATCTGGCCGTGCAGCCCCATACCCTCACGGCGGCCCTGGAGGTTCTGGCCGAATTAAAGCTGGTCCGGCCCACGGGGCCCGACCGCTGGGGCTATGTGGAGAGGCAAGTGGACGGGAAACTGGATGTGGCTAATTCTAAAATCCTTCGCCAAAGGATGCAGGAAAGGGATAGCTATTTAGCTTTCCAGGAATTTTTGCTCCGGGCACCTGCAGAGGAAATCCTTACCTACCTGCAGGGGGCCCATAAGCCTAGATTTTGCCGGGAGGAGGCAGCAAAGGATGGATTTGAAGGAATTGATCCGGGTTATACCCGATTTTCCCAAGCCGGGGATTAGTTTTAAGGATATCACTACCCTTTTAAAGGAAGGGCCTGCCTTTCAGCAGGCCATCAGCCAGCTGGCTGAGCTGTGCCGGGACAAAGATTTTGAACTGGTGGTAGGGCCCGAAGCCCGGGGGTTTATGATCGGTGCCCCCCTGGCCTATGCCCTGGGAGCAGGTTTTGTCCCGGTCCGGAAAAAGGGAAAACTGCCGGGCAAGACGGTTTCGGCCCAGTATGAGCTGGAGTATGGAACCGATTGGTTGGAGATCCATGCAGATGCCATCAAGCCCGGCCAGAGGGTGGTGGTCATCGACGACCTTCTGGCAACGGGGGGCACCATCCTGGCGACCGTTGACTTGATCGAGCGTCTCCAGGGGGAAGTTGCCGGACTTGCCTTTTTAATTGAGCTTACCGGTTTGGGAGGAAGGGAGAACCTTAAAGATTACGAGGTCATATCATTGATCAAGTACTAATTTGGGAGGGGGAAGAAGGGGGTTTTGGGGAAGGGAGTAGGCGCAGAAGGGGGGGGAACCATGAACCTGGAGACCCTGCTTAATAAAATTGAATCTTATAATCCAACAGCTGATCTGGCCTTGATCCGCAAGGCATATTCCTTCGCTGAACGAGCCCATGCGGGCCAGTTCCGGGATTCTGGTGACCCCTATATTGAACATCCCCTGGGGATAGCCTTGATTTTGGCCGACTTGGAACTGGATGTAACCACCATTGCCGGGGGGCTCCTCCATGATGTGGTGGAAGATACCCAGGTCACCCTGGAAGATATAGAGGAACAGTTTGGTAAGGAGATCGCCACCATCGTCGATGGGGTAACAAAGCTGAGCCGGATCGAGTACAAGTCCAAGGAGGAACAGCAGGCTGAGAACCTGCGCAAGATGTTCTTCGCCATGGCCGAAGACATCAGGGTGATTCTCATAAAGCTGGCTGACCGCCTCCACAATATGCGCACCCTTCGCTATTTGAGTGGGGACCGGCAGAGGGCCATTTCCCGGGAGACCCTGGATATTTTTGCCCCCCTGGCCCATCGCCTGGGGATGTCCAGGATCAAGGCCGAACTGGAAGACATCGCCTTCCGGTACCTGGAACCGGACAAATACTATGAATTGGTGGACAAGGTGGCCAAAAAACGGGCCGAAAGGGAAGAATATATAAAATCTGTCATTGCCCACCTGAAGGAAAAGCTGGCAGAAGTGGGCATCGAAAGTGAAATCCAGGGCCGGGCCAAACACCTCTACAGTATTTACAAAAAAATGGTGGAACAGGGCAAGGACTTCAGCGAGATTTACGACCTGATGGCCATCAGGGTAATCGTCACTACTGTCAAGGACTGCTACGGTTCCCTGGGGATCATCCACACCATGTGGAAGCCCATCCCGGGCCGCTTTAAGGATTACATTGCCATGCCCAAGATCAATATGTACCAGTCCCTCCATACCACGGTCATAGGACCGGGGGGTGACCCCCTGGAAATCCAGATCCGGACCTGGGAGATGCACAGGACATCGGAATACGGGATTGCTGCCCACTGGCGCTATAAAGAAGGGGGTACCGATAAGGAATTTGATGAAAAGCTGTTCTGGCTCCGGCAGCTCTTGGAATGGCAGAGCGACCTGCGGGATGCCCGGGAATTTATGGAAACACTGAAGATCGACCTCTTTACCGATGAGGTCTTCGTCTTTACTCCCAAGGGTGATGTTATTGACCTGCCGGCAGGTTCGGTACCCATAGATTTTGCCTACCGGATCCACACCGACATCGGCAACAGCTGTATCGGCGCCAAGGTTAATGGCCGCATTGTCCCCTTGGATTATCAATTAAAGAACGGCGATATTGTCCAGATACTGACCAGCAAGCAGGCCGGTGGTCCCAGCCGGGACTGGCTTAAAATTGTCAAGACACCCCAGGCCAAGGCCAAGATCAGGCAGTGGTTTAAGAAGGAAAAGCGGGAAGAAAACATCGCCAAGGGCCGGGAGATGTTGGAGAAGGAAGCTAAAAGGCTGGGTTATGTTGTCCACTTCCTGGTGAACAACGATTACCTCCAGGAGCTAGCTAAAGCCCACAACTACAACACCGGTGAGGACCTATTGGCCGCCCTGGGTTACGGCGGGATTGCCCTCAATCCCGTCTTAAACAAATTGCAGGAGCTTTACCGAAGGGATCATCCCGAGGAAGAGGGAGATACTGATGTCCTGCCCGCCCGCCAGCCCCCGGCCAGGCGGCGGCGTTCGAGTAATGTGGGGGTGGGGGTAAAGGGTGTAGACAACCTCCTGGTCAGGCTTTCCCGCTGCTGCAACCCGGTTCCCGGCGACCCAATTATTGGCTATGTTACCCGGGGCCGGGGGGTGTCGGTACACCGGGCCAACTGTCCCAATGTAATGGGTATTGATGATCCGGAACGGCTGATAGAGGTGGAGTGGGAGGATGAGCATGCCACCTCCTACCTGGTGGAGATTGCCGTGGAGGCAGTGGATAGGACCAGCCTGCTGCGGGACTTGATGGAGACCCTGGGGGAGACCAGGATCCATGTTACGGCGGTAAATGCCCGGACCAATAAAAACGGTATTGCCAGCATTGACATGGTTCTGGAAATAAAGGACCTGGAGCAGCTGAAGTTTATCATGCAAAAACTTGGCCGGGTCCGGGATGTGATCAGTGTCGACAGGGTAAATCCCCGGCGGCAGGGGTATTTATCCCAGTAGAGGAGGTTATAAAGTGCGGGCTGTGGTACAGCGGGTTACAAAGGGTCGGGTAAGGGTTGAGGGGGAGACGGTGGGGGAGATCGGCCCCGGTTTTGTCGTCCTTTTGGGCATAGGCAGGGAGGACACCAGGGCCGATGCCCAATACCTGGCCGAGAAGGTTGTAAATTTACGGGTATTTGAGGATGAAGAGGGGAAAATGAACCTGTCCTTGCTGGATGTGGGGGGAGAAATCCTGGCCATTTCCCAATTTACCCTTTACGGTGATTGCCGCAAAGGGCGCCGCCCCAGCTTTACTGCTGCTGCTCCCCCGGAAGAGGCCAGGGCCTTGTATGAAGGATTTGTCCAGGAGGTTGCCGGTTATGGGCTTCGGGTGGCAACGGGGCAGTTTCAAGCCCACATGCTGGTGGAGATCCACAATGACGGACCGGTTACCCTCCTTTTGGACAGTAAGAAGGAATTTTAAGGAGGGTTTGGCTTGGAAATAAAGGTATATGTCCTGGGTGAACTGGCTACCAACTGCTATCTTGTCGTCTGCCGGGTGAGTAAAGAAGCCATAGTTATCGACCCGGGTGGGGACCCGCGGCCGGTTTTGGATGAAATTCAGCGGGAGGGCCTGAAGCTCCGCTATATCGTCAATACCCACGGTCACATGGATCATATCGAGGGAAATAAGGACCTGCAGGCGGCCACCGGGGCCCCCATCCTCATCCACCGGGAGGATGCCGGCATGCTGACTTCGCCGGCCCAGAATCTGTCCCTCTTTGTCGGCAGCGATTTTGTCAGTCCGCCGCCAGGGCGCTTGCTGGATGAGGGGGATGTTATTGCCTGGGGCAGGGAAAGCCTGCAGGTACTCCACACCCCCGGCCACACCCCTGGCAGTATCAGCCTGGCCGGTGGGGGAGTAGTCTTCAGCGGCGACACCCTCTTTGCCCGTTCCGTGGGCCGGACGGATTTTCCCGGCGGTTCCATGACCAAACTGCTGCTTTCCCTCCGGGAGAAGCTACTGGATCTGCCCCCGGAAACCCGGGTTTTGCCCGGCCACGGGCCGGAAACCACCATTGGGAGGGAAAGGGAGAGAAACCCCTTTTTACGGCGGTAGTGTCCGCCGGCAGGGAATAGTTTTCCCAAGCAGCCGGGACAAGGAGTAGAATGGGGGAGAACTATTCCCTGCTTTTTTCTGATTTCCCTTTGGCGTTGGGGATAAAAAGTATGGGCACAAAGAAGGAATTTCATTGTTAAGGTAAAAATAATATAGAATATAATGTGGGAACTTTGGGAAGGTATTGTGAAGTTTGTTGTTGCAAATTTGCTAATAATGATTATTGAGTAAAAACTAATCGTTGGGGAGCTGTTTAATCATCTATTTTTGAGGGAGGTGAGGCGTAGAGGGATAACGGCCGGAGACCTGGCACTATAACAATAAAAAAAAGGGGGTATATTATCGCATGGATCGCCTTATGGCCTTTAACGACTGGCTAAACGGCATCGTCTGGGGGCCCTACATGCTGGTGTTGCTTGTTGGCACAGGTATTTTTCTTACTTTTCGTAGCAGCTTTCCTCAGGTTTTTAAGTTCGGTTACGTGTTGAAAAACACCATCGGTAAACTAATGGAAAAAGGCGAGGGAGCCGAAGGGGATATAACACCTTTCCAGGCCCTGTCCACGGCCTTGGCGGCAACCATCGGTACCGGTAACATTGCCGGGGTGGCGACGGCTATAGCCACCGGGGGCCCGGGGGCAGTTTTCTGGATGTGGTTCTCTGCTTTCTTCGGCATGGTGACCAAATTTGGAGAGGTAGTGCTGGCCGTCCGCTACCGGGAGCAGAAGCCCGATGGTTCCTGGGCTGGTGGCCCCATGTACTATATTTCCAAGGGTATGGGTGATAACTGGAAATGGTTGGCCGCTCTCTTTGCCTTCTTTGGCGCCTTTGCTTCCTTTGGTATCGGTAATATGACCCAGGCCAATTCGGTTGCTGCCGCCCTTGAGGCCAACTTTTCCATACCCCCCCTGGTTACCGGCATTATCCTGATGGTATTTACCGGGCTGGTAATAGTCGGAGGGATCAAGCGGATCGCCCAGGTTACGGAAAAACTGGTTCCCTTCATGGCCATTTTCTATGTCGTGGGCGGCCTTATCATTCTTGCTACCAGGCTTTCTGCCATTCCTGAAGCCTTTGCCCTAATCTTCCGCCATGCCTTCACTCCCTCTGCTGCCGCCGGTGGCTTTGCCGGTGCCACTGTCATGCAGGCCATGCGCTATGGGGTAGCCCGGGGTGTCTTCTCCAATGAGGCCGGTCTCGGAAGCGCCCCCATCGCCCACGCGGCGGCCAAGACGGATCACCCGGTGCGGCAGGGCCTCTGGGGCATCTTTGAGGTATTTGCCGATACCATCGTAGTTTGCTCCATCACCGCCCTTACAATTGTTGTGACCGGTGCCTGGCAGAGCGGGCAAACGGGGGCGGCCCTTTCCAGCCACGCTTTCAGTTTAGGGCTGGCGGGGATAGGGGGCTACATCGTGGCCATCGGGATCGTCCTCTTTGCCTATTCCACCCTCATCGGCTGGGCCTTTTACGGGGAGAAGTGTATTGAATACCTGCTGGGCACTGGGGCGGTAAAGGTCTACCGCTATGTGTTCCTGCCCTTCATTGTCCTCGGCGCAGTAGGAGCCCTGGAGCCCATCTGGCTTTTGGCCGACACCCTCAATGGTCTAATGGCTATTCCCAACCTCATCGGTCTTTTAGCCCTGAGCGGAGTTATCGTCAAGCTGGCCAGGGAATACTTCGCCGAGAATTAATAGATTTCCCTACTGCCCCTATACCTCAGGGTGTAGGGGCAGTTTTTTGAGGTGGGAAGGAATTTGGCTGGTTAAAAGATAATTAATCCTTGGGCAGGAATAAGGCAATACTGGAAGTGGGAGGTTTAAAGATGCTGCGACCAACATGGGCTGAAATTGATCTGGGCGCCATAGCCCATAATATAAGGGTTATTAAAGAGCACGTTGGTCCCAAAACCAAAGTGATGGCCGTGGTGAAGGCCGACGGCTACGGGCACGGGGCGGTCCCCGTTGCCAAGGCCTCCCTTGCGGCCGGGGCAGAGTACCTGGCGGTTGCCACCGCCGACGAGGCGGTGGAATTGCGGGAAGCAGGGATAAGGGCGCCGATCCTGGTGCTGGGGACAAGTTTTCCCGGCTGCGGGGAGGACAAGCTGGTTGAACTGGATATAACCCAGACCGTCTGCACCCTGGCGCTGGCAGAAGCCATCGAAAGGGCTGCCGCCGCACGGGGCAAAAGGGCCCTGGTCCACGTCAAGGTGGAAACGGGGATGGGAAGAATAGGTGTTCCTGCCGAGGAGGGGGCGGATTTTATTGCCAGGCTGAAGGAGTTTCCCCACCTGGAAATCGAGGGGCTCTTTACCCACTTTGCCGCTGCCGACGAAGAGGATAAAGCTTACACCTGGAAGCAGTACAAACGGTTTATGAAGCTGGTGCAGGAGCTGGAGGAGCGGGACCTAGGGGTGCCGCCCTTGAAGCACGTCTGCAACAGTGCGGCCATTTGTGATCTCCCGGAAATGCACCTGGATATGGTCCGGCCGGGAGCCATCCTGTATGGCTTTCACCCCGGCCCCCATGTTGTGAAAAGGCTGCCCCTCCAGCCCGCCCTCTCCCTCAAGAGCCGGATCGTTTTCCTCAAAGGGGTAGAGGCGGGAGCCCGCCTGAGCTACGGCTTGACCTATACCGCGGCCAGGGCAACCCGAATTGCCACCATACCCATCGGCTATGCCGACGGTTACCGGAGGCTTTTTTCCAACAGGAGTGAAGTGCTGGTGCGGGGCCGGCGGGCACCGGTAGTGGGCCGCGTCTGCATGGATCAGTGCCTCATCGATGTCGGCCAGATCCCCGCTGTGGCCATTGGCGATGAGGTAACCCTGATCGGGCGCCAGGGAGATGAGGAAATTACCGCCATTGAATTGGCCGATCTTGCCGGCAGCCTGGCCATAGACCTGACCTGCGGCATCGGCAAAAGGGTGCCGCGCCTGTACAAGGAGTGAGATGGGTGATGCAGAAGCTGGTCTGGGTAGAGGTAGATCTGGACAGTATCGCCACAAATTTTTTCCGCATTAAGGGGCTCCTGCGGGAGTCGACCAAACTCCTGGCTGTGGTCAAGGCCGATGCCTACGGGCACGGCGCCCTGCCGGTGGCCAAAACCCTGGCCAGGGCAGGGGCCGATTATCTGGCCGTGGCAACGGCCGATGAAGCCCTGGCCCTTCGGGAAGGAGGAATAGATCTGCCCCTTTTAGTACTTAATACTGGTCTTCCCGACGGGCAGGAGGAGGTGCTGGTCCGCCATGATGTGACCCAGACCGTTGGCACCCTGGAACTGGCCCTGGCCATCGACCGGGCCGCCCGCAAACTAAAGAAAAGGGGCCTTGCCCACCTGAAGGTGGAAACGGGGATGGGGCGGCTGGGGATAGGGGTGGAGGAGGTTCCGGCTTTCCTGCGGGCCGTGGCATCGCTGCGGGGTTTTTATCTTGAAGGGATTTACAGCCACTTTGCCGTGGCCGATGAGGATACTCCCTTCCACAACCGGTACACCCTTGAACAGTATAACCGCTTCCTGGAAGCATTGGCCAGCTGTTCAAATACCGGCAGAGGGAGGCCCCTGGCCCATATAGCCAACAGTGCGGCCATTTTAAACTATCCCCAATACCATCTGGACATGGTGCGGGCCGGTTGCATAATCTACGGCTTTTACCCCCGCGGCGATGATAAGGAGCGAAGGTTAATCGAGCTCCTCCCGGCCCTCAGCTGGAAAACCCTGATAGTCCAGGTGGGGCCCGTTACAGGGGATGAAAGGCTGGCCATCTTACCGGTAGGGCGCAGCCACGGCCTCCCCCCTGGGGCCCGGGAAGTTTTGCTGGGGGGAAGGCGGACAAGGATAGTCCAGGTGGACCTGAACCACTGTGTCATCGCTGTGCCCCAGGATCTGGAAGTAAAGCCGGGTGCCGAAGTGGTCCTTATCGGCAGTCAGGGGGAGGAAGAGATCCCGGCCGAGGAAGTAGCCCGTTGGGCGGGTACTATAACGGAAGAAATAACCTGCCGCCTGAGCAGACTGCCCTACTTCTATAAGGGTGGTTCGGGGGAGGAGGTAGTTTAAGTTAAGCCTTAAACATCCCAAGGGACCTTTTGATGGAGGGGGGAGGGGGAGGAAGGGCACTGGCGAGGAGAATGCCCGGCCCTGGCAGGGTGTCAATATTCAGTGAAAATGTCACCTAAAACTAGTCTTCTTTATTCAGTAAAAATGTCACCCAGTGATATTTTTTTGAGGTAGAAGATGCATTATGGGGCATCCTCTACCAGACTAAATAATAGGG
>FZPS01000153.1_pt21 | contig 37839 bp, 39 predicted proteins | sample 1817821 | NCBI WGS metagenome assembly FZPS01 (sample SAMEA104158645, study PRJEB21678) | metagenome | place: Germany | collected 2015-04-21 | reverse complement strand
TAAGAATATATTTTCAAAATGAGACTCGAGACTGAGAGGTTGGTAACGGAGAGTCGGTTTTGAAATTTATTCTAGTATGCCAAACAAATGAAATTTTAGACACATAATTCTCCTAACATGACTCAACTTCATTTTATCACTTATTATAATAATAAGAAATTATTCCTCAAATAAAAAAGTGGATGCCTTTCTACATCCACTTCTTCTACTAGTCCACCTTCTTAAACTCTATGGTCCAGTGAATACCAGTACCTATACTATAGGCCCTAGCAAAGTTTCCTTGATTAATAGCTACAGCCATCTTAAATAGTGAGTTCACATATATGATTTGCTCACTTACATATACGTCTGCAAATGACTTCCCAAATCTTATCCTATTATTGTACACCAGGGTAGGTCCATTCTTGATAATCACCTCTACCCAGTCCCCATACTTAAATCCCATGGATAAGAAGTCCTCTCGACTAATATTGGTCCAAAGGCTGCCAAAGCGAACGTCCAGGATATCGATATTACCCTTAATGCTGTTTTCGGTTATTTCCACCTTTCCAACCTCTACTTCCTGAATTAAGTCCACTGGATACTCATTCCCTACTTCTTCAAAGGTCATCTGACCTGAGGCTAGTTTAGCCCCTATATAGGCAAAAATATCACGGCCATGGAAGGTATGGGAGTATTCTGCCTCCTTCCTACGAAGGCTTTCTCCTATCTCCCTTACGGCCTCTATTCCGATGAACTTCTTAAGGTGGGTCAGGGTTCCATTATCCGGAGTTACAACATAGTGTCCTGCACTGGTCAGGGCTACTACAGACTTCCTAGATGAGCCCACTCCAGGGTCTACCACCGATACAAAGGTGGTACCCCTTGGCCAAAACTGGACTGACTGATAAAGCCTATAGGAGGCTTCCCAGATATTGTACGGGGTTATATCATGGGTTAAATTGTATATCTTTAAATCTACATCAACTTCATGTGCTACACCTGACATGGCAGCTACGGCTCCATCAGCTAAACCAAAGTCACTTTGAAGCACTAAAAGCTTATTCATCCAAGTCCCTCCTCAGCTTGTCCAAGGCTTATCACCTCTGTTTTCTATTTCCTGAATTCAACTGTCCATTCTGGTCCATAGCCAATTGAATATTCTTCAGCAAAATTACCCTGGCTCACAGCCATGGATATCTTCAATAACTCATTGTTATATATAATGGGCTGTCCCTTCTCCACATAACCAAAGGATCTCTCAAATAGGACCTTTTCATCAAACTTAACTTCACCCTCATGGCTGATGATTACCCTTATATAATCCCCAAAATCAAATCCAGCATCTCTAAACTCCTTGAGGCTTATATTAGTCCATTGGTTACCGAAGTTAGGGTCTTCTATTTCAAACATGCCCAGTACCCTTCCCTCCTCAATTATAGGCTCATGGATGGGTAGCTCCACTATCTGGTCTACAGGATAGGCAGGTCCTACTTCCTCAAAGGTAATTATCCCACTTGCAAGTTTTGCAGCACAATAGCCAAACAGGTCCCTACCGTGGAATACGCTGACTTCCTCGGTGTCCTTACCCCTTAACCTATTGATAGTCTCGTCTATCTCCCTGATCTCACGGATGCCGACCCAGTTCTTAAGATGGGTCAGGGATCCATTATCAGGGCTAACCACATAGTACCCATCGGAGGTCCTGGCCACACTAGCCCTCCTACTGGTCCCTACACCTGGATCTACCACTGATACAAAGATGGTACCCTTGGGCCAAAATTTCATGGATTGGTAGAGCCTGTAGGAAGCACTCCAAATATCATACTTGGGTATTTCATGGGTTCCGTCTATAATCTCTAATTCCCTGTCTACACTCTTAACTACGCCATACATGGAACATACAGCGCCTTCTTTATAGGTAAAATCTGTTTGAAAAACTAAGATTGGTTTCATGATTGCCTCCTTTATATCTAGCTGTCTAAATAAATGGATTATAAAATCTACTCTTGTTTATGAATACTGATACCATAACCGTAGCTGTAAAGATCAAGGCCGAGATAAGAATAGCTAAAAAATCAGCCTTCTTTAAGCTTTTGGAATTGTACCAGGTCCTCTTCTTATGCTTGCCAAATCCCCTTAAGTCCATGGCATTACTGATATCCTCTATCCTATCCAGGGTAGAGAAAATCAAGGGTATTATGATGAGTAGGGCATTCTTAAACCTATCCCTTAGTTTGGCCTTTTTGGACATCTCTAGGCCCCTAGCCTGCTGGGCTAGACTGATATCCACATATTCCCTTTGAATATCTGGAAAATACCTTAGGGTCAGGGATACGGCATAGGCTGCCTTGTAGTTAACTCCTACTCTATTTAGGGCAGATGCAAACTCACTGGGATTGGTGGTCAATAAGAATATTATACCCAGAGGAATCACCGATGAATACTTAAGAAACTTTGTTGTCTGATAGAGTAATTGCTCCTGGGTCAAGGAGTATCTTCCTGCTATATGGAAGATTTCATGTCTGGTACCATAGATGGCAACACCTTCTTCCGGAGAAAATAAGTAGGTAATTATTGCATTGGTGGCTAGGAAGATAATTACATAGATCACCATAAGCCTTATTTGGGAAAACTTGATTTGGGAAACTCTCAAGACCCAAAAGGAAAATGCCATTACAGCTAGAATAACCCTTATGTCATAGGAAAACATCACTGCAAAGGTCAGGAATAAGAAGGCTATTAACTTAGTAAGACCTGAAAGCCTGTGAATAGGAGTATCTACTAGGTTGTATGAAAACAAATTATTCCTCATCCTTCAATCTCACCGACCTTTCATAATCTATAAAACCTTGTACGAATTCAGTCTCATCTTCTATACCCACCATCTGGGCCAGGTTATATAGTGAGGTTTCCTTTAAATTAGCACTCTTGATTACTTCCTGATCTGTCAATACATCTGAAGGCCTAGCATCCTGAATCACTTCCCCTTCCGATAGCACAATTGCCCTGGTGGTATATTCCAACATCAGGTGCATATCATGGGTTATGAAAATAATGGTTATACCCAGGTCATTAATCTCACGCAAAAAGTCCATAATTTCTGAGTAGTGCCTGTAGTCTTGGCCAGCTGTTGGTTCGTCCAATATGAGAATCTTGGGGTCCAAGACCAGGATAGAGGCAATGGTAACCCTCTTCTTCTGTCCATAGCTCAAGGCTGAGATGGGCCAGTTTATAAAGGGTGAAAGACCACAGATTTCCAAGGCCTTCTCCACCCTGGATTTGATTTCATCCTCATCCACATTCCTAAGCCTTAAACCCAGGGCGACTTCATCATAAATCAGGTTTTTGGATATCATTTGGTTGGGGTTTTGCATTACATAGCCTATGAACTCAGCCCTTTCCTTTATGGAGTAGTCCTCCATATCCTCACCCCTATAAAGAAGCCTACCCTCGACAGGCCTTTCAAATCCACATATTAGTTTGGCCAGGGTTGATTTTCCTGCCCCATTCTTACCGACTATGGCTACCATTTCACCTTCTTCAATATCTATATTAATATCTTTCAATACCTGTCTTCTCTTGTCATAGGAAAAGGAGAGGTCCTCAATTTTTAGAATGGAATCCCTCTTCCTTGGAGTCTCAGGCTTTTCAATAGACCTAAACCAGCTACTAACCTGCTGACTGATGGCATCAGTTTTTAAACTCCATATATGACCTGGCATCATGTCCTTGGTTACCTCAACCCCTGCATACTTTAAGGCAGTTATGTAGAGGGGTTCCCTGATGCCGTTGTCAATCAGGATTTGGGATGATACCAGCTCATGGGGGTCTAGGTCTGCTAGGATCCGACCATCATTAAGTACGATAACCCTATCCACATGGCGATGGAGGACATCCTCCAACCTATGCTCGATTATGATGATGGTTTCCTGACCTTCCCTATGTATCCTGTCTATTACCTCTATGGCAGTCTTACCCGTAGCTGGGTCCAGGTTGGCTAGGGGTTCATCAAAAAGGAGGATTTCAACATCATCTATCATCACCCCTGCCAGGGCAGTCCTCTGCTTTTGACCTCCAGACAAATCATAGGGGGAGTGGGTCAAGAAACCATCCATATCCACAATCCTGGATACATCCTTTACCCTTTCCTTCATTTCTTCAGTGGGTACCATATCGTTCTCCAGGGCAAAGGCTATATCTTCTGCTACCGTTAAGCCAACAAACTGGCCATCGGAGTCCTGCAAAACCGTCCCTACTATCTTGGACAGGTTAAATATATCCAATTCAGAAGTCTCAAGGCCCTTGACCTTCAAACTCCCACTAATATCTCCCCTATAGGAAAAGGGAATTAATCCATTTAAACAATGGCCTAGGGTGCTCTTACCGCTACCACTAGGCCCTACTATGAGAATCTTTTCTCCTGGATAGATTTTTAAGTTAATATTGTGTAGTGTAGGTTCAGCTTGAGAATAATATTTAAATGTAAAATCTTTGAATTCAATAATGGGATCTTTATTCATATATGCCTCCATCTTACACGTCCTTAATTTTTACTGATACTACCCTTCTTAGTCCTTGTTGAAGCATAGGCAATTAAGAAGAAGGTACCTATAACTCCTGCACTAATTGAGTTCATCAAGGCAGCTATGGCTCCCTGAGTAAATACTAGGTTTATTGGCTCAGCATAGATAACTATATCTAGTACTGGGGCCACTACCAACCAAGCAATTAGGTTTCCAATTATTTGGATTGCATTAAACTTGATTATGTCCTTCTTCTTGAACTCTCCCTCTTCAACTCCGGTGTTCTTATAGGCAAATCCAAAGATAAAGCCAGCAACACCACTTGCTATAACCCAGCTCCACCAGGGTGAACCATATTGAACAGCATCACTTAGAGCATGTCCTATGAAGGCTATTAGACCTCCAGCAATTGGTCCAAAAAGAGTTCCAAAGAAGGCACTTACCCCATAGGCAGTTTGGAAACTAGTCTCTGGTACTGGTGAAGGAACCTTAACATACATAAATAAGAGCATAAAAATTGCAGCACCTAGGCCTGTAGCCACAATAGTTCTAGTTGTTACTTTAAAATACTTGTCCATAAATAATCCTCCCTCTCATAAATTTTCGTCAAACACTACACATATTAACTTTATATATTAGTCATGAGACATAATGAATCATAGTAAATTAAGTCCAGCTCTCCTAGCTGGATATGAAATCTTTTTTTATATGCCAAAAAACCATGGACACCATTATACCTTAAAGACATTTAGGGAACTTTGCCATGATTTTGTCATTCTATATATATCCAACTTAAAGGAGATATTTCCCTTGGATTAGCGAATTTACTTCTACTATCTCATGATTATCTATATTGGCTTCCATACCGGATTTCATAAAGAATAGGTGATTGAAATGGAATTGTAGAATGGAAGTCCTTACCAACAATTACTCAAACTAATAATATTCTAAAAATTCGCATTTGTCAATATGAATAAGCTGTTTACAAGGTTAGAAAGGCAGCTAGGACTTATTTTCACCTAAGTCCTAGCTGCCTTATCTAGATTAATTCAAATCCTATTTATTCTCTATAAACTCAAGGTCTAATTGCATCTCCTCATTATTTCTGAGGATGGTTAAGCTAACCCTATCTCCCACCTTATGCTTGTAAAGCTGCCTTTTTAGCTTATTAGTAGTGGCTATTTCTACATCATCCATCTTTATAATGATATCCCCTGGTACTAGGCCTGCCTTTGCTGCCGCACTATTCTCCCCTACCTCCAGGATTATTACACCATCTTCAATGCCCAGGTTTATTCCCAATCTTGCCTGATATTCCTTGATATCTAAGATTGTCACACCCATGACTACAGAATCAAAGCTACCTTGATTGATTACTTCCTCGATGATTACCTTGGCCACATTTATGGGAATTGCAAAACCTAGACCTTCTGCAGACTTTATTTTTGCAGTATTGATTCCTATTACCTGACCCTTGCTATTCAAGAGGGGGCCTCCAGAATTACCTGAGTTTATGGAGGCATCTGTCTGGATCAAGTCCTCCATCACATTTGTCTGGTCCATCTTGATGGACCTATTAAGGCCTGAGATAATTCCTGATGTTACCGTTCTTTGGAACTCCAGTCCTAGAGGGTTTCCTATGGCTATGGCCAGCTCACCCACCTCTAGACTATCGGAGTCACCAAGCTCAGCCACTGGTAGGTTGGTCATATCCACCTTGACTATGGCCAGATCCAAGGTAGCATCATTCCATAATACTTCACCTGGAGCCTGCTCCCCATTATCAAAGAGGACTGTGATTTTCTTAGCCTTCCCATTGGCTATTACATGGGAATTGGTCAAGATATAGCCATCCCTATCCACTATTACTCCAGAGCCCAGTCCCTCCCTATCTAGGCTACCAAATATTGACTGCTGGGTTTCTAGAGTAGTAATTCCAACTACTGAGGGCATGGCTTTTTTTACTACTGCAGACACAGTATTCAAGTCATCCGTGGTCTGGATGTTAATGGGTTGGGTCTGATATTCCTTAGAGGCTGTAGTTATCCCTAGGTTATCTAGTAAACTAGGCCCTACAAAAGTAGCCACCAGTCCACCCAGGATTGATGCTACTAGGGCGATTGCCACATAGGAAATGAGGCTACCCCTAAACCCTCTCTTCCTCCTATCGTCGGAAGCTCCATATGCCTGGTAGTTACTATTATCATTTGGTCTTATTTGATCTTCTTTTTCTTCATCATGAATTAATTCAAAGTTAATATCCTTATCTCTTCTATCATCCATTCTTGTCCCTCCCTATGCTATTTCTACTATACTCATTTTAATACAAAAATGTCAAAATATTGTGTTCTTATTGTGTAAATTATGTGTAAATGGTATTATCTCTCTTATATGGGTAAAATTTATTTATGACTTTAGATGAAGGCAGGGATGATGATTTGGATAAGTTAAATGTTACCGTTAATTATATTGCCCATAGTGGGTTCACTGTGGAAACAGAAAATAGAGTCTTAATCTTTGATTACTTCAAGGGCCAGGTTGATATAGAGGATAGGGACAAGGATATATATGTCTTCTCCTCCCATGGCCATAGGGACCATTTTAACCCCATCGTCTTAGACTGGAAGAAGGACTTTAAAAATATCCACTATATCCTAAGCAAGGATATAGATGTTGAAGAGGATAATAGTATTACCCTGATGGGACCATATAAGGAGTACTTCATAGATGGACTAAGGATTAAAACCTTTGGCTCTACTGACCAAGGTGTATCCTTCCTGGTATCTGTTGATGGGCTCAACATATTTCACGCTGGTGACCTCCACTGGTGGTACTGGGAGCGCTACTCTGAGATTGAGAAGATTAATATGGAGAATTCCTTTAAGATAAAGGTTAAGAGACTCAAGAATTCAGGCCTGGATATAGATATAGCCTTCTTTCCAGTAGACCCCAGACTGGAAGATAACTTCCATCTAGGGGGAGAGTATTTCATTAGTGAAATCAGGCCAAAATATTTCTTCCCTATGCACTCTTGGGATAAGTATGAAATAATAGACGATTTTATCCACAAGGTGGCCTCACCCTATACCAAAATTGTGGATATAAATCACAAGAACCAAAACTTTAAACTATAGGAAACCCCCTAAATCCAATCCAGATTTAGGGGGTAGTTTATTCGAGGGGTTCTTCTTTTACCTTATTCCTATTATGGTACCATTCCTTTAAGAGCTTTATATCATCATGGATAAACCTATGTTCCACGCCGCTTAGGTCAAACTTGAGCAACTTAAATATGTACTGCCAAACTGGTCCATTACCAAAGGCCATGATCAGGGTACCTATGCCTAGGTTGCCTCCAAGGGCAAAACCAATTGCCACTGCAGAAACCTCAATGGCAGATTTAATCAATCTAACAGACTTACCAGTTCTCTTGGTAAGTACAACCAATAATCCATCCCTGGGACCTGCACCCCATCCTACCCCAACATAGAAATATACGGATAGACCATTGATAATCATACCTATAAACAAGAGAATCAAATTTGCTATAAAGCTATCGAAGGTTGGGACCACTTCATAAAACATCAATAAATCGATAAAGGTTCCGATTAAATACATATTGGCTATGGAGCCCCAGCCTATGGCCTGCCCCAAGAGTATATCTATGATAATTATTATAGCTCCACTATAGATATTAGCCCTTCCAACTGTAATCCCTGTAACATTTGATATACCTTGGTGGAAAACATCCCAGGGGGCAACACCAATGGCGGCATTTAATATGCATACTGTTCCTAGTCCAAAAAGAAATAATCCAAATACAAGTCTAACAATTTTAAATGACACTGTCTTAAATTTATTCATATTATCTTATCAACTCCATAGGACAATATTTTAACCCTGGTGTAAAACATATAGTGTCCGCTAAGCTAGTTCTTCTAATCATCTTATCCCCCCATCTAGTATTCATCTAGAAATGAATGTTTAACATCTCCCTCCTTCCAAGCGATGACGCCATCCATTTGTACATTTTCTAATGCCCTAAAAATATTTATTTCTAGATTATTAAACCTAGGTTTTAATTGCTCAATTAAATCCTTTATTTCAAACCTCTTATTACCTATCCTTTTTGCAGCCACCATACAGGCACAATTCAAAGGCCAGATACCACTGTTTTGTATAAACCTCTTAATATATTCCTCTTCTACCAAATAGAGGGGTCTTATGAGTTCCATATTTTCAAAGTTTTGGGCCTTTAACTTGGGCATCATGGTCTTAACAGTCCCAGCACAAAATAGATTCAAAAGGGTAGTCTCTATTACATCATTAAAATGATGGCCTAGGGCCAGCTTGTTACACCCTAGTTCTTGGGCCTTGCTATATAGGGCCCCCCTCCTCATACGGGCACACATATAGCAGGGATAGTCACCTGCTATCCTATCTGCAACCTCAAATACATCTGTCCTATATATCTCCACGGGTATATTAAGGTATTGGCAGTTTTCCTCCAATAGTTTCCTAACTTCAGGATGGTAGCCAGGGTCCATGGCAATAAATTCTAATTCAAAGTTTTGATTACCGTGTTTATGTAGCTCTTGAAACAACTTAGCCATTAAGAGACTATCTTTGCCACCGGATATGGCAACTGCTATCTTATCTCCATCTTCTATAAGCTGGTATTCTTTTATAGCCTTTATAAATTTAGTCCATATATGCTTTCTATAGGTTTTAATTATACTTCTCTCTATCTCTCTAAGAGGCTTTTTATCCTTAAAGGGAATTAATTCTTCACAAGCTTCCCCTGAAATTTCAAAATCCTTTTCTTCCAAACAAATCACTCCATTTAAATCAGTAAAACTTTCTTGAATACTTCTTATTCCTATTTAGTATAGCCTATCTACCCTATCTATCCTATGAAAGGAATTAATACTATTTTATCTAATAAAACTATTAAAAACAAGCAAGGATTAACCTAAGCTAATCCTTGACATTAAATCTAAAGTTTATGATAATTCGCTAGAAAAATATTTTTGGCTTATACAAAATACGTATACCTTTTAGTAAAAAATAAAATCCAATCTTCGAATTACTGTTCTAAAATGCTTATCATTTATAAAAAAAATAATAAATAATCAATGCCACAATACTAGGTGTTCCAAGTAAAATAAAGGTGGACGCTCTAGATAATCTTTTAACCCTCTCATTCTTTCTCTCAACTGCTGTTCTTCTGAAAACATTTCCACTCATAAGTCCTGATAAAATCATTCCGAAACCAATACTAGCAAAAGCAATGATTTGACTAGCATGGATAAAAATTTTTTCATTTTTACTAATGATAGTTACTAATATGATTACCAATTGTAGTAATAAACCTACCACTAAAATCTTCATAATCACGCCCCCCCTTTGTTAAATTTCGGATAAATCTCAAGTTTATAGTAAAATACCTTGTAATTTAGTTGATGGCTTAACTCTTACTTTTCAACAAATCCATTATCTAATATTTGAGGTTAAAGTTTATTGAATAAAGCGAAGTAAAGCAATATTCAAAATTTCTTACAGGTAATTAATTATAACACATTGAACGCAAGTTAACAATAATTAAATACTAAAAGATCCTATCACAAAGTCTAGAGCTAAAGTCTAGAAATATAGTTTTCTTTGAGTCTGTTGGCTTCGGTAATAAAGCAGAACCCTTTATGTTGGATTGTCAATAGTTATGGAAACTCGGAAAAAGATGTATTTTTGTCTAAAATATTGACATAGACCCAGATCTCTAAATATACTTTTTATGAGATAAATGACCTATAAACTAATTAAACTGGATTATTATAATTAATAATGTTGGTTGAAATAATGAACAAATACAAATTTTTTGATTTATCCCAAAATACTTTTATATAAAATATGATTAGCTATCTTAACAATGGGTAAATGTACTATACATAAATTACTAAAAGCTTCAATTATTATAAACAATGACAATAAGATGTCTTGAGGAAACTATGTAACTTTTAGAGGGGGATGAGTTGCGTGAAAAAGCCAAGAATCATAATTAGTCTATGTTTAGCAATTACAATTATATTCAGTTCCACTATTTATGTAAATGCCACACCTTTACTTAATGATCAAAGTATTGTACAATCTCTAAATTCTGATGAATTAAAAGCTTATCAAAAATCGATTGATGGAACTACAGACGATCCAGACTTTAACTATTCTCATATTATCAATGAAGCAAATATGGACATTAACACGAATGTCAAAGGGATGAAATTAATTGACAGCGAATATCAAACTACTAGTATCCTACAAAGTAATTCTGGAAATGTGAAAAATTACGAAGCATATATTTTTGTTCAAGAAACTTTTAAAGAAGAGGGTGGAGGAATTATTCCTTTTGCTACTTTAATTGAAGAAGATCATGATGACAGTGTTAGTGTTCGTTATGTAATTAAATTTAACTATGACAGAATTAGCACACCAAGATCTGGTATGCGTCCTAATTATTCAGAATTTAAAGTCGTTAGCACCAATTCTGGTGTACAAGTAGGTAAAGCTTCTATAAAGCAAAGAGTGTGGGGAACTGTATATAATACACAAACCGGGAAAAGTCATGCTAGTGCTTCATATTCTAGAGATGTTAATATAACTAATCCCCAAACAGGTACAGACTATAATAGAGTCTTTACTTCACCTAGACACTATTATTACGATACAATTGCTACTGGTCAATGCGGTTTCGGGGTCATATTAACTCTGCATAGAGCAAATCCTAATAATTACTGGTTACACTCCACAGGATTTCTTGGTCATGATGGAGGACTTTGGTGAATTAGCATACAACATTAATAGGAGGATGGGGCTGTTTCATAACTGATTAATCAGTTATGAAACAGCCTCTTATTTTACTACCAGTAATAATACTGTAACTGGTATAATTCTATTAAGTATAACAATAAATTTCTTTAAGGCTCTAACCTTGACTATATGATAAATAAAACTTAGATTTTCCTAAACCTTTTTATATTAATATTGCCATAAATATTCTTATTACTATATGGCTTTTTTGTGCCTAATCAAAGCCTAACTTATACGTTATTCATTTTACCACTTTAATTTTTATGTTTAATACTATAATTAATATTTCCATTTCAGAAATAATCCTGTCCATGCTTTAATGTTTAGATTTTGTATATCACATTCCCGATTTAATATATAAAGATATCCTTTCTGTTTATATTCAACGGTTGAATTTTCTATAGTTCCCATCTTTATAATATTTTGCAATATGAAATTTTAGAATCTTTAAAAATATTTGTAAAGGGGAAACCACCCTTGACAAATATTTTGAAAGCTTCAAGCGGCTATTTAAGCAAAACAATTGTATCAATAAAACATTTCTTGGAAAAGCCAGTCACTTAACATTACAACCTAGGTCAATAACAATTTAATTTATTTGTTTTGCAGTGGTATGATTTATATAGTATAATATATTATTGTGGTTAAAACTTGAAAAGTTTAAGATAATTTATTTATATAGAAAGGAAAGATACATGAAACTTGGAATCGTAGGCCTACCCAATGTAGGCAAGAGCACATTATTTAACGCAATCACTCAGGCAGGAGCTGAATCTGCCAACTATCCCTTCTGCACCATAGAGCCCAATATAGGTGTGGTTGATGTACCAGATGATAGGCTTGAAAAGCTAGCTAAAATCCATCAGTCCAAGAGGATAATCCCCACATCCATAGAATTCTGTGATATCGCAGGCTTGGTTAAGGGGGCCAGTGGCGGGGAAGGTTTGGGAAATAAATTCCTGTCCCATATCAGGGAGGTTGATGCCATAGTCCATGTGGTAAGGTGCTTTGAAAACCCTGATATAGTCCATGTTAATGGTGATATCGACCCCATAAGGGACATAGAGATAATAAATACGGAGCTATTACTATCAGACATGGAGCTATTGGAGAGAAGACTAGAAAGAAGCTCCAGGGCTGCCAAGGGTAACAAGGAGCTCTTAGCTGAAGTTAAACTTATCGAGGCCATTCTGAACCATGTAGGGGAGGGTAAGTCCATCAGGACCATGGAGCTATCTGAGGAAGACAATAACCTGATTAAATCCTTCAACCTACTTAGCTCAAAACCCATTATCTATGTGGCCAATGTTAGCGAAGATGAGCTTTTAGACAGCCATGATAATGAATATGTAAATAGGGTTAGGGAGTATGCCCAGGAGGAAGAGGCTGAAGTAATAGCCGTCAGTGCAGAGATAGAAGAGGAAATAGCCCAACTAGATGAAGAGGAAAAGGCTGAGTTTCTAAAGGAGTTAGGACTGGAGAAGTCAGGCTTAGACAAGCTGATCCAGGCCAGCTATAAGCTATTAGGCCTCATAAGCTTCCTGACTGCTGGTCCTATGGAAACCAGGGCCTGGACTATCAAAAAGGGAACCCCTGCTCCTGAAGCAGCAGGTAAAATCCATTCAGATATGGAAAGGGGCTTCATCAGGGCAGAGACCATATCCATCGATGACCTAATGGCCTGTGGCAGCATGGCAGCTGCTAGGGAAAAGGGCCTTATTAGAATCGAAGGGAAGGACTATATAATGCAGGACGGAGATGTTGTCTTGTTTAGGTTCAATGTATAGATAAACCATATTTTCCCAAATGGTTAACCATTCCTTTGATGGTTATTTATAGTATAATAGAAATATCACTATTTTTGAGGAGATATAAATGGAAGGTAGCGTACTTTTTAAGACCGGTACTTTAAAAGGCCAGAAGACCAATAGATGGGTAGTGACTTTTTCCCTTCTTGGATTAGCCCTGGGTGTAAGGATTCTCTTAATCCTGGCTTCAAAAAGTCCCCATTTGGTTGAGAGATTCTATTCTGCAAGCCTATATCCATATATTGCTAGAATTCTAGGCTTTGTAAGTGGACTCATACCCTTTTCCATAGCTGAGTTTGTTCTGCTTACAATACCTATATTTATCATATTTGCCCTCTATATCATCATCAGGAGGCCTAGATATATTCTTTCTAATTCTAAGAGGATATTTCACTATACAGTAAGGCTACTTGCCCTTGGATATATTCTTTTCTATCTCTTATGGGGTTTCAACTATTTTAGGCTGGATTATCTAAGCCTGTCCCATATGAGTAAGTCGACTACTAGTTACCATGACTTAAAGGAATTAACGTCCATCATGATAGAAAGGACAAATGATTTAAGGGAGGCCTTACCTGAAGATGAGAAGGGCTTATTGTTAGTTGAGGAAGATATTCATGAATTAGGTAGGATAGCCAATAAGGGGTTTTTAGACTACAAGGTGGGCAAGATAGATTTAGGGGAAATTCATGGTCGAATTAAACCAGTCTTCCTATCCAAGTATATGAGTTATACGGGAATAACTGGTATCTATATCCCCTTTACTTCGGAGCCAACTGTCAATACCCATATTCCTAGACATAACCTTCTATCTACAATTTCCCATGAGATTGCCCACCAAAAAGGCTTTGCCAGGGAAGATGAGGCCAACTTCATTGCCTATAAGGCCAATACCAGTAATCCAGATAAGAGGTTCCAGTATTCTGGCTATTATCTGGCCATGACCTACTTAATAAATGAGGTCTACAGGGAAAACCTAGATGATTATGCCACCCTTTATGATTCAATTAGCGAAGAAGTAAAGAGGGACATGAGTTATGCTAGGGAGTACTGGAAGGCTAGGGAAGGCAAGGTTAAGGAGTCTGCCAACAAGATGAATGATAACTATCTAAAGGCCAACTATCAAGAAGATGGGGTTAGAAGCTATAATGGAGTTGTAAAATTATTGTTAGCTGAATATAAGTCAGGGAAAAATTAATAGCCATATGCAAAAACCCCAGTTTAACTGGGGTTTTTTACTTCTTCATTCTACCTATTTAAAATTGTCGTCTCTTCTAGCGTGTAGGGCTTCGTCTCTTATCTCCTTCTTCATTCCCTTAAGAGATTCTAACCTTCTTTTGTTCTTCTCCCTTAGATTCCGTTTGGTCTTTTCATCATCAGTTATGGCTATCATTTCCTCAGCCAGTCTATAATTCTTGATTGTATTATCTATGTTTTCTTGGATTTTATCTACGTTATCCCTTCTATCATCTGGCTTTGGTTTGTTCCTCATCAAATCACCTTCTGTTTAATATTTTTGTATATTATTATCTTGCCTAGCCAGGTGATTTTTATCCTTAGAAAAATTTAGCTTATCAGCCTCTAGATTTAAAGATGACGACTCCCACAATCATAACAATTAGTCCAATGAGTTTTGAAAGGTCAAAGGGGATTTTTTCTGTCCCAAAAAGGCCAAAGCTATCTATGATGGTTGCAAATAACAATTGGGCAATCACCATTAAGGATACAGTTAATGAAGCTCCTACAAGAGTCACACTATTGGCAACAGAAAAGATTATAAACACACCAAAGACACCTGCCAATAAATAGACCTTATTGACATCTGCCAGGCCTTTTAAGCTCCCGCTGCCAAATGCAAATACCATGAGGGTAGCAAATATAAGTCCTACCAGGTGTACAACCATGGTTGTTTCCCACATGCCAAGTTTTTCACTTATTTTTGCAGAAAATACATTTTGAGTGGCTACTACCATACCTGCCAATATAGCATAAAACATACCAATATAAAATTTATCCATTTCCTTCTCCCTTTATCGTTATATGGTATATTATAACATAAAAAGCCCCCACTACATGAGGGCTTGAAAGATTATTTATTCCTTGTAATTAGCTGTTTTTCTCCCATTTCTACTAGCTTCCTGGTCATAATACCACCTACAGGACCAGCAGTAAAAATGTTGTTTATGGAGTTTTCGTTATTATTCATCTTATTCTCTATACCCATCTCCCTGGCTATTTCCAACTTCATCTCATTAAGAGCCCTTCTAGCATTGGGATCTATGAAGTTCTTGGACATGCTATCACCTCGTTATCCTTATTCCTATTTAGCTTGCCTAACTAGGATCTATTAATACCAGGTAGTTATTAGAAGTTTTAATAGTTTTTAACTAAATTTTAGGGTAAGATAAAGGGGGGGAGATGATAGTATGGATAAAAAATACACTAAACCAAATCAAGAGGAAATTAAGAAAAAACTTAATGAACTAGAGTATAGGGTAACCCAAGAGGATGCCACCGAAAGACCCTTCACCCACGAGTATAATGACCTATATGAGGATGGTATCTATGTGGACATAGTCTCGGGTGAGCCTCTTTTTTGCTCTAGAGACAAGTATGATGCTGGCTGTGGCTGGCCTAGTTTTACCAAGCCCATAGACGATGTGGAGATTATTGAGAAATTGGACACATCCCATGGAAGGATACGTACCGAAGTAAGAAGCCAGTATGCTGATTCCCATCTGGGCCATGTCTTCAATGATGGTCCAAAGGATAGGGGAGGATTAAGATACTGTATCAATGGGGCTGCCTTGAGGTTTATCAAGAAAGAGGACCTGGAAAAGGAAGGCTATGGAGTGTATTTAAAATTATTTGTATAAAAAGATTAAGCTAAGTTACCTACCATGAAAAAACCCAAGTATACAAGAATCCTTGTATTCCTTGGGTTTTATCTATTATATAGGGGTTTTATTTTATGGCCTCTGTTACTTGCTCAACCATCCTCATGGTTCCAGTAATTCCACCTGAGGATACATACCAAATATGGGCGTCTAAATAGCTTATATTATCATTCTTATAGGCATCTGTTGCCTGGATAAGCTGGTTATCCAATATGCCTGATGAGGATTCTCCACCTGTTACATCTGCCCTATCCATTACAAATAGGTAGTCTGGATTTACCTCCACAATATATTCAAAGGATACCTTCTGGCCATGGGTTGCTGACTCTATGTTCTCATCAGCTGGTTTAAATCCAAATTCATTATATAGCATTCCATACCTGGAACCTAGGCCATAGACGCTTAAGCTACCTTCATTCACCATCAAGAAGAGGGCTGTTTTATCCAAGCTGCTAGCCTCTTCATTTAAGGCCTTGATTGCATCATCAATTTTTTCAACCTCTCCTGCAAAAAAGTCTTCTTCTTCAAATATCCTGCCCAGTACCTCCATATTGTTTCTGAAGGAACCCATATAGTCTCCACCATCAATGGTTAGGTATACTGTAGGGGCAATTGCCTTGAATTCATCATACAAGTCTAGCTGCCTGGTTGAAATCAAGATCAGATCAGGTTTTAATTCAAAGATAGTCTCAAAGTTAGGCTCCTTTAAGGTGCCAGTATCTGTATATTCATCTGCAGCATATTTTTCTAAGTAATTTGGAAGGGTGGCCTTGGGTAAACCTACTACATTGGCACCTATCTTATCCAGGGCATCTAGTAGACCATAGTCAAAAACCACAACTCTCTCTGGCTTGCTTTCTAGGCTTGTCTCGCCCAATTCATGCTGGATGGTTACCATATTGGCATCTGGATTATCTGGTGTTTTGCTACTCTCAGCAGTATTTCCACATGCTGCCAGACTGAAGGCCATTAATACTACTATAGCTAAAACTAAGTATTTCCTTATATTCTTCATTTCTTTTCTCCTTTAAATTTAGTAATAAACGCATAATTTCATATGGTTTAAACATTGGACTGAGAAGTCCATGTCATAGATTTCCTCTAATATAGACTTGTCTATGATTTTAGACTTGTCTCCTTCTTCCACTATCTCCCCATCCTTTAGGGCAACTATATAGTCGGAATAACAGGAGGCAAAATTTATATCATGGATTACTATGGCTATGGTCTTGCCTAATTCATCCACTAATTTTCTTAAAATCTTCATTATCTCCACTGAGTGCTTCATATCCAGATTATTCAGGGGCTCATCCAGGAGGATATATTCTGTATCTTGGGCTATAACCATGGCTATGTAGGCCCTTTGCCTTTGACCGCCACTTAGTTGGTCCAGGTACTTATCCTGAATATCTCCCAGCTTCATATATTCAATTGCTTCATCTATATATTTTTCATCTTCCTTGGTCAGGTTACCTTGACAATAGGGGAACCTTCCAAAGCTTACTAATTCCCTAACAGTTAATCTAATATTTATATGATTGGATTGCTTAAGTATGGATATCTTCTTTGCTAGCTCCTTATTGTCCCATTCTTCGATTTCCTTTCCTTCTATCAGGATCTTGCCTTGCTTCTTTGGAATCAATCTACTTACCATGGACAGGAGGGTGCTCTTACCTGCCCCATTGGGACCTATAAAGGAGGTTATCTTGCCCCTTCTTATCTTAGTGGTAACATCCTTTACCACATCCTTGTCTCCATATTGCTTTCCTACATTTATGATTTCTATCATGCTACATTCTCCTTTAATAATAGCTTTATAAAGTAAATTCCACCGATAAAATTTATAATAACACTGATTGGCGTACCAAAGTTAAATATCCTCTCCACCACCAGTTGACCACCTACCAGGGCAATTATGCCCAAGAGGGATGAAGTAACCATCAGGTATTTATGCTCATACCTCCTAGTAAACTCCCTGGCCAAGTTGACCACCAGTAGGCCTAAGAATGTTATGGGTCCTACCAGGGCGGTAGATATGGAAACTAGAATAGAAACTATCAAGAGGAGTCTCCTTACAGTCCAATCATAATCTACACCTAGGTTAATAGCGTCTTCCCTGCCCAGAGATATGACATCCAGGATATTAATAAATCTAGATGCATAAACCGCTATACCAGCAATTAGGATAGTGGATATCCATAGAATATTTGTATTAATATTATTGAAGCTTGCAAACATCCTATCCTGAACATGCAAAAACTCATTAGGGTCTATCATCATCTGCATAAAGGATGAGAGACTCTGGAAGAGGGTTCCAAATACCATACCTATAAGTAATAGGATCATGATGTTACCCCTCTCTTTAGAGAATAGAACCTTAAAGAGGATTCCTGAAAAGGCAATCATCAAGACCACCGTTAAGGCAAAGTTTAGGTTCTTGTTGGCTGCCAAGGGATTGCTGGATCCTATTAGGAAGATAACAGCAGTCTGTATAAATACATATAGGGAATCTAGCCCCAAGGCACTGGGTGTTAAGATCCTATTTGCTGTAACAGTTTGAAAGATCAAGGATGAAAATGCAATTGAAGCCCCAGTTAGGACAATTGCCAGAACCCTGGGTCCCCTTCTGGAGAGGAAGTAGCTCCAGTTATCACTATTCACCCCTAAAAATACAAACATCGTTACCAGAATTAAGGATACTAGGATTAAAATACCAATCTTTCTTCTAACCATTATCTATCCCCCCTTTTCAGTAAGAGGAGGAAGATAAGGCTTCCAATTACCCCTACGATGAGACTTATGGATACCTCGTAGGGATAGATAATCAGTCTTCCCAGGATATCAGATAGTAAAAGGAAGATGGCACCAAAGAGGGCTGTGGGGATGATATTTTTCTTCATATTATCCCCCATAAATATGGTGACTATATTAGGTATGATCAACCCTAAGAAGGGAATTCGACCAACAGTTATAAGTACTAAGGAAGTAATCATGGCCACTATGCCAATTCCTATATTCAATATTTGATCGTAATTTAAGCCAAGGTTGATGGAAAACTCCTCCCCCATTCCTACGATGGTAAACTTATTGGCATAGATATAGGCTACAATAATTAATGGAATACTGATGTAAAGTAACTCATACCTTCCCTTGATTATCATGGAGAAGTCTCCCATTAGCCAGGTATTTACATTTTGGATTAGATCAAAGCTATAGGCCATATAAGTAGATATGGAATCGATTATGCTTCCTAAAACCAAGCCAACCAAGGGCACAAAGACTATATTCTTAAACTTTATTCTCCTTAGAACGTACATAAAGAGAAAGGTCCCCGCCATGGAAAAGGCAAAGGCTATTAGCATCTTATTTACTGGACTTGCATCACTAAAGATTATTAGAGCTACCAAGACACCCAGCTTGGCAGAGTCTACCGTGGTGGCCGTAGTTGGTGACACAAACTTATTCCTACTAATCTGTTGCATTATCAGTCCGGATATACTCATCCCAACCCCTGCAACTATAATACTAACCAATCTGGGAAGCCTGGTTAGCAGCATGATATTTAAGCCTTCATTGCTAAGGTTAAATAAATCTATTAAGCTAACATCGCTTACCCCTATCAAAAGCGAAAAAATCGATAGGACAAGCAATGCTAAAAGCATTAAAAAGTTTTTCATCTTATTCCCCTTACTAGTATGTAATCTTAACTTGTCAGTTATTGGTAATTAATTGATAATGATTATCACTATCATTGCTCTTATAATATACCACCCCAATACAAATAAATCAAGAATTTTTATAGATTTCTTCTGCAATTAAAAAAATTCATGAAAGACTAGCTACTAACTCTTCCCTCAAATCCTTCATTCTAAGAGCTTTTATGCAAAAAAATAAAGATATGGCCTTACCATATCTTTATATCTAAAATTTGATCTATTGTCCTTCTAACCAAAAATAGCAAAGTATCCTAGGACTAGGATTCCTAATACTATCCTATACCAGCCAAAGGCCTTAAAGTCATTGTTCTTGATATATCTTAAAAGGAATCTAATGGCAACTAGTGATACCAAGAAGGCTACCACCATACCAACAATCAAGAGGCTTAGCTCTGTTCCAGTAAAGTTTAAGCCAAACTTATATAGCTTAAGGGCACTAGCCCCAAACATGACAGGTATGGATAGGAAGAAGGAATATTCAGCTGCTATATGCCTGGAGGTGCCCAGGATTATGGCCCCTATTATGGTTGCCCCTGACCTAGATGTTCCTGGTATCAGGGCCAGGACCTGAAAGATTCCTATCAGGAAGGCAGTCCTATAGGTCAATTGTTTGAAGTTATTAACCTCTGGCCTTTTCTTCTTATTGCGGTTCTCCACAACTATAAAGAGGACCCCATATAGAACCAAGGTAAAGGCAACTGTTATGTAGTTGTAGAAATGCTCATTTAGCCAGTCATCAAACAAGAAGCCCATGACACCTGCTGGGATAACCCCAACGATGACCTTATACCAGATGGACATAGTCTCCTTCTTTTCCCTAAGGCTCTTTCTCGGGGAAAAGGGGTTCAACTTATTAAAATAGAGTATGACCACTGCCATGATGGCCCCTAATTGGATTACTACGAAGAACATCTCCTTGAAGGCATCTGATGCAGTCAACTGTATAAACTCTTCTACTAATATCATATGCCCTGTACTACTGATAGGCAGCCATTCGGTAATACCCTCTACAATACCCAGAAAGACAACCTTTAAGATCTCTATAAAAAACATAATCTAACCTCCAATATGTAATATCATTAAGATATTTAACAAGATGATAAATATTATACCACAGATTATGCCAGTAGATATAGATAAATTACCAATAATACAAGGGACTTGAAGTAGGTGAAATAAAGATTGTTTATTTATTATCCTTCTGTTTAATCTTGTTATTTTCGGAGATATATAGATTACATGATAACGTTTATCAATATGCCAATTAAGGAGGTAAGATTTATGCGACTAGAAGATTATAACCCATTAGAAGATAGATCCTTTTCCATTTTAGACCCCGATGGGGAGATTATTAATGAAAAGGATATGCCGGATTTCACTGATGAAGAGCTTCTTTATCTCTATAAGACTATGTTATATACAAGGATTATAGATGAGAAGGCTCTATCCTACCAAAGGCAGGGTAGGATGCTAACCTATGCCCCCAACACAGGCCAAGAGGCCGCCCAGGTAGGCAGTGCCTATGCCATGAAGGAAGAAGACTGGCTGGTCCCAGCCTTTAGGGAACTAGGTGCCTGGTTGGTAAAGGGCGTGCCCCTGAAGAACATCTACCTTTACTGGTATGGAAATGAATGGGGTAGCTATATGCCAGAAGGGGTCAGGGTACTACCCATATCAATCCCCATCGCCTCCCAGCTCCAGCATGCTGCAGGAATTGGAATGGCCAACAATATCAAGGGTGAAAAATCCGTTGCAGTTGGTTATGTAGGTGACGGTGGAACCTCTGAAGGAGACTTTCACGAGGCCCTAAACTTTGCTGCTGTCTTTAAGGCCCCTGTTGTCTTCTTCATCCAAAATAACCAGTATGCAATTTCAACCCCTAGGAGTATACAGACCATGAGTAAAAACCTGGCCCTTAAGGCTGTTGCCTACAATATGCCAGGCATCCTGGTGGATGGAAATGATCTGTTTGCCGTATATGTGGCCACTAAGGAGGCCATAGAAAGGGCGAGAAATGGCGAAGGCCCAAGCCTGATTGAAGCCTACACATACAGGCTAGGAGCCCACACCACCTCTGATGACCCTACCAAATATAGGGAAGATGAAGAAGTTGAAAAATGGAAGAATAAGGACCCAATCCTGAGATTCAAAAAATATCTCAAGAAGAAGGGCATCCTGACGGATGAATGGGAAGAAAAAACCATAGAAGAATTGGAAAAAGAGGTCATGGAAACATTTGAATCAATTGAGAACAAGTCAGATACGGAAATTGATGATATCTTCAAATATCATTATGAAACCATGCCTCCTCATCTAGAAGAACAACTAAATGAGTATAAGGCTTTTTTAGAAGGAGGTAAGTAAAATGGCCAACACCTTAAATATAGTTCAAGCAATTAACCAGGCTTTGATGGAAGAAATGGAAAATGATGAGACCGTAGTAGTCTACGGGGAAGACGTAGGTCTTGAAGGTGGAGTATTCAGGGCTACTGTAGATTTACAGAAGAAGTTTGGAAAGGAGAGAGTCTTTGACAGTCCCTTGGCCGAATCGGCCATAGCTGGTACGGCAGTAGGTATGGCCATCAATGGTTTAAAGCCTGTGGTGGAAATGCAGTTCTCAGGCTTCGTCTATCCAGCCTTTAATCAAATCATCAGCCATATAGCCAGGATGAGGAATAGGTCCAGGGGCAGGTATAACCTTCCCATGGTTATTCGTACTCCCTATGGCGGTGGAATCAGGGCCTTGGAGCATCACTCAGAGAGTTTGGAGGCAGTGTTTGCCCATATTCCAGGGCTTAAGGTTGTCATACCTTCTACCCCCTATGATGCCAAGGGTCTTCTCATAGCTGCTATTAGGGATCCTGACCCAGTCCTATTCTGGGAGCCCAAGAGGATCTACAGGGCCTTTAAGCAGGAGGTTCCTGAAGGAGCCTATGAGATTCCAATTGGCAAGGCTAAAATCCTCCAGGAGGGTGATGACATCACCATAGTAACCTGGGGTGCCATGGTCAGGGACGTGCAAAAAGCTGTAGACTTGATCAAGGACGAGGGAATAAGACCAGAAATCATCGATTTGCGTACCATTTCTCCAATGGATAGGGATAGCTTTGTAGAATCCGTAAAGAAGACCGGAAGGATTCTAGTAGTTCATGAGGCGCCTAAATCCTTTGGAACCGGAGCGGAAATTATATCTATAGTGAACGAAAAGGCCTTCCTCTATCTGGAAGCCCCGCCAACTAGGTTGACTGGCTTCGACACCACCTTCCCACTACCCAGGGGAGAAAAGCACTATATCCCTAGTCCAGAAAGAATCGCTAAGACTATTGTTGATGTAGTTAGATACTAGAGGAGGTAAGCTATATGAAATTTGAATTTCGATTCCCCGATATAGGAGAGGGTCTTGATGAAGGCGTCATAATGAAGTGGATGGTTGAAGAAGGGGATATGGTTAAGGAAGGTGATTCTCTAGCAGAGGTAGAGACTGACAAGGTCACTACGGAGATACCTTCTCCTAGAACAGGTAGGGTAGGAGAGTTAAAGTTTAAGGAAGGGGATACCATCACTGTAGGCCAGGTTTTTGTAACCATCGAAACCGAGGCAGAAGCTGGATTAGCCCCAACAGAACCTGAACCTGAGCCCCAAGCTATAGAAGAAGAGGAAACAGCTGGAGTTGTAGGTGAAGTAGTAGCTTCATCTGAGGTCATACCCCCTAGTACTGAGGAAGTCATTTCCACAGAGAGACCAGCTATGAGAAGGAAAGTCCTTGCAACACCTGTGGCAAGGAAGATGGCCAAGGACCTGGGTATAGACATCAATACCCTAGTTGGTACTGGACCCAATGGTAGGGTCATGAAGGAGGATATTTTAAGGGCTAAGGAGCAAGAAGCAGCCAAAGTTGAAGAAGTTAAGGCTCCTAGTGCGGAAGCTAAAGCTCCTGTCCAGCCTGCACTTAGTACACCAAGTCCAATTGCCACCCATGGCCTTGAAGAAAGGGTTCCCCTAACCAGGATTAGAAAGACCATATCAGAGCGTATGAGCCAATCCAGGTTTACCATTCCTCATACAACTGCCATGGATGAGATAGATGTGACTAAACTAGATGAATTTAGAAGGAAGTACAAGGACCTTCTCCTGGAAGAGGAGGTTAAGTTAACCTACCTGCCCTTCATCGTGAAGGCTGCCATTGTAGCCTTGAAGAGAATTCCAGAGTTTAATTCATCCCTGGATGAGACCAGTGAGGAGATAGTCTTAAAGTATTTCTATAATATAGGGATTGCCACTGATACAGATAGAGGCCTCTTGGTTCCAGTGATTAAGGATGCTGATAAGCTAAGCATAGTGGAACTGGCTAGGGCCATTGAAGAGGTCAGCACCAGAGCCAAGGAAGGTAAAACCGAACTCCATGAGTTAAGGGAGGGTACCTTCTCCATCACCAACTATGGATCTATAGGTGGACATTTTGGTATACCGATAATAAACTATCCCGAGTCTGCAGTCCTAGGTCTAGGTAGGGTTGTGGAAAAGCCAATTGTAAGGGATGGAGAGATAGTAATTGCCAAGATCTTACCTGTCTCCCTATCCTATGACCATAGGATTATAGATGGGGCTAGTGGTGCCAGATTTATTAATATCTTAAAAGATCTCTTGAGCAATCCTGATATCTTGCTCCTAAGGGCATAAAGGATAGGTGATTAAATGGATAGATACGATCTTGTAGTTCTAGGTGGTGGTCCTGGAGGATATGTGGCTGCTATTAAGGCCGCCCAGCTAGGGGCTAGAGTTGCCTTGGTTGAGAAGAATAGATTAGGTGGGGTATGCCTCAATTGGGGCTGTATCCCCACCAAGACCATGTTGGTAACTGCTAGGCACTATAGGGATATCTTAAGGGCAGAAGAATTTGGGATTAAGGGCCTAGATACTGCCAAGGTGGGTATAGACTTAAAACTCCTTCTTGAGAGGAAGGATAGGGTGGTAAATAGGCTGGTATCTGGAATAGAGATGCTTATCAAGAAGAATAAAATAGATTTTTATTATGGTATGGGTAAGGTAAGCAATGATGGCCAACTGGAAGTTAATGGAGAGACCCTTGCCTATGATAAGTTAATCATAGCCACAGGTGCCTCTAGTAGGTATCCTGACATACCCGGCCTGGCTGAGCTGATTAAATCAGGCAGGGCTATGGATAGCTATGGCGCCCTCCAGTTGGAGGAGGTTCCGGCGGAGATTATAGTCCTAGGGGCCAATGTATATGCCATTGAATTTGCCACCCTCTTTAATGCCCTAGGCTCAAAGGTAACCATAATCCACAAGGCCAAACAAATCCTCCCCTTTATTGAAAATGAACTGGCTAAAACCCTAGAAAGGCAGCTAAAGAAGGAAGGTATCAAGATAGTTTCCCAGGCTGAGCTCAAGGAAGTCAAAGATGGCATGCTCCTAGTAGACCACAAGGGTAAGGATAAGACCTTTACTGCTGACAAGTACTTCCTCTTCCTAGGAACTAAAGCAAACTTAAAGGGCCTTGAAGGGCTCAACCTTAAACTAAACCCAAGGGGCTTTATAGAGACCAACGATAGGATGGAAACCAGTCTTGATGGAGTATATGCCATTGGGGATGTAATCGGCAAGTACCCACTAGCCCATGTAGCCTCAGCTGAAGGTATAGTGGCAGCGGAGAATATTATGGGAATCCCCAGCAGGTTAAACTACAGATTGGCCCCATCAGTGGTCTATAGCTTCCCAGAGTTGGCCAGTGTGGGTATCACCGAAGAGATGGCTAAGGAAGAAGGCCTCGACTATAAGGTGAGCAAATTCCCCTTGATGGCCAATGGCATGGCCATAGCCAATGATGAAACTGTTGGCTTTGTCAAGATTATCTCTGATAACCAATACGGTGAAGTAGTAGGGGTCCATATCATGTCCCACCATGCCAGTGATATGATCTCCCAGGCAGTAGCCCTAATGCAGATAGAGGGCACGGTGCATGACTTGGCCAAGGCCATCCACCCCCACCCCACCTTTGCTGAAGCCATGGTAGAGGCTGCCTATGGAGCCATAGATAGGCCAATTCATATATAAAGTTTAAGTAAATAGAGTTTTCTAGACCATAACCCCTGCCTAGCAGGGGTTAAATTTGTCTTTAATCCTCCTATATGATAGTATGTTAAACTAGATACTTATTAAGCAAGAATATTTACATATGAATGGAGGATTAAGATGCCAGATTTACCAAATTGCCCAAAGTGCAATTCAGAATATACCTATGAGGACGGATATTTGTTGGTTTGTCCAGAATGTGCCCATGAGTGGTCTCCTGAAGCTAATGAAGCAGATACCCAAGAGAAGGTTTATAAGGATGCCTACGGTACCATACTAGAAGATGGTGACTCAGTTACAGTCATCAAGGACCTTAAGATCAAGGGAAGCTCTGCAGTGGTTAAACGAGGCACTAAGGTCACTAATATTAAATTAGTAGATGAAGACCATGATATAGACTGCAAAATCGATGGTATCGGTGCCATGAAGCTAAAGTCTGAATTTGTAAAAAAGTTATAATAGCGTGAATCTTATCTAGGGTTCAAAAAAGACAGGATATAATCCTGTCTTTTCTTTTTCTTCTATTTTAATTCTATGGCCCCTGTATTTAGGGCATAATACCTGCCTTTTTGCTCCATGAGGTCATCATGGTCTCCACGCTCTATGATTTCACCCTGTTCTAGAACCATTATTGCATCAGCATCACGAACTGTTGAGAGCCTATGGGCTATGACAAAGGTGGTTCTACCCTCCATCAGCTTGTTCATACCTTCTGAAATCAGTTTTTCCGTCCTGGTGTCTACAGATGAGGTTGCCTCATCCAGGATTAGGATGGTGGGATTGGCCACAGCTGCCCTGGCAATGGATAAGAGCTGCCTTTCACCTTGGGACAGGTTCTCAGCATCAGCCTCAAGATAGGTATCATAACCATCTGGCAGATGTTTAATGAAATAATGGGCATTGGCTAGCTTGGCTGCCTCCTTGACCTCTTCATCTGTGGCATCTAGCCTTCCGTACCTAATATTGTCTGCTACAGTACCCTCAAAGAGGTGGACATCCTGGAGGACTATACTCATGGTGCTCCTTAAGTCATGCTTCCTTATTCGCCTGATGTCTATACCATCATAATAGATGGTACCCTCATTTATCTCATAGAACCTGTTGATAAGGTTGGTTATAGTTGTCTTACCTGCCCCTGTAGAACCTACAAAGGCAATCTTTTGACCTGGCTTAGCATATAGACTTACATTCTTAAGGATTCTTTGGCCAGGGAGGTATCCAAAGTCCACGTTTTCAAAGGCTATATGTCCCCTCAAAGGTACTAGATCATAGTCCCCATCATCCTTGGGTACCCTCCAGCACAAGCCCCTTTTACCGGTACAATCCTCTACCAGCTCAACATCTCCCTCATCTGTCTCCTCTTCCTCATCAATTATATTGAAGATCCTCTCAGCACCAGCCAAGGCCGCCAAGAGAGTATTCAATTGATTTGATACCATTGTTATGGGCCTAGATATGGATCTGGTGAACTGTAGGAAGGCTGCAATATTTCCAATACTAACCCTCCCCTGAATTACCAGAAAGGCCCCAAACATGGCCACCAATCCGTATAATATATAGGAGAGGTTTCCCATCAAGGGCATGAGCATGACCCCAAAGGTGGAGGCGTTAGTACTTGCCTTCCTTAACTCCTCATTCCTATCCGTAAAATCATCTATGGCCCTCTCCTCATAATTAAAGACCTTAACTACCTTTTGGCCTGTCATCATTTCCTCTACATAACCATTCATGTCCGCTAGTTGGCCCTGTTGGTTCCTAAAATACTTGGCAGACCTCTTGCCAACAAACCTGGTGGCAAAAAGCATGACTACTAGCATAAAAACTACCACTAGGGTTAAGAGGGGACTGATATATATCATCATGATAAAGGTCCCAAGTACTGTCACTACTGAAATTATAACCTGGGCCACACTCTGCTCTAGGGATTGGTTTAACATATCCACATCATTAGTGAAGGTAGACATAAGCTCCCCATGGCTATGCCTATCGAAGTATGCCAAGGGTAATCTCTCCATAACAGAGAACATATCCTCCCTAATCCTATGGATGGTCCTCTGGGCTAGCCTAGCCATGGACAGGTTTCCTATATATTGGCTAACACCTATGGATAAGACCATGGCCACCATAATCAGGATATATTTAATAAACAAGCCCTTATCCTGATCTTCAACTAGGCTATCTATTATTGGGCTTAGCATACCATTGGCCGCTATCTGTGATAGAGAAGAAAGGATGATAAACAGTATTCCTCCAAAAAATAGGAACTTATTAAACTTAAAGTAGCCAAATAACCTTAACAAGGTTTCCTTTGGATTTCTGGGTTTTAATTGAAGCTTTCCTCTTCCATTTTTCATTCACCAATCACCCCTTTCTTCTGGGATTCATAAATCTCCCTATAAATAGGAGATATCTCAAGCAGCCTATCATGGGACCCAGATGACTCTATCTCTCCCTCATGCATGACTATGATCCTGTCAGCATATTGGATTGAAGATATTCTTTGGGCAATTATAATTGAAGTGATATCTGCCAGCTCTTCCTTAAATACCTTTTGTAGCCTAGCGTCTGTTGCCATATCTACAGCTGAGGTTGAGTCATCTAGGATAATAATCTTAGGCTCCTTCATCAGGGCCCTGGCTATGGTCAACCTCTGCCTCTGCCCTCCAGAGAAGTTGCTTCCTCCCTGCTCTACTACATGGTCTAGGCCATCCTTATATTTTGAAACAAATTCCCAAGCCTGGGCCTGCTTTAGGGCCTTGATGATTTCATCATCTGATGCATCCTCCATACCCCATTGCATATTTTCTCGAATGGTTCCGGAAAATAGGGTGTTCTTTTGCAGAACAAAGGCCACCTCATCCCTGAGGGTCTTTATATCATAATCCCTTACATCTACTCCACCTACTAGAACCCTACCCTCTGTTACTTCATAAAGCCTGGGTATCAGTTGGACCAAGGTGGATTTAGATGAGCCTGTTGACCCTATTATTCCTATGGTCTCCCCTGAATTTATATCTAGATTTATATTCCTCAAGGTATATTCCTTGCTAATGGGATATCTAAAGCTAACATTATCAAACCTTATGGAACCATCAACTACCTCCTTGATTGGTTCATCTACTACCCTTATCTCCGATTCAGTATTCCATACCTCTAAGATCCTGTCCTTAGAAGCAATACCCCTTAAGAGCTGCATGAAGAACATGGAAATCATCATAAGAGAAATCATAACCTGGGTTATATAGGTTATAAAGGATATAAGCTCACCCTTGAGCATGGAGCCTGCAACCACCTGCTGGCCTCCATACCATAATACAGCGATAATGGTACCATATATTATCAGGTTAAGTATTGGCATTACAAAAACTATCATGGATATGGCCTTGAGGGCTGTATTCATTAATGAGTCATTTCTCTTCTTGAACTTGGCCTCCTCATAGTCCTGCCTATTAAAGGATTTAACTACCCCTATGCCAGCTAGGTTCTCTCTAATTACGGCATTCACCTTATCAACCCTGGTCTGCATTTCCATAAAGAGGGGTCTAGCCTTTGTCAGAACCACCACTATAATAAGGGCGGTCAAGGGTAAGGAAACCATAAAGACGGCAGCCAAGGATGAATTAATGGTAAAGGACATAATCAGAGCAAAAACCATCATAAATGGAGCCCTGACAGCCATTCGTAAACTCATCATGGTAACCTGGCCAAGGGTATTACAGTCATTGGTTAGCCTTGTTATTAGCGAGGCTACAGAAAACTTATCTAGATTTGCAAAGGAAAATCCTTGAACCTTCTTAAAGGTTTCTAGCCTAACTTCTGATGCAAACCCATATCCAGCCTTGGCTCCAAAATATGCACTTATGATTCCAAATATCATGCCTATGAAGGCTACCACTATCATAAGAGATCCAACCTTTACCACATAGGCTACATCCCTGCTCTCTATGCCCACATCCACAATCCTGGACATCAAATATGGTATGGCTATATCTGCCAAAACTTCCAAAATCATAAAAATTGGAGTTAAGATTGCATAGGGCAAATATTTTTTCATGTATGGAACTATCTGTCTCATAGTAATCCTCCTATATCTCTAAATTCTGCTCATCATTGGATTTATTCATACCATCCAAATTACTGTTAATCCTGCCCAAAAATAGACTCAATACCTCTAGTTCTTCATCTGAAAATCCCTTAAGCATCTCCCTATCTATCTCCTCCAGCTCCTCTTCATAATTATCAATCATGGACTGGCCTTTATCAGTGACAACCAGCCTATTATACCTCATATCCAATTCCAAGGGAACTTGCTTAATCATATCCAGCTCAATAAGTCGCTTTACAGCAAGGCTCATGGCCCCCTGGGTAAACTTCATCATCTCCGCAAGTTCCTTCTGGCTAGCATCGGGATACTTGTTTATCACCAATAGGAGACGTAATTGACCAAAGGTCAAATTATAATCTGATATATTCTGCTGCATAACCCGCTTGATCCTATGATGCATTCCTTTTATTTGCACCATTATATCTTTTTCAACCATCTTAATCCTCCATTTCAAGAGTAACCTACACAAGACTTTAGTACTAAACTAATTGAACAATACTTTAATACTAAACTAATGTAATTTAAAAGTCAATTATTGTTTTTTATATACAAGACGATATCTAGAGCAGTCAAACATATGAGACATGAACTGCTGAAAAAATAATCTAAATCAAATAAAGGCTTATCCACAAAAAGGATAAGCCTTTATTTGATTTAATCCCCAAAGATTATTTACTTATCAACAGTTTACGCACAAGTTATCCACAATCAGTGTATAACTATTGATAATTCTTGGATTAATTCCCTAACGCTGACAATTTTATCGATTTTATAGCCTCTTTTTCCTATAAAGACAAGTCCCTTATCCACATTTCCCTCCACTGCCTTGATTAAAGCAGTGGAAATACAATAGGGTGCTATTTTGGGACTGCATGGGCTGAGGCAATTATAGCACTTGGTAATCTTCTCCTTCTGAGCCTTAACCTTCCTAATAAAGGGGTTGATAATTGCCTGTCCAGGCAGACCTACGGGACTTAGGATAAGATCTATATCATCTTCAGTGGAATCCATGTATGCCTTTTTAAACTCATAGGATGCATCGCATTCATGGGTGGCCACAAACCTAGTCCCCATCTGGACCCCCGAGGCTCCTAGCTCTAGGTACTTAGCTATGTCTTCACCATCATATATGCCACCAGCAGCTATAACTGGAATCTCCTTACCAGCTGCCTCTTCAAAGGGCTTGAGGGCCTCAATCACTTCTGGAACTAGGTCTTCTAGCTTAGGTTTATCCTCCCCTTCTAACTCTTCAAAGGAAAAGCCCAGGTGCCCTCCAGCCTCTGGCCCCTCTACTATAATTAAGTCTGGAAGATAGTCATACCTCCTGAGCCAGAGTTTGGTAATCAATTGGGCTGCCTTGGCTGAAGAAACTATGGGGGCAATTTTAGTATCTGAGCCTTTGACCAGGCCAGGTAAATCCTTGGGCAAGCCTGCACCAGATATAATCAAATCTACCCCTTCTTCCACTGCTACCCTGACCATGTCTGCATAATTATTTATGGCCACCATAAGGTTGACCCCAATTATCCCATCAGGACTTAGGTGGCGGGCCTTCCTAATCTCCTTAGCCAAGGCCCTCATATTTGCAGCCTGAGTATTTCTATCAAAATCAGCTTCCCTGAATCCTATTTGGACTCCTGAGATAACTCCAATTCCGCCTTCATTGGCTACTGCTGAAGCTAACCTTGATAAAGACACTCCTATGCCCATGCCACCCTGTATTATGGGAGTAGTGGTAACCTTATTACCTATTCTTATTTGTGGTAATTTCATCTATTCATCTCCTATTAAATTTTAGCTACTGAATAGCAAACATAAACTCACCTTCAGCTGCCAGCTCATCTTCCACATAAGCCTTACCCTGACCTATACCAATGGAGCCACGAATCTTAACTATTTCCACCTCAATCCTTAGGCTATCACCTGGGACTACCTTTCTCTTGAACCTGAACTTATTTATCCCTGCAAAATATGGGACCCTTCCCTTAAAGTCATCATGGGATAGCAGGATAACTGCACCTACCTGGGCCATGGTCTCAATGATGATAACTCCTGGCATGACAGGCATACCTGGATAGTGGCCTTGGAAATAGTACTCATTCATGGTGACATTTTTAATTCCAACACCCTTAACACCTGCATCATGGATCTCCACCCTGTCTACAAAAAGGAAGGGGTGTCTATGGGGAATAATGTCCATTATTTCCTCGATATTTAGTATCTTTCTCACCTTCATTCACCTCCTCGATGGTTTTGGTAAAAGTTTTTTATTGATTATTTTGGGTTAATAATATATACTAACCCTTAAGTTTGGCTTAATACATTTATACTAAATGATGATTCTTTTTTTTGCAACTTTTTTAGGAGGTGATTAATGGAAATAGCTAGATAAAAAATAATTTAAGAATTAGGAGGTGTTAGGTTGAAAAACTTTTCTGTAGGAATTTCTGGTATTGGTAGTTATGTTCCAGACAAGGTTGTAACCAATGATGATTTATCTAAGATGGTTGATACCAGCCATGAATGGATTGTCACCAGGACTGGAATTGAAGAAAGAAGGATTGCCTATCAAGACATGGCTACCTCAGATTTAAGTACCAGGGCAGCTTTAAATGCCTTGGAGGACGCAAATCTCAAACCAGAAGAGATTGACTTAATCATAGTAGCGACAGTTACCTCGGATTATGCCCTCCCATCAACAGCCTGTATAGTTCAGAAGAATATAGGGGCAGTTAAGGCAGCAGCCTTTGATTTAAATGCAGGGTGTACTGGTTTTGTCTATGCTATGATAACAGGATCCAACTTTATCAAGGCTGGTATTTATAAAAAAGTACTAGTCATTGGTGGAGAGACCCTTTCCAGGATAGTTAACTGGAGGGACAGGAATACCTGTGTCCTATTTGGAGATGGGGCAGGAGCCTGTGTACTGGAAGCCTGTGAGGAAGGATATGGAATTATCTCATCCGAACTAGGTTCCGATGGAGATAATTATGAATTCTTAATTCAGCCAGGTGGAGGCTCTAAGGAACCAGCCCGAATCGAAAGCATAGCAAAGGATCTCCACTATATCCAAATGGATGGAAGGGAAGTCTTTAAATTTGCTGTAAGGGCTATGGAGAATTCATCCATCAGGGCGCTGGAATTAGCTAACTTGGACCTAGAAGACTTAGACTTTTTAGTACCACACCAGGCCAATATTAGAATCATAGATTCAGCTAGGAAGAAATTAAAACTTCCAGAAGAGAAAGTGTATGTGAACTTAAACAAGTATGGAAATATGTCCTCTGCATCCATTCCAGTAGCTTTGGATGAAGCTATAAAAAAAGGGAAAATTAAGAAGGGTGATAATGTGCTCTTAGTTGCCTTTGGAGCAGGTTTGACCTGGGGCTCCCTTGTCTTGAGATGGAATAAGGAGGATGAAGATGTTTAATACCAGAATTACTAAACTCTTGAATATTGATTATCCAATATTACAGGGAGGAATGGCTTGGATAGCTACCCATAAGCTAGCTGCAGCTGTTTCAAATGCTGGAGGTCTAGGTATCATAGCAGCAGGTAATTTACCTGGAGAACTAGTCAGGGAAGAAATTCGAAAGGTTAAGGAATTAACCCATAAGCCCTTTGGGGTAAATATCATGCTAATGTCACCTTATGCTGAGGATATTGTAGGTATAATCTGTGAAGAGGGAGTTCCTGTAGTGACTACAGGTGCAGGAAATCCAGGAATCTATATTCCAAAATTAAAGGAACACAATATAAAAGTCATACCTGTAGTACCTACTGTGTCTTTAGCGAGGAGAGTTGAGAAACAAGGAGCAGATGCAATAATAGTGGAGGGAACAGAGGCAGGCGGACATATTGGTGAAATTACCACCATGGCCTTGGTTCCACAGGTAGCAGATGCTGTAAATATACCCATTATAGCTGCTGGAGGTGTAGCAGATGGTAGGGGCTTCATAGCTGCCCTGGCTTTGGGGGCTGATGGAGTCCAAATGGGCACTAGATTTGTATGTGCTTCTGAAACGGATATCCATGATAACTACAAGGAGAGGATTTTAAATGCAAAGGATAGGGATGCCCTAGTAGCTGGGAGAAGCACAGGCCATCCTATTAGGGTTTTAAAGAATAACTTTACCAGGGATTTGTCTAATTTAGAAAAATCCAACGCAGATATCATGGAGCTGGAGAAATTTACCTCAGGTAAATTAAAACGAGCTGCCTATAAGGGCGATGTTGTGGATGGATCCATCATGGCAGGTCAGATTTCTGGTCTGATTAATGAAATCCAATCCTGTAGGGATATCATAGAGTGCATCAGTGGAGAAGCTAGAGGAGTGATAGAGAGGTTATCATCCCTTAAGGATGGTGATAAGTGATGGAAAATATCGCCTTTATCTTCCCAGGCCAAGGTTCCCAGCATGTAGGTATGGGAAGGGACTTCTATGATAGTTTCCAAGAGGCAAGGGAGGTCTTCCAGGAGGCAAACCAAGCCCTATCCATGGATTTAAGCAGCCTTATCTTTGAAGGCAATGAAGAGGATCTCTTAAAAACTGAAAATACCCAGCCAGCTATACTTACCACCAGCATAGCTATTCTTCGTGTTCTTGAAAAAAATGGTTTTAACTCAGGATATACTGCTGGCCTTAGCCTGGGAGAGTATGCGTCTATAGTATATGCAAATGGCTTTAGCTTTGTAGATGCTGTTAAAATCGTCAGGGAGAGAGGAAGGTTTATGCAGGAAGCAGTACCCCTAGGTGTAGGTGGTATGACTGCAGTTATTGGACTGGATGAAGATAAGCTTCCCTTAGTGGTAGATGTAGCTAGAGATTTTGGTGTGGTGGAAGTAGCCAACTACAACAGTCCAGGCCAAGTGGTCCTCTCTGGTGAGCTTAAGGCCCTGGAAAAATCAGCGGAAGAGGCTAGGAAGCGGGGAGCCAGAAAGGTAGTCAATCTTCCCCTAAGCGCCCCCTTTCATTGTAGTCTCTTAAAAGAGGCTGGTGAAAGGCTGGATGCGGAGCTTCTAAAATATGAAATTCATGATTTATATAAAAAGCTCGTAACCAATGTAGACGCAAAGGTTACAAGACATAAGGATGAATTAAAAGATAAACTCATAAGGCAAGTGAGCTCTTCTGTACTTTGGCAACAATCAGTTGAATTTATGATAGATGAAGGAGTGGATACCTTCATTGAAATTGGCCCTGGGAAAGCTTTGACAGGTTTTGTTAAGAGAATTGGAAAATCCTTGGGCAAGGAGATTATGGCCCTCAATATTTCTGATTTAAAGACTTTTGACAATACCTTAAATCAATTGGAGGGATTAAGATGAGTTTAAATGGTAAGATAGCCCTAGTAACAGGTGGAACTAGGGGAATTGGCAGAGAAATAGCCCTTGCCCTGGCAGAGGAAGGGACCAAGGTAGCTATAACATATACTAGTAGTGAAGACAAGGCCTTGGCGGTAGTTGACGAAATCAAGGGAAAGGGTGTTGAGGCCCTAGCAGTTAAGGCCAATGTAGTAAATAATGACGAAGTATTGCACATGGTCAAGGAGGTTGAAGAAACCCTAGGTACAATAGATATCCTGATTAACAATGCAGGCATAACCAAGGATAATCTCTTGATCCGAATGAATGAAGAGGATTGGGATGCAGTCCTAGATGTAAACCTAAAGGGAGTCTTCCTCTGCACAAAGGCAGTAGCCAGAGCCATGATGAAGAAAAGATATGGAAAGATTATCAATATATCTTCAATTGTAGGTATAAATGGTAACCTGGGTCAAGGTAACTACTCTGCCTCTAAGGCAGGAGTCATAGGATTTACCAAATCCATGGCCAAGGAACTTGCTTCCAGAGGCATAAGGGTAAATGCCATAGCACCAGGCTTTATAGAAACCGATATGACAGATGTCCTTAAGGAAGAAATTAAGGATGAAATGATCAAAAATATTCCACTAAAAGGATTTGGGAAACCTCATGATATAGCAAATTTAGTGGTATTTTTAGCAGGTAATAAGTCAGACTATATTACAGGTGAAGTAATAAGAGTAGATGGCGGAATGGCCATATAGTTTGGAAACATATAATTAAATTTTATGGAGGAATGAAAATGACTTTTGAAAAGGTAAAAAATATAATAGCAGAACAACTAGGAGTAGATGATGTAAATAGTATAACTGAGCAAACTTCCCTAATAGAGGATTTAGAGGCAGATTCATTAGATGCAGTAGAGATAATCATGTCCCTAGAGGATGAATTCGATATTTCGATACCAGACGAAGAAGCTGAGAATTTCAAAAACATTGGAGATATCGTAAACTATATCGATGAAAATATTGCCTAATACCAAGACTAAGGGGGTTCATATGAGAAGAGTAGTCATAACAGGTCTAGGGGCTGTTACTCCCGTAGGAATTGGTAAGGATGACTTTTGGAATTCTCTTATCCAAGGGAAGTCAGGAATTGGACCTATTACAAGATTTGATACTGAGAACTTTGCCACTAAAATCGCTGCAGAGGTAAAGGACTTCAAGCCAGAAGATTATCTGGATAAAAAAGAAGCCCGTAGGATGGATAGGTTTGCCCAGTATTCAGTGGCTGCAGCTAAGTTGGCAGTAGAAGACGGCAAAATAGATTTAGATGAAATCGATAGAGACCAGGTAGGTGTAATTTTAGGAACTGGTATAGGCGGTGTAGAAACCTTTGAACTAGAGCACACTAAACTTACAAATAGAGGACCAAATAGGGTTAGTCCTCTATTTATACCCATGATGATATCCAATATGGGGACTGCCCAGATCTCTATGAATTTAGGACTTAGGGGTTCTACCATGACCATAACAACAGCCTGCGCATCAGGTACCCACGCCATTGGTGAGGCCTTTAGGATGATTAGAAGTGGGCAGATGGACATGGCATTTACAGGCGGGACAGAAGCATCTATAACACCTATTTCAGTAGCAGGTTTTAACTCCATGAAGGCCTTATCCACAAGGAATGATGATTATGATAAGGCTTGTAGACCCTTTGATAAGGAAAGAGATGGATTTATCATGGGGGAAGGAGCTGGAGTCCTAGTCTTAGAAGAATTAAATCATGCCCTAAATAGGGGAGCAACAATCTATGGGGAAATAGTGGGATATGGTTCCACTTCAGATGCCTTCCATATTACACAACCAGACCCAGAGGCTATCGGGGCAAGCAATGCCATGAGGCTGGCCTTAGAAGACGGCAGGGTTGGAAAGGAGGACATTGGATATATCAATGCCCATGGAACCAGCACCTATTTTAATGATATGCTGGAAACCCTGGCTATAAAGAAGCTATTTAAGGAGCATGCCTATAAGATCAATATAAGTTCCACTAAATCTATGACTGGACACTTATTAGGAGCTGCTGGTGGAATAGAGGCTATAGCAGCCATACTTGCCCTAAGGACAGGTATAATACCGCCAACCATAAATTACCAACATCCAGATGAGGAATGCGACCTAAACTATACACCCAACAAGGCTGTAGAGAGAAGGATAGAATATGCCCTATCAAATTCACTAGGATTTGGGGGACATAATGCCAGTCTATTGTTTAAGAAATATAGTGAATAAAAAGAAGAGATGATAGTTATCAAATATCTTGATAAGATATTGAATACAGAAGAAGGAACATATTACGCATGTATATATGTTCCTTCTTTTTATGATTTACCACTATATATAGGTTCTTATGATGGTAGTATATAACTATGGACACTAAATAAGGTTTTATATATACTAATAACCGAGGAAGGAAGTGTCCGTAAAATGAGTAAGAGAAAAACTTATACAGATGAATTTAAAACTATGATTGCTGAACTAGTA
>FZPS01000175.1_pt76 | contig 37876 bp, 39 predicted proteins | sample 1817821 | NCBI WGS metagenome assembly FZPS01 (sample SAMEA104158645, study PRJEB21678) | metagenome | place: Germany | collected 2015-04-21 | reverse complement strand
GTGAGAATGCGGCCCAGGTACTCCAATCCTCAGGCATCCAACTGTATAAGACAAGTTCCGCTTCTGTGGAGGAGAGTATCGAGAACTTTCTCTCGGGAGAGCTCGCACCTTTAGATACGATCCATGCCGGGTTCCACCACGGAGGGGATTGACTTGAAGGTTGCCGTCCTCAGTGGCAAAGGTGGCACTGGGAAGACTCTGGTGGCGGTCAACTTGGCTGCAGCAGCAAAGCACTCCACCTATGTGGATTGTGATGTAGAGGAGCCTAATGGGCACCTCTTTTTCCGGCCGGAGCAGGTCGAAGAGGAGAGCGTGACCGTTGCCATTCCCGCTGTGGATCATGCACTTTGCACTGGCTGCCGTAGTTGCGTTCAGTTCTGCCAATTCAATGCCCTGGCCTACACCGGGCAACGCTTGATCATCTTTGATGATATTTGTCACTCTTGCGGGGGCTGTGTTTTGGTTTGCCCTCAAGAAGCGTTAACCGAAAGAGATAAGTCCATCGGAAAGGTGCAGAAGGGTGTCTCAGAGGGTGTGGGTTGTCTGACGGGTATTTTAAATATTGGGGAAGCATCGGGTGTTCCCATCATTCAAGAACTCCTCAGTGGCTTGGAGGAAGCCTCGAGTCCCGTTTTTATTGATTGTCCGCCTGGCAGTGCTTGTACCGTTATGGAAAGCATCAAAGAGGCAGATTACTGTATCTTGGTTGTTGAGCCGACTTTGTTTGGTGTACATAATTTCCAGATGGTTTTGGAGTTGGTGCAGCTATTTCAGAAGCCTTTTGGCGTGGTTATCAACAAATGCTTGCCAGGGGAAAACCCTGCAGAAGCCTTTTGCCTGGAAAGGGGACTTGGGATTTTGGCCCAGATTCCATTCAGCAAGGATTTGGGATGGATCAACTCTCAGGGCCGCATAGCGGTGCGAGAGGAGCCGGTTTACAGGGCTCTGTTCCAAGATCTGTGGGCTGCAGTTTGCAGGGAGGTGCGGCGTGAGTCCAAAACAGTTGCTCATTCTAAGCGGTAAAGGAGGCACAGGAAAGACCACGATTGCCAGCGCTTTTATTAAACTGTCCCAGGCTAGAGCGTATGCTGATTGCGATGTGGATGCACCGAATCTGCATATTACAGCGGGGTGGACAAAAGTACCGACGCGAACCGATTACTATGGCTTGCCCAGGGCTGAGATTGATCCCGAAGTATGCATTGGGTGCGATTTGTGCCGGCAACACTGCCGCTTTGGTGCCATTTTGGTCGATGAAACTTACAGGGTGGACCCTTTTGCCTGTGAGGGCTGCGGTGTGTGCGCGTTTGTCTGTCCCCATGAGGCCATTGTGATGGTTCCCCACGTGGATGGAGAATTGATGCTCTATGCCGATGGTAAACATGTATTCTCTACGGCGAAGCTCCAAATGGGCAGCGGAACCTCTGGTCTGCTTGTCACGGAGGTGAAAAAGCAGATGAAGGAGGCGGCGGGCAAGGCTGATCTCGCTATCATTGATGGTTCTCCCGGGATTGGCTGCCCTGTGATTGCTTCTTTGAGCGGAGTTGATTTGGTCTTGGTGGTGGCGGAGCCTTCTGTGTCTGGAATAAGCGATATGGAGCGCATCATTGATACCGCCGCCAAATTCGGAGTGAAGACCTTAGTTTGTGTCAACAAATATGACACGAATCCCGGCGGTGCAAGCGAGATTGAAGAGTTTTGCCAGTCGAAACAGCTTCCTTTCCTGGACCGAATTCCCTTTGATACTGAGGCCATAAACCTGGTCAACCAGGGGCTTTCCGTTGTGGATGTTGACTGCAAAGCAGGAAGAGCGATAAGAAATGTGTATGAGCAGACGATGGATATCCTCTTTCGTCAGCAAGAAGCGGAGTAAAAGGAGGGATGGAAGGTGCGAATTGCTGTAGCCAGCGACGAGGGTATGGTGGCAGCACACTTTGGCTATTGTGAGGCGTTTCTCGTTTTTGACACGGACAACAGGAAGATCGTGAAGACAGAAACAGTACAGAATCCGGGGCACAGACCTGGATTTCTACCCCGTTACCTACATGAACAAGGCGTTAAAACCATGATTTCAGGGGGTATGGGTAGTTCAGCGGTGCAAATCTTCAACGAGAACGATATTGAAGTGATTGTGGGTGTCAAGGGAAGTGCCAGAAAAGTCGTGCAAGACTACCTCGAGGGTAAACTCGAGTCTACGGGCACCGTTTGCCATGAACATCAGCACGAGCAGGAAGGTACGAAATGAGCCGATGAAGGGGATATAAAGGAGTAACTAGGGCCAGGGACCTTGATAGGTTCTTGCCCTTTTTTGTTGCCCGAGCTGCCAGGAGCCACAGGTAAGAGGTATCAGGAGGGAAACGAAAACGATCCTAGAATTCTACATATAATTAGAAAATGCACGGGAAAATTTACTGTGGTGGTTGGTGAGTGTGAGAGCGAGCACTTGATGCTTACCATCGTCCAAGAACGACTGCCAAGGAGGGCTGTGCATGGCTTTTGTGATCCGCAAGTTAACGCCAAATTTGGCCGACGATTATGTACGCTTTTTTGACACCACGCCCCACGATGACAATGTGGATGCACATAAGTGTTACTGTGTGTGCTGGTGCAGCGATGATTTTGCGGGGAAAGACTTTTCCACCGCTAAAAAGAGAAGAGAATGTGCCTGGCAATACGTGAAGGGGGGTAAGATTCAAGGCTATTTGGCTTATGTTGGTGACTCCGTGGTCGGATGGTGTAATGCCAATACCAAATCGGACTGCCTGCAATGTGCCAGTTGGCAGCGATTTATGGGTCATGTGCCCTTGGATCAGCCTGGCATTCAAGTGAAGTCCGTCTTCTGTTTTGTGATTGCGCCCCACTGGCAAAGAAAAGGCCTAGCTACGCAGCTCTTGGAACGTGTATGTCAGGACGCTTTTCAAGACGGGTTCGACATTGTAGAGGCGTATCCTTACCAAGAATCGAGTGGTCAATCCTCTGACTTTGGTGGTTATGTTGAGATGTATGAGCGGAGCGGGTTTCAGCTATCTTTACGGACTGAAAAGGGGCTTGTGGTGAGAAAACACCTGAAGTAGCTGGGAGAGCTGGCGGTATAGGGTGTTGGTGATTAGCATGGAGTTGGCCGTTGATCTGCAGCGAGGATGGATCAGAGGTTAAGAAGGGAGGTAATGAGTATGCCCTACATGTTCAATCGGGAGAATGTTGAATTTAGATTGAAAGAGTCGCCCCTTGTGGAGTTTGCCTGGCACAGCAGTCCTATGCTATCTAAAGTAGTACATTCGAAACACCTCCATTTTGCCCTGCGGCAGCTTGATCCCGACAAGTACTCCTATCCCTATCATTTCCATAGGAATTCCGAAGAAGTATTTGTCATTCTCAGTGGCACGGCACTGCTGCGGACTCCAGAGAAAACAACGCAGGTAGCAGAGGGAGATCTCATCTTTTTCGAGATGGGCCCAGACGGTGCGCACCAATTGTACAATCACACACAAGAACCATGCATCTACATAGACATTCGAACCGAGGCAGGGATCGATATTTGCGAATACCCGGATTCGGGAAAGCTCAATATCCTGCCCGAACAGGAAGTATTCGAGACCAAGGACAAAGTGGACTATTTCCAAGGCGAAGAAAGCATCAGGCAGAGATGGCCGGAAGGCCAGGGGGTCTGACCCCAAGGAGTGATAGAGATGTACAAGGCAACTATGGCGAAACGAAGCATCATTGTTGCGGCACTGCTGATCAGCTTGAGCCGGCCCGCTCTGGCTGTCAACTTTTTGTCCTTCTGGGACGCAGTGGCCACTCAGCCCGCAGCCGTGGTGCAGGAGTTCATTGAAGCAGGAGCTGGTGTAGACGCTGTGGATGAAGCGGGGTTAACCGCGATTTTCCATGCAGCCAAACGCAATCCCGATCCTGAGGTGATCGATGTGCTTGTGGAGGCCGGAGCTGATGTGGAGGCTGTAGCTGGGTGGGACTATCGAACTCCTCTATCTTACGCTGCGCAGTATAATCCTGAACCCCTTGTGTCGGATGCGTTGATCGAGCACGGGGCAGATATCAACGCTAGGGATGCTGATAACATGACGCCTCTTCTCTACGCGGCAATGAGTAATACCGAACCTGCAGTCCTGGCCCTTTTCCTCGAACGGGGAGCTGACTATGAGTATGATGCCCCCTTGGGCATGCGTGGAACGGAATTCCTCAGTGCGTCCCACTGGGCCGCCTACCGGAACGATGGTGGGACCCTGATTCGGATCCTCGATCTGCTCTTTGCCAGCGGGGCCGATATCAATCGGCAGGATGATAGTGGACGCACCGTACTCATGAATGTAATCGGAAATTATACCCTTGGTGAAGAAGTCAATGAGATTATTCTATACTTGCTGGAAAAGGGAGCGGATCTGACTCTGCAATCTTGGGACGGACGGGCTGTGGAGCTGGCTGAGCACAATTCCAACATCGCGACTTCTGTCATGTCTCTACTGCAAAAACTAGATGCAGATGACCAGCAGATCATCGTCACCCTTGCCACGGGAAGTGTTCAGGACGTGCGGCGTCTCTTTGATCAAGGGCTGCTCTCCGATGAGAAGGTGGCAAATTTACCTTACCTAGCGAATGCAGCAGCCAAAAATCCGCAGTTAGCCGTGTTGTCTGACTTGATTGCCCGCGACCTTGATGTGACCCGGGACCATAACGGTGATTGGCCCCTGGGTGTAGCTGCAGAGTACAACACGAATCCGGATGTCTTCCGGCTCCTGTTCAATGCAGGAGCGCAGCTGGATTCTGGGGACTACGACACTCCACCCCTGGCTAGGGCAGCGAGGGCAGGTAATCTGGTTGCAGTCCAGACCTTACTGGAGCTAGGTGCCGATGTGAATGGCCTCGTTTACTACCATCACCCCGATTGGAGCCAGCCGGTGATCTTTGAGTCCCTGGACCATCCCCAGATCCTCTCTCTGCTCATCGAGCAGGGGGCAGATGTCAATGCATGGGGAGGATACTATCCCGTTACCCCGGTTTTTAGAGCTTTATATAAGCCGCAGGCCCTAGGCATCCTTTTGGAGGCGGGGGCCGATTTAGGAGTGACCGACTGGTGGGGTCAAACCGTATTGGAAGCCGCCATCATCGAAGGCGCTGACGTGGCTGCGGTACGCCTGCTCCTGGCTGCAGGGGCACCGATCAACGACAAAGACATTCTCAAGCGCGTTACAGATCCAGAACTGATTGCCCTTTTTGGGGAGTTTGACCTGGCAGGAAGCGATCGCAGGCAGATGGGACTTCTGGGGCCTGTGGCCATTGTGATCGAGGAAAGAGCGCCGCTAGAGCGGTATTTTTCCGAATACAGCGAAGGGGCGAGAGAGCTGCGAGGTGTGACTGCCTTTGATCTGCTGGGCAATGTTTCTACGCAGATGGCCTATGAGAAGGTTGAGGGCGCCATAATCCCAACCTACAGGAATTATGGCGCCCGTGACCTGGACGGCCGTATTCTGCGCATTTCTGAGCGGGTTGTTCCCTATTTGAATGCCGTAAAGGGATACTATGCTTACCGCTATGACCAAGGTGTCTTACAGGACATCCTCTTTTTCGGCAGTGAAAAATGGCCTGAATCCATGGATGTCTCCGCCCATCGCCTGCTTGAGCGGGTGGAGATCAGCTACGATGAGCGTGGCAGAAAGATAGAACGCAGATATTCGGACGGTGGGGGCAAACTGACGAAAATCGTCCGCTATGTGCAGTTCGATGACGCTGGCCGGCCCGTCGTTTGCGATGTAGATCTGCCCCAACGATCAGAACGCTACTATTGGGAATACGAACTCGATAGCTATGGCAATCCCGTCAAGATCACCACTTCCCAAGAAGTCTACGAGCGTGGTGCGATCAGGATAGAGCCCATTGAGATAACCTATTACTCCTATGGCTATTCTCCCGAAACGGATATTTGGGATGCTAGGATGGAAAGGATTTGGACGGCTCTGCAGACCATTGGCTACTATCATGAATCCGAGGACTGGGACTTGATCAACCGACATCTTCCTCCCGCGGCCCGAGTGAAACCAGAAGACGATCGCTATGCACAGATTCCCCATGCCGAGGCCGATCGGATCAGAAATGAGGTTGTGGACCTGTTCCAGGCGGAGATCAACTCTGCATCCACCCAGCTGCTGGACATTTTCCTGGAAGAGCAGGAGAGTGGGTTTCAACACTGTAGAATCCTGAGCCTCCTCCGCTTCGATCAATTCCGCAGTGAAGAACACTTTTACGGGTACATGGACAGCACGCAGAGGAATATGGCCAACCGTTTGTTCTCCTATTATCCTGGCCTTGAATACCTTGTGTTTGAATGGTGGGATCGTGAGGACGGTCTGATCCTGCGTGTGGGCGGATCCTCAGAGCAGTGGCGTTTTGTGTGGGAAAATGCCCTTGATCCCCTGATTCTCCCCGCTGCAGCCCAGACTTTCTGGTCATCGGGCGCCGCCAGGACGATCTTCCATGAATTTACTAGCGATACGAGATATGAGCCGTTATGGGGGTCAGACCCCGCGCCAAGAGGGAGGTAGGCAGGTGTACTGCACAAGGTCGTACTTGGAACGCATTGATCAAGTTATAGACAAGGGTCCCTACAAGAACTCGTGGAACTCCCTAGGCCAGTATCAGGTTCCTCAGTGGTTCAAAGACAGTAAGTTCGGCATCTTCATCCATTGGGGTGTCTATTCTGTTCCTGCCTTCAGCAACGAATGGTATCCCCGGAACATGTACATCCAAGATTCTCCGGAATTTAAGCATCACATCCAGACCTATGGTGAACATGCCAAGTTTGGTTATAAAGACCTGATTCCCCTCTTTACCGGGGATCAGTTTGACCCTGAAGAATGGGCCGACCTGTTTGAAAAGGCAGGGGCCAAGTATGTGGTGCCTGTGGCCGAACACCATGACGGTTTTCAGATGTATCGCAGCCGCCTGTCCAAGTACAATGCTTACGAAATGGGTCCGAAACGAGATGTTTTGGGCGAACTGTCGGCGGCGTTTGAAAAGAGGGGTATGCTGCATTGTGCCTCGTCCCACCGGGCGGCCCATTGGTTCTTCATGGGCCATGGCAGGCTCTTCCCCAGTGACATTCGAGAACCTTTGGTGCGCGGCGATTTGTACTGGCCGGCGCAGCCCGAGGCCGATCTGCAAGACCTGTTCAGTCAACCAGAGCCTTCCCAGGAGTATCTGGAGGATTGGCTACTGCGCTGCTGTGAAATCGTGGACCGCTATCGACCAAGGCTGTTTTACTTTGACTGGTGGATCCATCATCAGGCGTTTAAACCGTATCTGAAGAAATTTGCCGCCTATTACTACAACAGGATGCTGGAGTGGGGAGAGGACGGAGTGATCACCTACAAACACGATGCGTTCATGTTTGGAACCGCTGTGGTGGATGTAGAACGGGGACAATTTGCCGAGGCCAAGCCCTACGTTTGGCAGACAGATACTGCTGTGGCCAAGAATTCGTGGTGTTATACGGAACAGAATGTCTACAAGTCCTCGAGGCAGATCATCTCTGATCTGGTGGATATTGTGAGCAAGAATGGAACCCTGCTTCTCAATATTGGCCCCAGGGCCGATGGAACCATTCCGCCTGAAGACACAGCCATCTTGCTTGACATTGGCCGGTGGCTCAAGGTGAACGGTGAAGCGATCTTCGGCAGTAGGGTGTGGAGGGTATCCCAGGAAGGTCCAACTAAGATACCGGAGGGCCAATTCACCGATCACGAGGAGAAGAAGTTCACATCCGAGGACATCCGTTTCACGGTGAACGGCTCCCATCTCTACGCCACTGTCCTGCACTACCCCCTAGATGGTGCTGTGACCATCAAGTCCCTCGGGGCCAGGGACGCCGCGAGTAAACCTTACTTCCATGGCATTATTCGGGACGTAACAGCCCTGGGTTTCCCAGAGAAGATCAGCTGGCAGCGGAGTGCAGAAGGATTAGAGATCCGCACCAGGACCGTTTCTAGCGAATTCCCGGTAGTCCTTAAGATCAAAATCGACTAAGGCCGCGGCCCCATCACCGAAGAACAGGTGGATCGGGTATTGATTCTGGAGCGGTCCCTAAACACAAGGAAGAGGTGGTTGAAGTGTTGCGAGAAGTGCAGATCAAAAATGGTGTGGTGCGGGGCCTCCCCGCTGCCGATCCACGGATCACAAGCTTCAAGGGAATTCCCTTTGCTGCCCCTCCCATCGGTGAGAATCGCTGGCGGGCACCGCAGCCGGCGCCGGATTGGAGCGGGGTGTTGGAGGCGTTTCAGTATGGGCCCATTGCCATGCAGGTCACACCGGGCATCAATCAAGATAATATCTATGATTTTGAATGGCATGTTGACCCCAAGATACCCATGGCCGAGGACTGTCTCTACCTGAATGTCTGGACACCAGCCACCAGCGCGGATCAAAAGCTGCCTGTCTTTGTCTGGTATTTTGGCGGTGGACTGCAGGTTGGCTATCCTTCGGAGATGGAATTTGACGGTGAACGCATCGCACGCAGAGGAATCGTTGTGGTCACAATTAACTATCGTCTGAATGTATTCGGTTTCTTGAGTCACCCGGAGATTACCAGGGAAGCTCCTCAGGCTCCCGGCAACTTCGGCCATCTCGATCAGCAATTTGCCACTCGCTGGGTTCAGCAAAACATCGCCGCCTTTGGGGGTGACCCTGATCAGGTGACCATTGGGGGGCAGTCGGCCGGGGGCGGCAGTGTGCTCGCCCAGTTGACATCGCCTCAAAACCAAGGCCTCTGCCAGAGGGCGATCATTCAGAGCGGGATGTTTGCCCCTGTCTATCCCGATCATCAGAGACCCTTTCGACCGCTAAGCCTAGACGATGCGGAACAGGCGGGAGTGGAGTTCTTTCAATGGCTTGGAGTGTCCTCTTTGAGCAAGGCCCGCCAGCTGGATGCCGAGTTTATTCGGCTTAAAGCCCTGGAATATGGGCGCTTTTGGGGAGCGGTCTTCGATCAGCAATTCTGCGTTGGTGACCCCCTAGAACTCTTTCTTGCGAACCGGCGCTTGCAGGTCCCTGTGATGCTAGGTCATACATCGCATGAGTTTTTTAGTGAACCGCAGGTAACCACGGCAGAAGAGTTCAAAGAGTTAGCCGAGGCCGTCTTCGGCAGTGATGCGCCCACGTTTTTAGGTCTCGTTGGCTTTGACGATTCCTGTCTAGACCAGGCCATCGCCAGAGCGGCTGTCAGTTCCATCGAATACGCCATTCGCCTGGCCGGTCAGGCCCATACGGACAGCGGTGCCAACACTCCCCTTTACTATTACAACTTTGATGCGGAGATACCAGGCAATGATGATCCAGGTCCATTTCACTCTGTTGATCTATGGTTCTTCTTTGAGACCCTGGCCAAATGCTGGCGACCCTTTGTGGGCAAACACTACGATTTGGCCCGCCAGATGTGCAATTACTGGGCGAACTTCATCGCCAGCGGCGATCCCAATGGACCGGATGCAAGTGGAGAGCTGATGCCCAAATGGAGGGCCTATACAGCCCAGGAGCCATGGGGCGTGGTCTTTCGGGATCAGGTGGAGTGCGGCATTCAGGAACCAAGCAAACTGATGGATTTCTTGGTTCAGCAGTACTTCAAATAGGATCTGCCCAGTTGAACGAGGGAAGCGCCTGGATCGGGATGAGTGATCCAAGAACATACAGGAGGCGTGGTTTTGGGACACTAGGGCGGTTTGGGACGCCTTGGTTGCCTGAGGATGTTGCACACTTGGGATATGCCAAGTAACGGAGGAGAGAGGAGTAGACGATGAAAAAAGCCATCATTATTCAGGGCGGCTGGGATGGGCATCAACCGGAACTGGTCAGTGCACGGCTTGCCCAGATGTTGCTGGAAGAGGGAAACTGGCAAGTGGACATTGAGGATAATCTAGAGTGCCTCGAAGATGTTGAGCGCCTTTGCACCTATGATTTGCTGGTTTCCTGCTGGACGATGGGAAAGATCACAGCTGAGCAGCGAGGAAATGTCAGCAAGGCTGTGGGAGCGGGGATGGGTCTGGCCGGTTGTCACGGAGGAATGTGTGATGCATTTCGGGAGGATGTGGAATGGCAGTTTATGACCGGTGGGCAATGGGTCTCCCATCCCGGAGGCGATGGTGTCGAGTATATGGTGCGGATCAATTACGGTTCGAGTCCCATCGTTGAGGGTTTGGAGGACTTTGTCGTTTGCAGTGAGCATTATTACCTCCATGTTGATCCCGCCGTGGAAGTTTTGGCCACAACACGCTTTCCCCATCCTGATGTGCCTTACTATCACATTTCTAACAAACCGGTGGATATGCCGGTGGCTTGGACGAAATTCTGGGGTCATGGACGGGTGTTCTATTGTTCTTTAGGGCACCACGATGATGTTTTTGAGAAGAGCCCCATGGCCCATTCCTTAATGAAGAACGGTCTGCTCTGGGCGGGAGAAAGCAAGGCGAGAGTGAGGAGAATGGGCCTAAAAACGGACCGGTTTGCCAGTGACGCCAAAATGTACTAACAAGGCTTGGAAGGCCACACCTAGTCTTCTTCCACTGGGCCCGGCCCCTAAAATGGGTTGCGTTCGAGGCGTTTTCGGAGTCGCAGAGGATTTTCATTTAATGAACGTAAAAAGTAGGTTCAATTTCTCCCAGATAAAAACCGATTTCGAAGAAGGTTTTTTAACAATCAACATTGAATTAATGCATAGACGACAAAGAGTCGGACTTAAATCGCGGTCATTGGGGAAAGGAGGAATTACCGAAACGAGCGGAATAGAAGGTCAGGAGTTTGGATGAACTTGGGCATGGAATAAGAAAGGGAGGGATTACATTTGAAGAGAGCAGTTTGGTTTCTGCCTGTACTGTTGATTTTTGTCTTGGTCAGCGGCGCATTTGCGCAAGGGCTGAAGGAGTTTGATGTCTTCACAGGCGAGCCTCTACCCGATTATCCCGGATCGACCATTATTGGTGACATCATCCGGGCCGAAACGGGGGTCAAACTCAATCGAGAAGCTCTGGTAGGAGACTTGGAGACAAAAGTAGGGCTGATGATCGCCAGCGGAGACTATCCCGACATGGTGGTAGCAGCGCACTTTACCAGCCTGTTGAAGGATGCGGGCGCTCTTATCCCGCTCAACGATCTGATTGAGGAACATGCTCCTAATCTGAAGCGCCTATATGCCAACCACTGGGAGATGCTGCAGCAAGAAGATGGAAACGTGTATTGGTTGCCTATTCAAGCACTTCCCTACGGCCCCGATACCTCTCGTTATCCATCGCTAGCCTTTTTCATGAACAAGCGGGTCCTCAAAGACGCAGGCTGGCCCGAAGTCAAGACTTTGGACCAATACTTCCAGCTCATTGAGGATTACATGGCGAAGAATCCGACGTACAACGGCGAAAGCACCATTGGTTATCTCACCCTGTTTGACGACTGGCGCAGCTTCGCCACGACGAACGTACCCCAGCACCTCATGGGCTATCCCAACGAAGGTGAGTTCGTTCCGGTTATGGAGAAAGGCCGCTATGTGGTGAAAGAATACCACACGTCGAACACAGCCAAGCAATACTACCAGAAACTCAACGAAATGTATAACAAGGGTGTCGTAGACAAAGAGACATTTATCATGAACTACGACCAGTATATTGAAAAGTTGAGTTCCGGACGGGTACTGGGCACCTTCAACCAGTTCTGGCAGATGCAGGAAGGCCAGAATTACCTACTGCGGGATGATCCGGACAGCATGTTCGTGCCTCTACCGATTGTCATTGACGTTCTGGTTGAGGAACGGCAGCGGGATATTCCCTATGTCCAGCCAACGCAGGGAATGGGTATCACCATCGCCTGTGATGATCCGGTTGGAGCCATCAAGTATCTTGACTACTTGATCAAAGAAGACACCCAGCGCTTGATCCAATGGGGTATTGAAGGCGAGCACTACGAAGTGGACGAAAACGGGCTGTACTATCGTACTCCGGAACAGTTGGCCCTGTTTAGGGATCCCGACTGGGTACAGAATGTCTTCGGTAGACAGTATTTCCACAATGCTTTCCCAAGCCTGAGGGGTCTTGACGAGAATGGAAACATGTTCTTCCCGGATACGCAGCCACACTTGATCTATTCTGACAGCACCGATGCTGAGAAAGAAGTCATGGATGCGTACGGAGTGAAATCCTTCTCTGACCTGTTCAATGAGCCCATCTTCAAAAAGTACTTCCCACTGTGGACCATTACGATGCCAGCCGGCTCAGCGGCCCATATCGAAGAGACGAGAATGAAAGACGTTCTGAACCGATATGTTCCTGAGCTTGTGATGAGTAAGCCCGAACAGTTCGAAGGTATTTGGGCGAACTATGTCAAAGACATTAAGCCACTCATGGTTGAACAGATTAAGGAATACCAAAAGTGGATCGACTGGCGCATGGAGAACTGGTAGAGTCTAAGCTTTCAAAGGCAGAAGGGGCGCTTTCAGGCACCCCTTTTGCCACTATAATCCTAAAGTAGGTTGAGATTATGAATACCATATCCCTAAGTTTAGCTCAACGTGGAAGCAGCTTTTGGAAGAAAGTCAAACAGCAGAAAATATTGATTTTGATGTCCGTTCCTTTCCTGATTCATATCATTATCTTTAAGTATGTCCCGATTTGGGGCTGGCTCATGGCCTTTCAAAATTACTGGCCCGGAAAAGGTATCCTGGAGCAGACCTGGGTAGGGCTTGAGAACTTTAAGCTCTTGTTTGAAGATGTGGTTTTTTATGAAGTGTTAAGGAACACTTTAGCCATGAGCATCATCAAACTCGTTATGGGAACGGTCAGTTCGATTGTCCTGGCCCTGATGCTGAATGAAGTCAGACGGATCAGGTTCAAAAAGGCCGCACAGACTATTTCGTATTTACCTCACTTCATATCCTGGGTGGTCGCGGCTAACCTGGTGAGGGATGCCGTCTCCACAGATGGCGGAATTGTTAACAGGGTCCTCATGAATTTGCATATTATCAGCGAACCCATCATGTTTTTGGGTATACCGAAACTATTTTGGTGGGTGATCGGTGTTTCACATGTTTGGAAAGAGGTTGGCTGGGGAGCGATTATTTACTTGGCGGCCATCGCCGGGATCGACCCCGCCTTGTATGAATCAGCCATGATTGACGGGGCCGGGCGGCTGAAGCAGATCTGGTATATCACGCTCCCCTCCATTCGGCCCACAATCAGCATCCTTTTGATTATGAACATGGGTTACCTGATGAGTTCCGGCTTTGAACAGCAGTATTTGCTTCAAAACGGGAGGGTTATCGATTACGCTCGCGTTTTCACCATCTATGAACTCGACTACGGGATCAAAATGATGCGTTACTCTTTCGCCACCGCAGTTGGTATCTTCCGCAGTGTTGTCAGCCTGATTCTGGTATTTGGAACGAACCAATTAGCGAAGCGGTGGGGACAAGAGCGACTGGTGTAGGTCTTTTACGCCGGGAATCAATCGGGGGTGGAAAGTATGATTAGGATTCGACAGAAGCGTTGGGACGATATCATCCTAGACACAGTCATCTATCTGAGTCTAATCTTTCTGATTATCGTGACCCTTTATCCCTTCCTGAATACCTTGGCCATATCGTTTAACGATGCCGTGGACAGCTCCAGAGGGGGAATTCATCTTTGGCCGCGCAAATTCACCCTCTACAATTACGAAACACTGTTAACCCGCAACCAGATCTACCACGCTACTCTGGTTTCGGTGGGGAGGACGATCTTGTCCACCGTGTTTTGTACCTTCTCCACAGCGATGGTGGCGTATACCATTAGTCGCAAAGAGTTTGTTTTCAGGCGACTGATTTCCTTTATCTATGTTCTCACGATGTACATTGACGGAGGTCTAGTACCTACCTACTTCCTGATGCGCTCCTTGGGACTGACCAACAGTTTTTGGGTCTATGTGCTGCCGGGATTGGTATCCGCCTTTAATCTGATCGTGATCCGCACGTATATTGCCGGCTTGTCCGATAGCTTTATTGAATCGGCCAGAATCGATGGGGCCGGTGAGTTTACGATTTTCCTGCGGATCATTCTGCCCCTTTGTAAACCTGTATTGGCCACCATAGCACTGTTTGTTGCTGTGGACAATTGGAATGCCTGGTTTGATACATTCCTCTATAATTCGGCCAATCCTCAGCTTAGCACCTTACAGTATGAGCTGATGAAGGTCTTGCAGAGTGCAAACACCATGTCTGGGTCCTTATTGCAGGCCCTCTCCAGGGCGGCGGCGGGCACCACAAATACGGTTACGCCCAGAGCGATCAGGGCCACCATGACCGTGATTGTCAGTGTTCCCATCGTAGTTGTCTATCCTTTCCTTCAGAAGTACTTTGTCCATGGCTTGACACTGGGAGGCATCAAGGAATAGGCAGAGGCAAAAATGGCACCAATTGGCCTAAGCTCGATTGGTGCTTTTTCTGTTGCCGTCTAAGGGATGGACAAAAAGGGGAAGGTAATCGGCAATAACGTCAAGGGTCCGTGTTATGAGTAGGCTTGAATCTTGTGGGAAAATCGCGTACAATCAGGTTAAATGATAATCGTAACCCTTCTCAGGAGGGTTATCTTTCTGGAGGGAACAAAGATGGGCGGCGCAGGTATCGGGGAGACAAAATGGGTGCGACATGTTTTGGGAGTCTGCCTTGTCTTAATCATGCTGTCCCCCATCTGTACCGGCGGGTGTGCCTTGGCCCAGGAGCGGGAGCCCATCCTCTGCTTGGTTAATGGAAGAATACCTCCCATATCCTACATAGAAAACGGGATCGCCAAAGGCGTAGTCGTGGATATTGTCCAAGCCATCGGAGAAAAAATCGAGCGTCCCATCGAAGTGAGGGCCATGGATTGGCCCGAAGCGCAGGCCCAGGTCCTTGCTGGTGATGCCGATGTTTTGCTCCATATCAATCGAAACGAGGACAGAGAGCGGAACTTGTCGTTCTCTCGCCCCCTCCTCCCATCGGAATTTGTGATCCTCAGGCGGAACGGCAATCCAGAGATCCAGCAGCTGGTGGACCTGGCGGGAAAGCGGGTGGGCGTTGAGCCAGGAGGTCACGCCCACAGCTTGCTGAAAGAAAGTGATTCCATTGAAACGGTCTTTACACTTAGCCCCGCAGAAGGCCTGAGGCTTCTGAAAACGGGGGACGTCGATGCCCTCGTGATGGACCGCTGGATTGGCGAATATGAACTGGCCAAAAGCGGGATCTCCGGCGTTCAAATCGCCCGAGATCCTCTGGAGAAGAGCAGCACGCATATGGCCGTGAGAAAAGGGAATGCCGAGCTGTTGGCGCTGATCGATCGCGGGTTAGAGGAAATTGCCAATGACGGCACATTGGATCAGATCTTGAACGATTGGCGAGGTAAGAATGTCGTGTACATGACACAAGAACAGATAACACGAGTAATTACAGGCACAGTGGCCGCCTTGCTCCTAGTGCTCCTTTCCATCGCTCTCTACTTCATAGTAAAACTGAGAAGGCTGAATCGGGTGCTTGATGCCAGAGTGGCCCAAAGGACGAAGGAACTCGCCATGGCCAATGAGCGCTTACGGAAAGCGAATATGGCGCTGGAAGAGATGTCTACACTTGATCCACTGACCCAGACGTTGAATCGCAGGGGTTTTGATCAGTTTCTGCAAAAGGCCTGGAGGGTCTGTCGGAGGATGCAGCTACCCTTAGCCCTAATCATGATAGATGTCGATGGGCTAAAAGCTGTCAACGATTCCCATGGGCACTTAAGCGGCGATGAACACTTAAGGGAGGTCGGCCGTCTCTTAAACAATGCAACCACGCGATCAACGGACGCGGTGGCGCGTATCGGCGGCGATGAGTTTGCCTGTGTTCTGTTTGACACTGCAGAAGATGGAGCCTTTGCCGTGGCGGAGGCTGCGCGCAGGCAGATGGCAGAAACCAAGATCGTCGAAGGTGCCAATGTAGATTTTTCCGCCAGTTTTGGTGTAGCCTCGCTCATTCCGGATCCAGACATGGTGTCCAACGAACTGATCGCCTTAGCGGATCGAGCCTTGTACAAGGCAAAAGCAAGTGGACGAAACAAAGTGGTGAGAGCCAGCGAGCTTTAGGGTGCAGCAAAGCCCTAGGAGTTTGCCCCAGCGGGACAGGTATCCGCTGGTTTTTTTGTGTACGATATGGCGGCGGAGAACAATGACATGACGAAACTCCGGGAAGTTTATGCAAGGCAATACGTAAATACGTATTGACATAGTGAGGTGCCGGTGCTATTATGGAATTACGTAATATCGTGCAAGACAACAAAGGAATGGAGAGATGTAACGATGGAAAGGGATTATGGGCTGGAAATTGATCTGCTGAGGCAGGAACTGGAGGAAATAAGGAAGCTGCTGCAGCCTAGGGTACCACAAGAATCCACTCGCATTCAGAAAATGCCCCACATGCATCCTGATCCAAACATTATGAACCTCCTCGGCAGCCTAGAAGACTGCTGTGAAGAAAACAACTACAGCGGAGCCATTACGTACTTGGGTGTGTTTGCATCTGGAGGTCGTCAGTCCACATGGATCAGGCACCAAGTATGTGCAGATGATCTGTTGAAACTGATTGAAAACCGCATGGCGGAAAGAGTATTGGCCTGTGTTGGTAATAGCGATCGGTTGAATATCTTGCTGAGCATACTCAAGAAACCGATGACTGTAGCACAGTTGGTGGAAGAAGGCGGATACAATTCCACCGGTCAAGTGTATCACCATTTGAAACCGCTATTGGCCGCCGATTTGATTGTGGAAGACAGTCAAAATGAGGGTAGGGGCGTCTACGTAGTTCAGCCCCATCGTGTTCAAGGGATCATTATGCTGCTGTCCGGGATCAGTGACATGCTTGATCCCCAATACACCCAAGGGGATTGGGAAGAGGTGGATCAGGAGGGGTGATGAACTCCAGCGCTGTTGCGGTTCTGCAATCAGACCCGCGGCTGCAAAAAGTGGTTCCCTGGAGATGAACTCCATGATAAGCTGAACATTGAGACTATACCCATTCTTCCCAAAGAGATTGCCAATCAGTGGTGAGAGCTTCTGATGGATGCGCTTTTGGGGAGGGCCCGACATTTGGTGCCTGGGCCCATGGGTAAGCCTTGCAGTCTGGGAGGGCGGTTCTTTGATTCGGAAGAGCACGAGGTATCTGATCAATGCTTACTGCCCATAGAGGAAGAAGGGCGTTATCGTTTGATCTTGCTTACCGCACCCCCTGGGCATAGGCGATACGACAAGGCCGGAAGTTGAAGTCAACTGGAAGTTCCGGCAAAGGCAGGGGGAGAGATGATGGGTAGTACCGCGGGTGGTTTGTTGTTGGCTCTGATTGGTTGTTTCCTCTGTTTTCTCACGTATAGAAAACAAGACATGTTTTGGAATCTCCTCAGCACAAGATTACTGCGGCAAACTTTGGGCGATGCCACAACGTACATCCTCTTATATCTAGTGAGCGCTGTACTGATTGTGGTGGGTATCCTTGTAGCTATGGGCGTACTTTACTAACTGTGGGGAGAGCGGCTACGAGGCGCTGAACCTAAACCTACATGCGCTGCAGATAGGTAAGAATTAGGGAAACAACCTCGTCTAGCTTCTCCTCGCTGAGCACGTCCACGGTGTCGTTCGGCCGGTGCATCACGGAGAAATCCCCTTGAATGAGGTTGATCGCTTTGATTCCTTCGTCGGCCAAGGAACGATGATCGGAACCAGCACTTTCTCCGGCGATGGCCGAAAGACCTAATTCTCTGGCTATGGCGAGTAAGGCCTTCCGTACGCCAGTGGCACGCCCTGGAGGGCTTTCAATGGAGAGATATGCGCTGCTCTGCGCGCCGACGCTGTCGATGTTGATCATGATGGTAGTATTTTTGGGATAGGGCCACTGAGCGGCAAAGTACGCTGACCCATACATCCCTTGTTCTTCTCCGTTAAAGGCTGCAAAGACCACCGTCGGTCTTACTTCGAATTTGGCACTCTGCAGGCGGGCAGCGCACTCCAATAGGACCGCCACCCCCGATGCGTTGTCGTGGGCACTCGGATTGAACGAATCGATCGTGCCTCCGGCACCATCGAAATGGGCGCCGATGATCACATAGTGATGATCGCCTGCCATGCTGCCTGGCATAACTCCCACAACATTACTTACCCTAGTTTCGTCCAATTCATAATCGGCCGCCATCTTGAGCTCGAAGCCCTGCTCGGATGCGTCGATCAGCTCTTGGAAGGCTTCGGACCTGACAGAGAAGAGCAGCGGCAGCTGTGCAGGCGTTTGCTCTTCCGCGGGGTTGATATACAACGATGCAGGGAAGAGTTGATCGCCGATGTCAGCCTCTAGGATGATGCCCGCTGGTTTGTCTGCAGTGGTCATCAGGAATTGCATAATGGGCTCTTGGCTGGGAAGGAAGACTCTCTCGGGAATGAGCAAAATGTTTGTTTGCAGATGGGAAGCCCCTATCGCCTCTGCGCTCAAATCTGCAGTCTGATGGAGTATCACTCCTGGCCTTTGCACCGCTCCGGCATTGGTCAGCCCCTGACCAACGGCTACAACGAAATCGTGGAGGAACCGAAGCGTTTTCTGTTCTGTTCCGGCCAGGATGGCTAGCTCTGGGGGGCTCTGAGGACGCCGAGTTAGCTGCCGATAGGGCTGGTAGTAATCCTCCAGTCCCTGCAGGGGCTCCAATCCCAGCTGAGCAAAGTGTGCCGCAAGATAATGAGCTGCCATTTCATTCCCAGCCGTACCCGTCAGACGACCGGCATAGGTCGCTGAGGAAAGCTCTTCAACAGTGTCCATCATGCTTGGGCTGGAACTTGCTCCACTGGCAATCAAGAGCAGCACCAGGCAGGCCATGGCGATTCGTTCTGGTATTCTCATCGTGAAGCACTCCTTGTTTTCTGCTCCAAATGGCTGCTGCGCTCACCACAGAGAGGTGTCGTTCACGTAATCAGTTCCACACGTGAGCTAGGATCTCTGCTGCAGCCTGTTTTGGGTCGATATTGGTTACATCAATCTTGATCGTATCCATGGATACATAAAGGCCGAGTCTGGATAAACTGCGGGGGATTACATCCTCTGTCCTGAATCCATTGTCAATGTCTTTGGACAGTCTCTCCAGCAGTGCTTGCTCAGTGCAAACCAGAGAGAACTTGTACAGGCCTACATTTTCCAGGCTGAGCCTAGATAGGATGCGGTGCAGAATATCTTCCTCGTGCATGACCCAGCAAAACACAACATTTTCATATGCAGAACACTTCAAGAAATTTGCTAGAAGATAAGAGATGTTCTCCTCAACCATGGCCTTTGTCTCATCATTCACCACAAAGGGATGCATCTTCCAGCACCAATCTCCGTCCAAAAATACGCATTTCGGCAGCAGGCGCAAAAGTTCCGTACCTGTTGCCGTTTTTCCTACCCCCATCGTACCGTTGATGAAGAATAACCGTTTCATAAGAATCCCCCTACGCAAGAACGGCGTCCAGCGATACAGGAAGAAGGGCGGGCCAGCCTCTGTGGAGAGGCTAGGCCTGTCCTCTTACGCCAACTGAACTGTAGTGAAAATGTGGAGCTTACATGGAAGTTCACCGCCACTCTGCATGTTCCTTTTTCTGGCCATGCACTAGTTCATGGCGCCCAGGGATTGTTACTGCAGCCCGCATTGAATTCTGTCGTAAATCTTCCTAAAGGTGTGAAACCACGCTAGGAAATCTGCAGCGTGCAGGCTGTTTTTTAGGAAGACAAAATTGAGTTCGTGCTGTGCCTCCATGTCTGTGACCCTTAGCTGCTGCAGGGAGCCTGCGGCCAGTTCCTCTCGTACCGCGGCCTGGTAGAGAAAGGTGATCCCCAAACCATCTTTGACCAGCTCTTTGATGGCCTCCATATTACCGATTTCCGTGACTTTGGCAAAACTGGATATGGACAGGTTGTATCCGTGCAAAAGGTGTTCGAAAATCTCCCGTGTGCCCGAACCTTGCTCCCTCACAATCAGGGGGCTGCCCGTAAGTTCCGCCAAGGACGCCCGGCGATGGGCCAGAGGTGAATCCTGGGAGCACACCCCCACGAAGGGCTCTAGGGCAAACAATTCCGAGTGATACTGGGATTTATCAAAAAGCCCCTCGATCAGCGCAAATTGCATCTCTCCTTGTTCAAGTTGCTGGAGCAAATGCGCAGTGTTTTCCACCAACATGGACACGGATGTAGCAGGATTTTCCGATAGAACCTGCCTTAAGATGCTGGGCATGATGTATTGGCCAATGCTCAAGGTGGCCCCAAATTCCAGCCTGGGTTGGGCTAAATCCTTCTTGCGCAATGTCTCGGCCAGAATATCACTATCCGCAGAGATCCTAGAAGCATATTCGTACAGGAGCCTGCCATGCTCCGTTAACGTCAGGGTCTTATTCGCATACAGAAATAAAGGGCTTCCATAGTGCACTTCCAGCGCCTTAATGTGCTGGGAGACCGCTGGCTGTGTCAAATTCAGTGCCTGGGCAGTCTTCGTGTAGCTTCGGATCCTGCACAGTGCTAAAAACGTCCTGTGTCGAAAATCTAACATGCCTGACCTCCATAAATATAGATAATCAAACCATAAGAAACCATAATTTGATATTATACCTAAATCCAGGTATGATCAAGGCAAACGTAGTAATTTTTGTTGAAAGGATTTTGTCATGATTGCAGAAAATAAGCAGTACAGCGCGGGAGTCCTACTTACTCTGGCCCTGGCCGCATTTTCCCTGTTCGTCAGCGGTCGAATTCCAGGGGATATGCTCGGTTCCAGCGTTTTAGCACTAGTCTTGGGCATGTTCTTGCATCCAGTCCTGGAAAAAATGCCGCAAACCAAAGCTGGCGTGCACTTTGTGTCCACGACCGTCCTGAAGCTGGGCATTATCTTGATGGGTATTACCCTGAGCTTTTCGCAAGTGCTCATGGTGGGAAAGTACGCACTTTTGCTCATGGTCTTCACCTTTACTACCGCCTTTGGCGGCGGCTCCTTGCTGCGTCGCCTCTTTAAGGTAAACTGGCGATTATCCAGCCTGCTATCGGCCAGTACGGCCATTTGCGGAGGCACAGCCGTGGCTACCCTCGGTCCTGTGATCGAGGCGGATGATAGTGATATTGCCTATGCCATCTCAGCAACGTTTTTGTTCGATTTATTAACTGTCATTTTGTTCCCCTGGTTTGGCCGTCTGCTTGGTTTGAGCGATGTCAGCTACGGGCTCTGGGTGGGCACCGCTGTTAACGACACATCCTCGGTGGTAGCCGCCGGCTACAGCTTTTCGGAACTGGCCGGAAGCTTTGCCGTGATTGTCAAGCTGACCCGCACCCTGATCATTGTCCCGGTAGTCCTGGTGTTCTCGTACATCCACGCCAGGCGCAAGCTGCGCTCTGCGCCAGCTGCCAAGGGGGAACAGAGGGTGAATATTGCCTCCATCTTTCCCTGGTTTATCCTGCTTTTTTTAGTCATGGTAACCATAAAGAGCACAGGTATTCTACCTGAACCTGCTGTAACAGCCATTTCCTTCCTGTCCAAGCTGTTTATGGTTATGGCCTTAAGTGCAATCGGACTGAAGACGAGTATGGAAGAGGTGAAAGGAATCGGCTGGAGGCCCATGTTTTTGGGTGTCACAATCGACACCTCAGTCGTCTTTGTGGCTTTGGGTGCCCAGGCACTCCTGCAAAGGCTGTTCTAAAAGAATCCAGCTCGTTAAGGCAAACAGCCTCCAGCCTGATCAGGTTGGGAGGCTGTTGTCGTATCCCGGGCCGTTGGGTGTTGCCACCCCATGTAGGGTGCAGTTGGGCGGTGCGGAAAAAAGGGAGCAGTTTAACCTCTTGGTCAACTTGTACCAACAAGAACTTACCAGGGCGAATAATGATGTGCAGATTTTTGCCCAGTTCTTGCGAAACAAGTTGGTGGGCGAGATCCAAGTCGTAATCCGAGAGATCGGGGAAGAAAAAGGCTATTCATTGGTCATTGACTCCACCACCATCACTTACTTTACCAGAACCAACATTGTGGATATTACAGGTGAGATTGTCAAGCTCTACGACCAGCGTCAGCTGGGGAAATAGTTGGACGCAAGGGGTGGCCGATCCAGGTTTTCGGGCTTCCGGTCCTACCCCTATCGTCTTGGCGACTTGGGTCGTTTCGACACCCTTGCAGAGATAACTTTCCTAGGACACACAGTAGGCCGACTCAAACAGCCTTCCAAACCTGAAAAGGTGAGGAGGCTGTTGTCCATTGCGGCCCAAGTGGACATGGACATCGTCTTGTGTACAAGGAACCGAACTTCTCAAAATGGGCGGCCCATCTATCTGGATCCACCGCGCAGGGAGAACGCCTCGGTACCTCCATCAAACTAAATCAAGGGTTCCCTCAAAGGAACAAGCTAATGGTATAGATTAAGCAAAAGCCGCCGTGTAATCGAGCTGTGAGAAGATCCAGGCCGCTGAACTCTTGTCGAGTGAGGCTTGTCGTGAGCGCAGTGACCAAAGGCAGAGTCAAGTACACCAAGAGGGTCGATGCTGGCAGCGATAGCCACACTACACTGATCGGGATGCAGAGATAGGGTAGAGTGATAAGAAGGCCAAACAACGCTGTACCGCAGCGTTCGCCGCAGCGCACAGTGAATGTGATGCTTCCTGCTGTGGCGTCGTCCAGGCAGTCCCGGAGCTCGTTCGCGGCCAGAATCGCGGTGACAAGAAGCGCCAGGGGTAGGCATAGAAGGGCGAGTCTCCAGTTCACAAAGGCGGTTTGAGCCCCAAAGGAGACCATGGGCAGTATCATACCCATAAGGAGAAAGACTCCGGGTAAACTCAAACCCTTATGCTTATAGGCGATGGGCGGTTTCGTGTAGTAGATGCCTCCTAAGTAGCCCACAATTGGCCAAATGATCATGGGCCAGCTGGTGTAATAGGCAAAGAGAACCGCAATGCAGGCAGTGCAGAGGGCCAAAATGGTCAGTGCTCGCCGGACCAACAGTTCCCCATGGGGGCAGTCTCTGAGGATCGGGACCGCTTGCGGGCTTGCAGGCTGATCGTGGCCAGAGACCCAGTCGTACAGGGAGTTGGTCAGATTCGTGGCCACATGGGTCAGCACAGCGATCAGAAGGGTCAAAAAGAGCACACCGATCCGCAATGGAAAACCCGCTTTGATGGCCAGTGAGGTGCCGAAAAGGACGGGAAACACCGATGTTCCCAGGCTAAATGGTCGTATGCTCGCCCACCAGAGACGAATGGGGATAGACCCCTTGTGTGCAAGGACCGTGGTCAAGTCGTACTCCTCCTACTGATCGTGATCTTCTTTATCTTTTCCCGATCAGACAAAAAAATCCAGAGGAAAGAGGCGGAGGAAGCAGCAGCGCCCTGGTGATCCAGGATGAATGCAGCTGCAAGTAAGCGTTACCTTTGGAGATTGGCTCCACAGTATCGACAAGGAATTTCCCCAAGGAGGGAAGAATGAAACGCATATCCTGTTATTTCTGCTTTGGTGCTGGTTGTGGGCCTGGCCTAGCACACCGCGGTTTGCCGCAGTCTGGCCGTTTTCGTGGTAGACCACGGCTCAATCTTCCCGAGACGACTATAGGCTGCGCCAGGGCCTGCGAAGTGCCGGGAGCAATCAGCCAGCCGATTACTGTGGAGGAATAGAAGGACAGTGCGGAGAATTCCCCATCATCTGGTTTTGCACGTAATGTTTCCTTTTCTGACCCGTGCTTGGTTCCAGGAAGCAGCCACGCTATGGCCGGAAATGGCAGGCGAATCTGCCGGCAAGAACAGGCACAGTGCGAGCAGGAAGACTAGGTTAGACTCAAAGGATGCATGACGATCTGTTTCAGCCTGCCAGCATAGGCAGATATGGACAGACCCCCCTGAAAAAAGGAGGTATTCATCATGGATGATGGACTGAAGGTCAAAATGTACTCCTTCACCCTGGATTGCAGAGACCCCCATGAACTGGCGAAGTTCTATGCGGCCCTGCTTAACTGGGAAGTGATTTTTGCCACGGAGGAGTGGGCATGTGTAGGCGTCCCGGGAAGCGATAAGGGAGCATACCCCGGTATTCTGTTTCAGGGGAATCCCCTGTATGAGCGGCCTGTGTGGCCAGGGGAACCCGAGTCGCAGCAGCAAATGGCACATCTAGACTTCGCTGTGAACGATCTGGAAGCAGCAGTGGAGTATGCGATCCACTGCGGAGCAACCGTCGCAGAACAGCAATTTTCTGATCACTGGAGAGTTATGTTTGATCCCGCCGGACACCCCTTTTGTCTCTGTGAGATGAAGTCGGTTATGGAGAGCGCCGGTTTTGCCTTGCTATAGACAAGGAGCTGCACCGCAGGAGGGTTGAACTGGTCAAGGGGGGGAGTAGACAATAAAAGACTGGGAAAAGGCCGCTCATAGGTTTCTTGCCAGCTGGAGAGAACAGCCCGACGTTATCGGAGCAATGGTCTGTGGAAGCTATGTGACAGGTGAGCCCACAGGACGCTCGGACATTGATTTGCATATTATTCTGTCCCCCGATGTTGAGTGGAGAGAACGGGGAAATAGATATGTGGATGGCTTTCTCGTGGAGTATTTTGCCAACCCGCCCGGGCAAATAAGAAGGTATTTCGCAAACGATTTTGCCAGCTATAGCACTTCATCCATGGTACAGTTTTTGACCGGAACGATTATCTTCGATGACCAAGGTGTCCTGGGCGAGCTGAAGCAAGAAGCCGCTGTATGGAAAAGCAAGAAACACGAACCGCTAGAGCCATCAAAAGGCGAGGCCCACAAGTACGCCCTGTGGGATGCCCTGGATAATCTGCTGGACTGCTATGAAGCTCAAAGGGCGGATTTTGACTTTGTCTACCACAACTCTTTACGCGTTTCCTTTGCAGGGTATTGTTCGCTCTTAAATTGGGAGCAGATTCCCTTCGATCATCTGTTTCGCTATTTAGCCCAGCCTAGTTACCTAGCAAAGTACCGGAAGGAGCCATTCCCTGATCAGGAGTTTGCTCTACTTTTTCAGACGGCCCTCGAATGCACGGATAACGAAGAACGAGTTCAGCTGGCCCAGGCGCTTCTAGCTCACATATTTCGGATGACCGGTGGCTTCGAGATTGATGGCTGGAGACTGAGAACTCCTGCAGAAAAGTAGCACAGAGGCGAGACCTGGATCGGCCACTTGCTTTGGATCGGGAAGGCTCCAGTTCCCGATCTGTGCCTGGCAGAGAGAGGAGAATGGTGATGCAATACGATGTTAGCAGCCCTGAAGAATATCTAGAAGCTTTGGACCATGATTGGCGCAAGGACCGGCTTTTGGAGATCAGAGGACTCATCCTCAAGCACGGCCCCGAGCTTGAGGAGAGCATTCAGTACAAAATGCTCAGCTATGGCAGTGGAGATGAGGGAGTCTTCGGCCTCAATGCCCAAAAGGGATACGTCAGTTTGTACGTGGGTTCAATCGACAAGATCGAAAATGCCAACGTCTTGCTGGAGTCCTTCAACACAGGGAAGGGATGTATTCGGATCAGGAAGTCCGTGGATGTGCGCAACACAGGGCTTGAAGAGTTTATCAAGAAAACGATCGACCTCTGGAGGAATGGACAAGACACCTCCTGCTAAGGTTGAGTCTTTAAAGGGGGTCCGACCCTGTGACTGGGTAGTCACAGGGTCGGACCCCACGGAGGTGATCAAGTGACGACGTTTGAAACAATCAATGCAGAGATTGCGGCTGACCCCATGAATCAATCCTACACCGGACGGGGGATCTTACCGCTTTTCCGAGCCTCGGCCGCAGCCCGCTTGGTGATTGTTGGACAGGCTCCTGGAAGGAAAGCCGAAGAAACGCGCCTCTTCTGGAACGATCCCAGCGGTGACCGCCTACGGGACTGGATGGGAGTCACCAGGGAACAGTTTTACGGCTCCGAGTACATCGCCCAGCTGCCTATGGACTTCTACTATCCCGGCAAGGGCAAATCCGGGGACCAGCCGCCGCGCAGAGGATTTGCGAAAAAATGGCATCCCCGCTTGCTAGCGGCAATGCCAAGTATCGAAACCATAATCCTGGTAGGGAGCTATGCTCAGGAGTATTATTTAGACGCGAGACGCAAGGAGAATCTGACGGAAACAGTGAGGAGCTTCAGGGAGTATCTCCCAGATTACTTGCCCCTCGTCCATCCGTCTCCACGTAACCAAATCTGGCTGAAAAGCAACCCTTGGTTTGAACAGGATGTGATTCCTGCCCTGAAGGAAAGGGTGCGGAGCCTGATATAAACGGACGATGACCCACCGTGCAAGGCCGGCCAGCTCCTCAAGTCGTCTTAGACGGAGCCAATTACCAACCGCCGGCTAAGACATTGGCTTCCCGCGCGATACTCGTGTTGTCCACCGTCCGATCGCGGAGTTCGTCGACGGGGTGGGGTGCTGATTCACTGCGATAGTCGGTGGTGAACTGCTCTTGATGACGCTTTACGACCGCGTGACTGGCTACTCTGTTCAGATCATGGTTGACTCGGTCTTGATAGAAGAAGTACTCATGATCGGTGGGCAAATCTTGAACGTTGACGTAGTTTTCTCGATTGGCTGTTAAGAGGATCTGTTCTCCTAATACCTTACGCACATAATCCCGTGTGTCCTGGAATTGGAGCAGTTTGGGGAATCGGCCATCGGGTATCACTTGCTGCCAGTGTTTGTTTTCGAACTTGCTCAAGAGCTCAGCTGCCTTGTGCAAGTGGGCGATCTCCTGCTGGAAGTGCATCTCCCACATGGACTTGACGTTGGGGCAAACCTCATCCTGGTAGAAGGAGTAGTAGAGGTAGCACTCCACGTACTCGTGCAGGAGCAAGTTCTCCAGCATGGTGCATTTCGGATCCAAAAGGGAACCGTAATGGGAGACGTGCTGTTCTTCGATCATGGCAATCTCCTGGTAGAGTTGGCGGCCTAGGTCGTTGTAGTAGTAGGGGCCTAGGTTCATGTAGAAGTTCATCGTCTGCTGCTCTGCTGCGATAATGATCAGGGTGTTCAACTTGGTTTGGTTGTCGGCTGTCTTGAAGTCAAGCGGGTTTCTCACTGAGTCAAAGGGGTAGCGATGCTCCGCTATGGTGGGCCTGCCTGGGATGATGTCCACATACTTTCTGACCAAATTTTCTGCCGGAACCTGCTCATCCAAGTCCAGCAGATTGGCGAAGCGATAGAGATGGTCAAAATCCTCGAGGAGAGCAAAGTCCAGTGTTTGCCGGGCATAGGGATGCTTTTCGTTCATGGCGAGCCAGGCTGTGAGATCGGTCGCCAGATGCTCGTAGCCAATCGCGGTCTCGATCACCTTTTCATCAATGGGTTTGAGCCAGTTGATGCGCTTCTGCTGCTGCTGTTCAATCCGGCGAGTTAGAGCGATCTCTCTCCGCAGATCGTTGTTGGAGCACATGCGGTGGAACTCGTGCTTGAAGATAATGGCCTCCACTTCAATGCCATTCATGAGGATGACCCGGATTTTAGTGTAAGGGTCTACGGTGCGCTTGTCGTAGGGTTTGGGGTAAAGAGTAGCCCAATCCACGATGCCGTCTTGCACCTTCATCGGCTGTTGTTCAAAGGGATTCATCCAAGTGTCGCCTCCTGTAGTTGTTTACGCTTCTTGTAGTATCACCGTCCAGTGAGGAAATATCCACGAAATTGATGAGCATCCACCATCTAGCCATAAAGAGGAGCCCTGTTCACTGCTCCTTCTCCACTGGCTCACCGGGTAACTCCCAAGGTGTGTCCCATCACCTCGTACTCTTGGGAGGTTAGAGGCAAGACTTGAAGAAATTGATCGGGTGAGGCGCTGATCTCAACCTGCAATAAGGAGGGGAAGGCATGATTTCATCCATCATTGGAATTGCTTTGGACTGCAAGGATGCTGATGCTTTGGCTGATTTTTATGCGCAGCTTTTGGGTTTGGAAAAGACAATCTCCAGCGGTAGTTGGGCGGGCATACATACGCCGCAAGGCATCATTCTGGCCTTTCAGAAGGTTGAAGAATATGTTCCCCCGGTTTGGCCTTGGGAAAGGGGCGAACAACAACAAATGGCTCACCTGGATTTCAAGGTTGATGATCTGGAAAAAGCGGTGGCACATGCTATTGGCTGTGGTGCCACCAAAGCCGACACCCAGTACTACGACACATCCACTGTGATGATTGACCCCCAAGGGCATCCCTTCTGTTTATCGACTGTTGTTTGACATGCGAGTAAGCCTGCTAGAAGACTGCGCACCGGGGGCGATGGGTAAGGAAGGAAAGTAGCGTACCATTCATGCTGCAACCTTCTCCCTTTCCATGTCCGAATAGGTGCCGTAAAGAGTACTACCTGAGGGTATTCAAGAATGGTGTGCACAACACGCATCAGGAAGGATTTTCCAGAGCGAGCGAGAATAGCGTTGATAGCAATCATTGGTAACCCCCGAGATGTTGATGCGTATCCGCTATCATCGATATGGCTTCGTTTGGGATCTAGATTCAGTATGGATATGAAAGGATGTTGTCTAATGAACAAGTTGGAGCTGTTCTTGGAGCGACTAGCTCGAGATCAAGTCCTGTTTTCCAGTGTTGAGGAAGCGGTGCGACAAGCAGCAGTCCTTCCCATTCTGTCCTATTTAGGTTGGGACACATATAACATCATGGAGGTTACTCCAGAATACCGGGTGGAAAGTGGTCGCGTTGACTATTGTCTGCAGTACGGGACGAGAAAAGCAGCTTACATAGAGGTTAAACGCACACTTGAGGACCTAGAACAACATCAGAAGCAGTTGCTGGAGTATGCCTTCACTGACGGAGTTGAGCTGGCTGCCTTGACCAACGGCCACTTATGGTGGCTCTATCTCCCTTTGAGCGGAGCAAACTGGCAACAGAGGCGCTTTTTCACCATTGACATTAGAGAACAAGCTCCCGGCGATGCGGCTGCACACTTTAGAGATTTTCTCAGCAAAGAGACGGTAGGCAATGGATCTGCGCTGCAACGAGCACGAACCATCCATGCCGGTAGAGAGAAGAAACGCAGGGTGAGGGACACTATACCAAAAGCATGGGCCAGTCTACTACTGGATTCTGATGAAGAGCTGCTTGAGTTGTTAGCCAACAAGGTTGAAGGGATGTGCGGCTATCTACCGGCTACAGCAAATCGCAGGGTACACGATTGAACCTAAATCGAAAATCACGGTCCTTGAACGACGCACTAGACTGTACTGGGTTTGCCGGACACGTATAAAGAATCTATAATAGATCTTGAAGGGACGTGTCCATAACCATGGCAGAGAGCAAGTATAGAAAGAGATTTGACAATGACTATAAGAGAGAAATCGTTCGCTTAGTTGATGAGCTGGGCAAATCTCCGACACAAGTTGCAGAAGATATCGGAGTTACTCCGCAGACGGTTCGGTCTTGGGTTAGAAAGTTCGGCAAACAGGGCTCAGACGCATTTCCCGGCAAGGGTAAGCTTCATCCGGCTGATGAAGAACTTCGGCAGATGAAAAAGACAATCAAAGACCTTGAAGAGGAGAATCTTATCCTAAAAAAAGCCATGGCCATCTTCACAAAGGACGGGAAGTAAAGTACCAATTCATCTGGGACAACCGCTCCGAATTTTCCGTTAAGAAGATGTGCCATGCTCTAGAAATTGGTCGGAGCTCATATTACGATTGGGTCAATCGCCCCTTATCCAAGCTGGAAATCGAAGACACAGGCATCAAAGAAAAGATCTCTCTGATATTCGCAGAATCGGATAGTACTTACGGTCATCGCCGGATTAAGAAGCGTCTCCGGAAAAAGTACAAGATAAAGTGCAGTAATGAACGAGTTCGGCGGCTTATGCGTGAGTTAAATTTAGTCGCCATTCAGACCACGAAGTTCAAAGCCACGACTAATTCCAAGCACTCTCTACCAGTGGCGCCGAATCTCTTGAAACAGGATTTTACAGCCTCGGAACCTTGCCAGAAGTGGGTTGGCGATATCACTTATGTACCCACTGGAGAAGGCTGGCTCTACCTGGCGACTGTTATAGACCTCTTTTCAAGAAAGGTGATAGGATGGGCTATCTCAAAGCGCATGACAAAGCGGCTAGTGATAGATGCCATGAAGATTGCTATTACAAATGAGCGTCCTGCAGCGGGCTTGATCTTCCACTCGGACAGGGGCTCGCAGTATGCATCATATGACTTCCAGGACTTGCTCAGGGAACACCAAATTCGGCAGAGCATGAGCGGCAAGGGTGACTGTTATGATAATGCCTGCGCAGAATCATTCTTTGCCACGATCAAGAAGGAGTTGATCCACCGTAGGCGTTTTTCAACCCGTTCCCAGGCTACCTTGGCAATGGTGAACTACATTGTCTCATGGTACAACCCTAAGCGGATTCATAGCGCTCTAGGCGACCTGAGTCCTATGGAGTTTGAACAAGAGTACTATGCTAGACTATCAACGGCAGCGTAACTTAATCGATATATCAAGTAAAGATAAGAATGAGGGAGCTAGTTAAGCTTCACCGTGTCCGGCAGGCCCCTGGCCTTCCATTTCTTGTCCTCTCGACCTCGTTTCGTCCCTAGCTTTGCCATCCAAAAAAGTGATAGCTGCTATTCCGCGTGCTGATGCATATCCGAAGGCGCCCTTTTAGAATCCTCTGCACCCCAAACAGTAACTGTTTGTTCATCTTGATCTTCAGCGCTCATAGGTAGGCCATTCAAAATGCCACTGTTAGCGATGCCAACCACTGAGCTCAAGACTGGCATCTGAGCACCAATAAAACAAGTGTCACGGTTACGTACTGCCTTGTTGGGACCCTTAGTTCAAGGTGTAGGCAAAGGTGCCCGACAAATGAGAGGCCGCGCTTTGGGCGGTGCCTGTCTTTCCTTCCCGAAGTCTAAGCCTAGTTTGAGATTCATGCATGTCTCAGGAAAGACCCTCACCTTTCCTCAGAACATCGGTTAAGACCTCGGATAACAGCAGAAAATTCAACCTTGTTAACTGGAGTCATATTTGGGCGCTATATCGCTTGAATGGATAGAATGGAATGTTCTTCTATTGTATGATCTTTTCGCCGTATTCCACCATTTTCCTGTGTGAAAATCACTATTTACGTCCGCAGGCATCATTTCGGAATAAGAGCGGAGCATATCGCCGGTGCGTTTACCTGGGAAAATATTGTCATCGACTCAATCCACAGGGTTAGTTTGGAGCAAAAGAGTTGGATCCATTTCGGGGAAAGCTGTCTAGGAGAACGGGTGATACGCTTGGTTTGTGCTTAACCACGATTTTTCTGGGAGTTTGGTTAAATTTGCACCACCTGCAGAAGGTTGATGGTCTTGATGGATTGTAGTTGTTTGATAGCCCTTTTGGGCGCGGGGGTCGACTGAGTCCAGGTATTGTTGATCGAGGCAAGTCATCATGCGGGCGCGTAGCGTCTGTCTAAGGTTAGGTGAGGTATAGCGTTTTGACCTTGACTAATAGAGCATTTATGCCACCACCGACCCATTGACCTCCATCTCTTCTCAACTCCACATAGGTTGCACTCCCGTGCAGAGCCGTGTCAGGAGAACCCCAGCCCTCCAACTGTCAATCCCCACCGTAGTTGACACGCTCTCCCCGATTATATATACTGTTTTTGACAGAACCTTACAAAAATAACCATCATCACACATCTAGAGGATGCCCTTGTCTGTTGAGAAGACGCGCAGTGTTTCTGGGAGCGGGTGTTTTTCAATCAAACCAAAGGGGGAACATGTATGAAGAGAACGCTCGGATTGGTGTTGCTGGTAACGTTGTTGGCTTTAGGTTCTTCTGTTTCTGCTGAGGTAATCAAAATCGGGGTATTTGAACCAATGACAGGACCGAGTGCCGCAGGCGGCGAGATGACTGTGGAAGGAATCGAACTGGCCCAGGAACTCAAAGGGGAAGTGTTGGGAAGAAAAGTAGAGATTATCGTGGTGGACAACAAGTCCGACAAAGTAGAAGCAGCCAATGCCGTTTCCAGGCTGATCGAAAAGGACAAGGTCGTGGCCATCATCGGCAGCTACGGCAGCTCTCTCTCTATGGCCGCCGGGGATATTGTCAACAAAGCTCAAGTACCTACCGTTGGGTGTTCGCCAACGAACCCCCTGGTCACCTTGAACAACCCTTATTACTTCAGAGTCTGCTTTATCGATCCTTTCCAGGGTACTGTCATGGCCAATTATGCGGTGAATGAGTTAGGTGCCAAGACAGCGGCCGTCATCCAAGACGTTACGCAAGACTATTCCGTAGGCCTCAGCAAGTACTTCGTTGATGCCTTTAGGAAGTTAACAGGCGATCCCGGCAGTATTGTGGAAATGTCATCCTACAACACCGGTGACCAAGACTTCACCGCTCAGTTGACAAATGTAAAAAACAAGAATCCTGATATCGTCTTTGCACCAGGGAACTACGGTGAATCGGCTCTGCTGGTCAGGCAGGCTCGGGATTTGGGCATCGATGTCCCCTTCCTCGGTGGAGATACATGGGAAGCTCCAGAATTCCTCTCCATCGGCGGCACGGCAGTCGAAGGCGCAGTATTTAGCACCCACTTCACAGCGGAAGCGCCCGTAACCGATGAGTCCGAAGTCTTCCTGGCCGCCTACAGAGAGAAGTTTGGGCGAGAAGCGAATGCCTTTGCAGCCCTAGGTTACGACGCCTATATGCTGATCCTCGATGTGATCGAGAAAGCAGGATCCGCTGATTCGCAGGCTATTCGCGAAGGACTGGCGCAAACAGAAGGATTTGTGGGAGCCACAGGCGTGATCACCCTCGATGAAAACGGCGATGCCGTTAAATCGGCCGTTATCAATAAAGTGGAAGACGGGAAATTCATCTATCTAACGACAGTGGAACCTTTTTAGCCAATCCGGACATAAGGAGGACCTGACGTGGGTGACATATCGATTTTCCTTCAGCACTTGACGAACGGCATTTCCCTGGGCAGCCTGTATGCGTTGATTGCCATCGGTTACACCATGGTGTACGGGATTCTACGGCTGATCAACTTTGCCCACGGCGACATCTTCATGCTCGGAGTATACCTCACGTACTATGGAGTGGTGTACACGGCCCTGCCCTGGTGGATTGTCTTTCTACTGGCCCCTCTTCTGACCGGGTTCGTTGGCATCCTCTTGGAGAAAACCGCCTACAAACCCTTGCGGGGTTCCGCTAGGATCACCATCCTGATTTCCGCCATAGGCGCCTCCTTTTTACTGCAGAACTTGGGGATCGTCATCTTTGGGGGAAGGCCGCGAGCCTTCCCCGTTCCTCAGACCCTCAATCATGTAGTCAAACTCGGGGGCGTATCCATCAATGTTGTCACCTTCATCATTCCTGCCGTAACCATCCTTCTGCTCATCGGCCTCACCTATTTCACCACAAAAACCAAGACAGGATTGGCCATGCGGGCCCTGTCCAAAGACTATGAAACCGCCAGTCTAATGGGAATTGACATCAACAGGATCATTTCCATTACTTTTTTTATGGGTTCCTTTTTGGCCGCCATCGGAGGAATCCTGTGGGGATCCAGATACCCGCAGCTGATGCCCTTGATGGGCAGCATGCCCGGGTTAAAAAGCTTTATTGCCGCCGTGGTGGGAGGTATCGGGAACATCACAGGAGCAGTAATCGGAGGATTTATCTTGGGACTAGGCGAGATTATGCTAGTTGCACTCCTCCCTCGGCTGTCCGGGTATAGGGATGCTTTCGCCTTTATTCTCTTGATCATCATTCTCCTTGTCAAGCCGTCCGGTTTAATGGGCGGCATCAGAGAAAAGGTCTAGTGCGTCCATGGGAAAAAACTGCAGGAAGGTGTAAACCATGAACGAGAAAAGCAAGACGCCTGTAACCCTGATCATCCTGGCACTAACCATCGTAGGACTGTATCTGGCCAACAGATTTCTAGATGCCTACCAAATCAGGATCATCAATCTTTCTGGTATTTATGTCACATTGGGGCTCAGCATGAACCTCATTAACGGGATGACCGGGATGTTTTCCCTGGGCCATGCTGGATTCATGGCCATCGGAGCGTATACCGTGGGTATTCTAACGATGCCGGTTACCATGAAAGAAATGAACTTCTTCATGCAGCCCATCGTGCCTTTCCTGGCCGATGTGGAGTGGGGCTTTCTGCCGTCTCTGTTCGCGGCCGGACTGATCTCTGTTTTGCTGGGCGTGCTGATCGGCGCCCCCGTTTTACGCTTGACAGATGACTACCTGGCCATTGCCACCCTTGGTTTTGCTGAGATCATCCGGGTTGTCTTCACCAACACCCAATCCCTGACCAATGGGGCCTTGGGATTAAAAGGGATTCCCAACTACACCAACACCTGGTGGAGTTGGGGAGTGGCTTTGATCACCATTTGGTTCATCTCCTTTCTGATGAAGGGTACCTATGGCAAAGCCTTCTTAGCCATCAGGGAAGATGAGGTTGCGGCTAGAGCTATGGGAATCAGCCTTTTCAAACACAAGGTGATGAGCTTTGCCTTTGGCTGTTTCTTCGCGGGTGTAGCTGGCGGTTTGATGGCCGGTCTCTTGGGCACCATTGATCCCAATATGTTTCGAATCACTCTCACCTTCAACATCTTGCTGATCGTAGTGCTTGGCGGCTTGGGGAAAATCGGGGGCACAGTCGTCTCGGCGGTGATTGTTACCGTGATGATGGAAGTGCTGCGGTTCTTGGATGAAGCGATTGATCTGGGCTTCGTCAGGCTGAAGGGTATACCAGGTATGCGCATGGTGGTCTTTTCCATCATCCTGATTTTGGTCGTGATCGTGCGTGAAAAAGGCCTCTTGCAGAGGACGAAGGGGCGTGAGTTGACCTATGCTAAAAATTGAGAATCTGCACATGCGCTTCGGCGGAGTGGTGGCCTGCAACGGCTTTAATGCAGAAATCGAGACGGGGCAAATCGTCGGCCTGATCGGCCCGAATGGAGCAGGAAAAACCACCATATTTAACGTGATCACAGGTGTGTATAAACCTACGGCAGGCCAGATTCTTTACAGTCCGGCAGCAAACGAGCACCATCAACTCTCCGGGCTTGGGCCTGATAAGATTGCCAAACTCGGTGTATGCCGGACGTTTCAAAACATCAGGCTTTTTGGCGAGCTCAGCGTGCTGGAGAACGTCTTCATCGGTAATCATCTTCGAGTTAAGTCCGATGTTTTTTCCACCGTGTTCAGGCTTCCCCACTATCTCGTTGAAGAGAAACGGATGTATGAAAAGTCCCTCTATCTTCTGGAGAAAATTGGCCTGCAGGACAGCAGGGATGAAAAGGCTTCGTCCTTGCCTTACGGGATGCAGAGAAGGCTAGAGATCGCCCGGGCCTTGGCGACGGACCCCAAACTGCTGCTGCTCGATGAACCCGCGGCCGGTATGAATCCTCAGGAAACCATGGAACTGATCCAGTTCATCAGGGAGATTAAGCAAGAGTTCGACCTCACCATATTCTTAATTGAGCACCACATGGATGTGATCATGGAAATCAGTGAGAAGATCTACGTCTTAGACCATGGACTCTTGATTGCCGAAGGCGACCCCAGTGAGATTCAGCAAAACGAGCGAGTTGTGGAAGCCTATTTGGGGGTGGGGTAATGCTGGAAGTTAAGGACCTCCACGTCAACTATGGCGGCATCACGGCCCTTAGAGGCATCAATCTCACCATCGAAGAGAACCAGATCGTCACGCTAATTGGCGCCAATGGCGCCGGCAAGTCTTCAACGTTAAGGGCTATTATGGGCTTGGTGCCCAAATCCGGCGGGAAAGTGCTGTACAAGGGGGAGGACTTTACCAGCCTGGCAACCAAGGATATTGTAGCTAGGGGGATCGCCATGGTTCCAGAAGGTAGAAGGGTCTTTGCCGATCTCACTGTGGAGGAAAACCTGATTCTAGGTGCCTATACCCGCTCGGATCAAAAAGCTGTAGCGAGTGATATGAAAAGCGTTTACGAAACCTTTCCCAGGCTGAAGGAACGAAGCTGGCAGAAGGCTGGGACCCTCTCTGGAGGAGAACAGCAAATGCTCGCGGTAGGACGTGCTCTAATGGTGAATCCCCAGATCCTGATGATGGATGAACCTTCCTTAGGCTTGGCACCTCTTTTGGTCAAAGACATCTTTGATATCATTAATCTGCTTCGGGAGCGGGGGAACACCATCTTGCTCGTCGAGCAGAACGCCAGGAAAGCCTTGGAAATTGCGGATTACGCCTATGTCCTGGAGACGGGAGAGTTGGTTCTTGAAGGCCCGGGACGAACTCTTCTTGAGGATCAGAGGGTGCAAGAAGCCTATCTCGGAGTGGCGCGCTGATCGGCATCGCAGGGAGTTAGCTGGCATAGTCCACAAACAGGAGCTAATGTGATGAGACGATGTTAGCTCCTTTCTTCATGCCAAATTTGCAGGTGTTAGGGGGGAAAAGGAACTCGGCTGGTGATTTTGTGATGGTGCCTGTCTTGGGACATGCAGCACTTCTCAAACGATTTCCCTGCCATCCGGCGCGCGGTAGAGGAATTGCCAGACGGGTATGGAATTCGGTTTTACACAGGGAGGGATCGACTTTGAGTCTAGGAGCATTTTCCATCAGTCTAGCGGTCAAGGATATCCGGGCATCGCAAGCGTTCTACGAAAAACTTGGCTTTTCGAACTTCGGCGGGAACATCGAAGACAACTGGCTGATTCTGAAGAACGGCGACTGTATCATCGGGTTGTTCCAAGGCATGTTTGAGAAAAACATGCTGACCTTTAACCCCGGTTGGGACAGCGAGGCCCAAGAGGTAAACCCCTTCAAGGATGTGCGCACGTTGCAGGAAGAGCTGCGCAGCAAGGGCCTGGAATTTGTCAGTGAAGTGGATGTCAATTCCAGGGACCAGGCAGTTTCGTGATCACCGATCCCGATGGAAACCCCATCCTATTTGATCAGCATCGGAGCTAGCGATGTGCATAGGCTCGGCCCCCAGGTTTACCACTGTTCCAGGAGGTGCATGATGTTGTCTCAAGAAATGTTGAATATTTTACGCACTCGCTTTGAGGAAAACATGCAGCGTCACCAAGGATTGGAGTGGAACGCAGTTCAGGCTCGCTTGGAAGTAGACCCTGGGAAGCTGCGCTCGCTGCAGGACATGGAAGCAACCGGTGGAGAGCCGGACGTCATAGGGCAGGACCCCGAATCTGGGGAGTACATTTTCTGCGACTGTTCAGCAGAAACCCCTGTGGGCCGCAGAAATGTCTGCTATGACAGAGAAGGCCAGGATGCCAGGGAAAAGAAGGGCATCTATCCCCAGGGTAACGCCTTAGAGATGGCGGAAGCCATGGGGATTGAGCTTTTGACACGGGATCAATATCACCAGCTCCAGAAGGTGGGAGACTTTGATCAGAAAACATCCAGTTGGCTGCAAACACCGCAGGATATACGCAAGTTGGGTGGAGCCCTTTTCGGTGACCGCCGCTACGGACATGTCTTTGTTTACCATAACGGTGCCCAGTCGTTTTATGGTGTCCGGGGGTTTCGGGGAATCTTACGTGTGTGACTCTATGTTCAAATATTGCGGTGGGCCCAAAGAACCCTGGGTCCGCGGCTCCCTCACCCAAGGCAGGGAACTCTTTCTCCCCCGCCTCAGCCCGCAATTGGCCCAGCTCCCAGTTAGGAGACCCTGCACGAAAAGCTGAATTTGGTGCGTTCCATTATCGTCAGTTTCTTTGATCCGCTGACCGTTCTTAGAAGCGTTTTTTCCGCCGTGGCAAATAGTCCCAAGTCTGCGGTACATATTTAGGAACTATGTCAGCAGGCGCGCTGGCATAGTCGTCTCTTACAGCAGCTTTTGGCTGTCACGGACAGCTTCCCGGTTTTGCAGACCGTTTTCGCC